>ERZ772945.175-NODE-175-length-52467-cov-11.235175_pt1 | contig 52467 bp, 46 predicted proteins | sample MGYA00511681_ERZ772945 | MGnify/ENA primary metagenome ERZ772945 (study PRJEB29015, sample SAMEA2737943) | human oral metagenome | biome: human oral; feature: human-associated habitat; material: dental | place: China | collected 2143 ...
ATACGCAAGCTTACTATGTAGTTATCACACTCATGTATCTTGGCTATAGCTTTATCACCTATGACTGGGGTAGGAGCTGGATCATCTGGCCTCTTTCTGCACTCCTCTACCACGCTGTCATCAGTATTCTTAGTGTCTTGAAAAAGCACTGAGAACACGCTTTGTCAGTGTTTATTTCACCGACAATCGAGAAAATCGGAAATCCACCGACAAATCACATTTTTCAAAAAAGGTACCAAATCGGGTGTTTAGTGGTGATTTGATTCACCACTAAACACTCAAATCCGAGAAAAATCACCACTAAACATCGTTTTTGCGGAAAAAACTACCACTAAACACCAAGTTTGGACCAGATTCGTCTCACCGTCTCACTTAAACGTAAAGCACATCATCACGACTGAAGCACATTACCGCAGCTCTTCATGAAGACGGAATTTCTGCCATGGTCGTAAGGTGTCAATCAGGAAATGTTCTTCGTCTGGAATATGGCCGACAACATTTGTTTTGCCGGTATTGATCATATCCGTACGAGCAATCTGCATCTCTCCTGCATAGTGACCATAGAGGCTGCTATCAATAATAACGTCTCCACGGTGAATGCTCGCAGGTGCATTAAATACGTCAAAGGTATGCCCTTTGTACTTCACGCGACTCTGAGACGAACGGATCAGATTGTCAGAAACGTCCCCTCTGTTGCAATGAAGCTCATCCAAAACAATGCTCTTCTCGACAGCCGGAATTGAATCCACAAGTTCCACGTCAAAACTTACCAGATCGTGTGGCAGGGATTTGACTTTTTTAAACTCGGCTTTCGTGGCAAAGCAATTTGAAATGATAACGTCGTCAATGGTTCCCATTGAAATGTAGTGCTCCACTTGAAGGTGCATGGGCATGTGTCGGTGCATCTCTAACGTAGGAAGACCTTCGGTCACTGGCCATGGTCCAAACGAATTTTTAGCCTGACTGGTCACAAATGCCGCAGTGTTAATCCCATACTTTGTAAAACGCTCGATGCAGCGGTTAAAAAACTCAAGTCCCAACCCCGAGTAACCATGAGGGTAGAAATTATGGCACCCAATGAGTTTGTTTTTATTTGGCTGGTATTTCATGATGGTGTCGAGATAATCCACATCGTTACTCATATTGAGCTCAACAAACAGTCCTTCAGGATTGAATGTCATAAATGACTCTTCTTTTCCGGTGAATCCTAAATCAAGACGAAAGCCGTCCGCACCAATCTCCTTAAAGAACGAGAGATCTCCATACGAGATACCAAACTCCTTAAAAACCTGTGGATTTACATCAAGAATAATCTCAAACCCAAGGCGATGCGCATACGCGTTAATGTCCGAAAACTTCTGAACATCGGCCTTTTCGTACCTTGAACTGAAAGAAGACAGCTAAAAATACGAGAGAAGCCCGCTTCTGCCGCCATATCAAGATATGCAAAGATTTCCTCTTTTGTGCTCTTCTCGGGATATATTGAAATTCCAAGGCGCTTCATGTCTCCACCTTCTCTAAAGATACGGCTTATTTGAGAACTTTTATCTCATACTCACATAGGTTTTCAGAGGATAATCGCTTGGATACAAGTTTTCGCCCTATGGTAGGATCTGCGCTGTAAACGGTTGCACCTGTACGTAACCGTGCAAAATGGACCGTTCGTACACGAAGCTCTTGACCTTTCAGCAGTATCTCGCTACGCTACAGGCGAGAAGAACATTTTCGTAATGTCTTCTCACCTTTTTGTATGACTTTTAAACCCCTGTATAAGGAGGTGCTTTATGTCTGATCACAGTCGAAGTTATCGTATTTGGGCGGAAAATTGTCCGTATCCACCGTGTTTGCTGTGCACTCTAAAGTACCTCGACAACGGCGCTTTTCTCGCCAGCTAAGCACTGCGAATAGGGACAATCCACTCCGCGCCACATTCTCGCATCTGCCAGTCAGTGTCAGCACACATGACACAATTTTTTGAAACAGAGGTGCGCAATGGCTAAAACAAGGCGCGCAATTCAGAATCAAACAAACCGTACTCTCGACCGCGGCGACCTCGGTGCGCTGCTTGGTTTTGCTGCCACTCATTCGGAACAAAGCGTTTGTCGAAAGGCACGCGCGTATGCGGGCGGTCTGCCGATTGATATTGCACAGGCAAAGCTTGATCTCAATGGCCCCAATGCAGTCTCTGAAACCGTTGAGGATCCTACGGTTATTCGCTTTTTGAAGTGCTTTGCAAGTCCCTTTACGCTCATTTTGCTTGCACTCGCTGCAATTTCATATATTACCAACGTTGTGCTTGCGCCCTCTGGCGAGCAAGATCCCACGACCGTTATCATCATCGCAATTATGGTGCTTATCTCGGGCATCATTGATTTCGTGCAGAGTTCAAGGGGAGCTTCTGCCGCCGCGGCACTCTTACGGATGGTAACCGCCACCACACGGGTTAGGCGTCGTCCAATCAACTTCGATGATTTTGAAGTTCTCCATACCGAAACTCCTCATGACGACTCCGCTACCGACAGTGCGTCCCATGCCGCTACCGACAGCGTACCCCATACCGATGCCTCCACCGACAGCGCGCCCCACGCCCCTACCGGCACCGCTGACACGTCCGGCACCGGCTCGTCCTTCGACAAAGAAATTCCGTTTGCGGATGTGGTCGTTGGAGATTTAGTGCTTCTCGCCAGCGGAGACATGGTACCCGCCGACTGTCGTGTGCTTGATGCAAAAGATCTTTTCGTCAACGAAACGGCCCTGACCGGAGAATCCGAGCCCGTAGAGAAGTTTCCGACGGTTGTTCACGCACGTCGCAGAGCCGACGGAACGCGCTATCCACTTTCGATTTCCGAATGCACCAATCTCCTCTTTGCAGGAACCACGGTACAGTCGGGCAGCGCCACCGCCGTAGTTGTCGCAACAGGCGACGACACATATGTGGGTCGTATGTCTGCCCTCCTTCGGCAGCCGGCAACCAAAACAAGCTTTGATGTTGGTCTTGCATCGGTCTCAAAGGTTTTGGTCGCATTTATGCTGGTTATGTGCCCCATTGTATTTATTGTCAACGGCGTTATGAAGGGTGCATGGCTGGATGCTTTGCTTTTTAGCGTCTCCGTTGCCGTCGGAATTACCCCGCAGATGCTGCCTGTTATTGTTACCACCTGTCTTTCTCGCGGCGCTACGCAAATGGCCAAACAAGACGTTATTGTTAAAACACCGTCTGCCATTCAAAATCTCGGTGCCATTGATATTTTATGTACCGATAAAACAGGCACCATTACCGCAGATGAGGTAATCCTTGAACGACATCTCAATGTCCTCGGTGAAGAGGACGAGTATGTTTTGCGCTATGCCTTTTTGAATAGCTATTTTCAGACGGGACTCCGCAATCTCATTGATTCGGCAATCATTAACGCCACCGGGCAACTCACCGATATCAATAACTTAATCAATTCTTATACTAAAGTTGACGAAGTTCCCTTTGATTTTGAGCGGCGGCGTATGAGCGTCGTGGTGGAAGACATCACAAACAACACCCACATGATTACTAAAGGTGCCGTTGAAGAGATCCTTGCCGTATGCACGTCTGTCAATTTTAAGACCCATATTTCTCCGCTCACAAACGCGCAGCGTCAAGACATACTCCGTCGTGTTCACGACCTTAACCATGAGGGTATGCGCGTTGTGGCCGTAGCCCAGAAAGACAATCCTCGGCCCGTCGGCGAGTTTGGCGTTGATGATGAAGCCGATATGACGCTTATTGGCTACCTGGCATTTCTTGATCCTCCCAAAGCAAGCGCCGCAGAAGCAATCAAAAAACTTGGCGAGAAGGGCGTCTGCGTCAAAGTACTTACCGGGGACAACGAAGGCGTTGCCGCTGCCGTTTGCAAAAAAGTGGGCATCACCGTTGACGCACTTCTTTTGGGAGAGGAAGTTGAAAACCTTTCCGAAGATGCCTTGCGCAAACGCGTAGAACAAACACAGCTCTTTGCAAAGCTTTCACCAATGCAAAAGGCCCGTGTCGTTGAGGCTTTGCGTAAAAACTCCCACGTTGTCGGGTTTATGGGCGACGGCATCAATGACGCGGCCGCCATGCGCGCCTCCGATGTGGGAATCTCCGTTGACACCGCGGTTGACGTGGCAAAAGAATCTGCTGATATCATTTTGCTGCAAAAGGACCTGCTCGTTCTTGAGCATGGTGTTGAAGAAGGTCGGCGCACGTATGGCAACACCATCAAGTACATCAAAGCAACCGCCAGCTCAAATTTTGGCAACGTGCTTTCCGTTATGGTCGCCAGCGTTTTGCTCCCGTTTTTGCCCATGTCCGCGCTGCAGCTTCTTCTTTTGGGACTTGCGTATACCCTCACCTGCATTGCAATCCCTTGGGATACGGTCGACGGAAGCTTCCTGGCACGCCCCCGTTCCTGGGATGCTCGCTCCATCACGGGATTCATGCTCTGGATTGGGCCGGTCAGCTCCCTCTTTGACGTACTTACCTTTGCTCTGATGTTTTTTGTTATTTCTCCTGCCATTGCAGGCGGCACATGGACAGAGCTTGCGGCAGCCGGAAACGCTACAGGACAGGCGCTCTTTATCGCAGCATTCCAGACGGGCTGGTTTGTTGAGTCCATGTGGACCCAGACTTTTGTTCTACATGCTCTTCGTACCGAAAAGCTGCCGTTCATTCAAAGCCGTCCGTCAGCGGCACTCATGATACTCACGGTTGCCGGCATTGCCGCAGTGAGCGTTCTCCCCTATCTTCCCAAAGTTTCTGAAGCTCTTGGACTCGTTGGTTTGCCCATAAGCTTCTTTGGATGGCTTTTGGCCCTTATGCTGGGATATCTTGTTCTTATCAGCATCGTGAAAGCGCTCTATGTACGCAGGAAGGGATCGCTTTTATGACAAGAGCATCCACGGGATGGTGTGCCCGCTTCCAATACATGAAAATCGATGCCTGCAAACGCTGACCGTCTGCAGGCATCGTGTCGATAAGCTCTTGCTCTCGTACTAATCTCTAAGCAATCTTCCAGCCGACGGTCTTCTCGCGCATGTTTACAAAGTCGGCATAAAGCCCGCCTTCTGCCATAAGTGATTCATGCGTTCCGCGCTGAACGATACGACCCTTATCAAGCACGAGAATTTGATCGGCATTGCGGACGGTCTTCAAGCGGTGCGCAATCATGATGACCGTCTTCGACTTCGTAAGCTCCGAAATGGCGTGTTGTAACTCAAGCTCATTTTCAGGATCGACATTAGCCGTTGCCTCATCCAAAACCACGATGGGCGCATCTTTCAAAATGGCGCGTGCAATGGAGAGACGCTGGCGCTCACCGCCGGAAAGCGAAGAGCCGCTCTCACCCAATCGCGTGTCATAGCCGTCCGGCAGCGCCTGAATAAACTCCTCACAACAGGCTCGGCGGGCAGCGTCTGCCACTTGCTCATGCGTTGCTTCGGGGCTTCCGAACTTGATGTTATTTTCAATGGTATCGTCAAAAAGAAATACGCCCTGGAAAACCGTAGAAAAATTCTGCAGCAGCGAGTCAACCTTATAATCGCGCACATCGCGGCCGCCCAAAGTAACCGTACCGGAATCCACGTCCCAAAAGCGCTCAATCAGACGCACAAGCGTTGTTTTGCCGGATCCGCTTGGTCCCACAATGGCACATGAACTACCTGCGGGAATGGAAAGGCTCACACCGTCAAGCACGCGCCTGTCGTCATAGCCAAACGTAACATCGGAAACTTCTATGTCAAAGGCATTGGCCTTCTCGACACCCGCGCCTTCGTCCATGGGAGGCGTGGCGAGAAGTGCGTTGGTTTGTTCCATGGCAAGCTCAATATTGCGAAGGATTGCCGAGAAACGACCGGCAGCCTCAAGGCGGCTGAACATCATAAACGACATCACCACAACCGTAAGACAGATGGCAGTATCAAGACTTCCCGACAACCACAGACCCACCGCAATCAAACACATCGCAACGCTTGTTGCTTTGGAAACGACCATCTGCAGAATAGAAAAACGCAGTGCCTTAAATTCAAGCGCCAAAGCCTGATCCCGGCAATCGTCAACGGTTTGCGAAAACTTTCCTTCCGCATCATCAACAAGCGAAAACGCGCGAACCACGCTGATACCGCGAACGTATTCAAGAACGGCACCGACAAGTTTTGTGTTGGCTTCCGTAAGCTTACTTGCAGTCGTACGTACATATCTTTGCAAAAGCTCCATGCTCGCACAAAAAAGAACCAACGTGAGGGCACATATAATGCCAAGACGTATATCCAAGAAGAGCAAGAATACAACAATGATGCAGGAAAACGCTAGGCCACCAACAATGGTCATGTACAGAAGACCACCGAGGTTTTGCATGACGTCCAACTGATTGGTCATGACGGACGTTACTTCGCCGAGGCTATTCTCGTTAAAATAACCCATGGGCAGATGACGCAGCGTATCTCCCACTTCTGTTCGCTTCAGACCGGCCATGCTAAAGTTGGCATCGCAAAAATTCTCACTCTTAAAATGGGAGCACACAAACGTCCCCGCAATACTTACGAGCATAACTCCTAACGCGATCAGAGCCGTCTGACTCGACAGCGTATTTGTTGTGAGCGCGCTGAATACGATCCAAAGCGCCGTAATTTGCAGACCCTCAAACATGCAGGTCAGAAGTGTAAACAAGAGGCCCTTGAGGAGCTTGTCGCGATATGTGTCTCCGAACTGGAAATACATTTTCAATACAGAAAGCATTGTCGGCTCCTTTCTTAAGCCTCGTCGAGTGCGCCGATATGAGCGCGGTACATACGCGCATACAGCGGACAGGTATCCATAAGCCGGTTGTGTGTACCCTCAGCTTCAACGGTCCCGTTATTGACAACTACGATCTTGTCGGCATTTTGTACCGTTGAAAGGCGATGCGCGATAACCACCAAGGTCTTGCCCGCCACAAGTTTTGCCACCGCAGATTCGACTTCTGCCTCGGACTCCGGGTCGGCGTAGGCCGTGGCCTCATCAAGCAAAATAATCGGGGCGTCTTTAAGCATGGCGCGAGCAATGGCCACACGCTGGCGCTCTCCGCCGGACAGATGTCCTCCTGAACCGCCAACCACCGTTTGATAACCTGCGGGAAGCGAATGTATAAAACTGTGGCAACCGGACGCTTTCGCACAGGCAATAACCTCTTCATCCGTGGCGTCTTTACGACCCATCCGGATGTTTTCCATGATGGTGTCGTCAAAGAGATAGCTGTCTTGATCGACATAGGCGACAAGATCGGCAAGCTGAGACGGACACAGCTGACAGATATCTTTTCCGCCGATTGAAACCGATCCTGACGTAGGATCCCAAAAGCCCGCAACAAGCCTTGCGAGGGTGGATTTACCCGAACCACTTGGACCGACAAATGCCGTTACCTGGCCAGAGTTGATGGTAAGGTCAACGCCGTGAATGACCTCGTTAGCATCGTAGGCAAAATGAACGTCTTTGAGTTTGATGTCTGTACCTTCAAGAACACCGTGCTTCTCGGCACGTTTTTGGTCCGGATAGTTCAGGACTTCCGAAATCTCTTCAACAATCGTTCCCACCTGAGCAAGCGAATCTCCAAAACTCATGGCTGCATACAAGGGTTGAAAGGCACCGAGCGACAGTACCGCGCACATAACCAATGTCGCAGGTTCAAGCGAACCCTGCATTACAAAAAGGCAGCCCAAGGGAAGGACCACCACGAGAGTTGCAGGCGCAATGGAAAGCATTGCATCCTGCCAAATTTGACAGTGGCTCATCCAGTCGATAAAGGCATGCGCGGATGCATAGACCGCTTTTGAGAACTTCTCGTATGAGCTGGCAGATTGCCCAAACGCTTTGATTACCTCGATACCCGAAACATACTCGACCGAGGTATTGTTCATCTCTTTACCTGTTGTAATGGTATTTTGATACCACACCTCATAGTCTTTCATCATGCCTGCCATACAGGCAAGGCCCACAAAGATAGTAAGGAGTGTTGCGAGGGCAAGTCGCCAATCCAGAACGCCCAAATATATAAAAATTGCAATTACAACCGTAATATTTGAGGTTAGTTCGGGAACCGCGTGGGCAAGCGTGGTCTCAATGCTGTCAACTTTTTCAACAAGGAGACGTTTAAGCGTGCCGGACGGTGTATCAAGCACGTATCCCATGGGGATACGGGTAAGCTTTTGTGCAAGACGGATACGAAGGTTGGCAATGGTCGCAAACGTTGCGATATGTGAAACCGTCGTTGAAAGATGGTGAAAGATAATCTGCACCGCATAGCTTACTGCTGCAATGCAAGCCCATTGCACGTAAAACGACCAATCTCGTACCGCATTAAAGATACCGATAACCATATTTCCGGCAGCAAAATAAGGAACCATACCACCGGCAACACCAATGATGGCGAGAAGAACCGAAAGGGCGTATGTCCCTTTTTTACCGGACCACTCAAGCAGTACCGCAACGGGATTTGCTTGAGGCTGTTGGGTTCGTTTCTCTTGAGAGCCGCGTAACTCTTCCTGCTGTTCGGACCCTTGTTTTTCCATATAATCCTCCTGTTACAGACTATAGAACAGCACATGAATATCTTATTTTGGATGACTACTCTTGCAGTAACTTCTCAAAGACATACCGCATAAGTTAGTCATGGAAAACTCATATATTAGTGTTGCGCGCCCACAAGTAAAAAGCAATAGGGCTTTTGCAATCTACCACTCACGCTTATTTATATAACGTTTGCGGAATAGCTCTTCTCCGCCCGACTTAATCCCCTCACGACGGGTATATGACGATGCATGTATTCATTCCTCATTAAAGGAGAGAGGATAGTTCAATGGATATTTCGCAAGTAAAAAATGTAACCGTTGCGGGCGGCGGCGTCTTAGGCAGCCAAATTGCATTTCAAATTGCCTATAGCGGATACGACACTACTATTTGGCTCCGCACCGACGCTTCAATCGGTCGTGCGCAGCCTAAGATTGACCGTTTGAAAGAGATTTATCTGAACACCCTTGAGGCGCTCAAAACTAACCCCAAAGCATATGCCTATGGTCTTATTGCCAAAGAGGATATTACAGCCGAGAAGCTCGACGAACTCAAAGGTCGCGTCGAAGAGGCCTACGCGCATCTCAAGCTCACTACCGACTGGGATGAGGCGTTCAACAATGCGGACTTTGTCATTGAATCCGTTGCCGAAGAGCCCAAGCAGAAGATTGCATTTTATAGCGAGCTGGCAAAGCACTTGCCGGAGAAGACGGTTATCGCCACCAATAGCTCAACCATGATTCCAAGTATGTTCGCTGAGCACACGGGCCGTCCCGAGAAGTACCTCGCGCTCCACTTTGCCAACGAAATTTGGAAAAACCCACTCGCCGAGGTAATGGGGCACGCCGGTACCGCACAGGAGAATTTCGACCTCGTTGTCGCCTTTGCCGCAAGTATCCGCATGATTCCCGTTAAGGTTCTCAAAGAACAGCCGGGCTACCTTCTCAATTCGATGCTTGTTCCCTTCTTGTCAGCCGCGGAGGGCCTTTGGGCCGGCGGCGTAGGATCGCCTGAGGATATCGACCGAGCTTGGATGATCGGTACGGGTGCGCCTGCAGGACCATTCAGGATCCTGGACATTATTGGCCTCACCACCGCCTACAACGTAGGAATGCTCAATCCTAAAGCGCAGCAGGAAGGTACCATTGAAAATCGTATCGTTACGCTGCTCAAAGAAAAGATCGACGCCGGAGAGCTCGGCATTAATGCCGGCAAGGGTTTCTACACATACGGAAAGTAGCTCATAAGAACTGTCCCGATAGGGACTCATGGCAGAAGCCTCATAGAATTGAGAACGTCCCGAAAATCGCACAGTCGATCTTCTCGGGACGTTCTTTTATGCGTAGTACTCTTCACGTAGCGCTCTCGCGCGATTATTTCTTTTTGGTTGCAACTCACCCGCAATCGCCCGTACAGGCAAGCAACGTGCCATCATAGCGGTGCTACATCATTTGTGACCAGGAAGGGTATCCATGTCGAATCTTAAAACACCTCCGTTTACCTTTGATATCGTCGGCAGTTTCTTGCGACCTGCCTACCTCAAAGAGGCACGCGCCGACTTTGCAGCAGGTCGTATTTCTCGTGAAAAACTCACCGCAACGGAAGACAGGGCCATTTCCGAACTTGTCCATAAAGAAAAGGAAATCGGTCTCAAGGCCGTTACCGACGGTGAATTTCGCCGTACCATGTGGCACCTGGACTTTCTTGAGGAACTCCAGAATGTTGAACATGTTGATACGGCACATTGGTCCGTTGAGTTCAAAGGTCCAAAGCCCAAGGGAGCTCAGCTGACATTTACGGAAAAAATTGCCTTCGGGGAGCATCCTTTTCTTGAACACTTCAAAAAGCTGCAGGAAATCGCCGGTAATCACCTCGTTAAGCAGACCATACCCTCCCCATCGATGCTGCATCTGATTCCCTGCATTCGCGGCAAAGAAAGCTACCAGCCCATTGAGCGCTATCAAGATGAGAACAACCTCTATGACGACATTGTCGAGACGTATCAAGATGCCATCCGCGCCTTTTATAACCTTGGCTGCCGGTACCTGCAGTTTGACGACACCAGCTGGGGCGAATTCTGCGACATCGAGAAGCGCACTGCCTATGAAGCCTTAGGGATTGACCTCAATAAAATTGCACACGACTACGTTGACTGCATCAATCGGATTCTTGCGTCTAAGCCCGCCGACATGACTATCACCACACATATTTGCCGGGGTAATTTCCGCTCAACGTGGTTTTCTTCAGGCAGCTATGATCCCGTTGCGAAGACCCTTTTCCAAGCGAACTACGACGGGTTCTTCCTTGAGTACGACTCCGACCGCTCGGGTGATTTTGCGCCTTTAGTGCATGCCGGAAACCGCATCGTCGTGCTTGGGCTTCTCACTTCAAAATTCCCTGAACTTGAGGATGAAAATGCTGTTATCGCCCGCATCCACGAAGCCGAGAAGTACCTTCCGCTTGAACAGCTCCGTCTTTCAACGCAATGCGGCTTTTCTTCAACGGAGGAAGGCAACGTAATGACTGAAGACGAGCAGTGGGCAAAACTTGCTCACGTTAAGCGAATTGCCGAGAAGGTCTGGGGAAATTAGCAGTTTCCTCAAGAAATAAATATGAAGTAAGTCCAGGCAGGAAATGAATCAAGTACACAATAAGTCCACGTAAAAGGTCTATTTCCTGCTTGATTCATATCCTTAACTTATAAGATTCAGACCCGTGAAATATCCTGAGAACAACTGCGCGGCCCTCTACAACTTTATATATACAGACATATTCTCCGCAAAACAGCTTGCGGTATCCAAGACATCGTAAATCACTATCATGATGAAGAGGGCCTAGAAAAGGCGTTTCTTCCAGAAGACGCATAGTATCCAGTATTTTCTTCATGAAACTTTCAGCAGACTTTTGACCAACCGTCTTAATCTTATACCTTGCTATTTGACGGATGTCCTCCCAAGCGGATTGTTGAATGAGCATATTATGCTTCGACATCTCTAAACATTTCATTAAGCATTGTTTCAACTTCATCTATTGAGTACGATTCCTCGCCTGCAAGACGGCGAGCTTCCGCTTCAAGAATCATGGCCTTTTGCTCAAGTTGTGTCTTTAACCCTTCAAAAGCTTCAATGGAGAGCACAACGATATCGCCTTCGCCATTCTTAGTGATATAGATAGGCTCATTACTTTCATGTGCAAGACTGGAAATCTTCGTATAGTCATTCCTCAGCACCGTTGAAGAGGTGATGTTCATTGCATATCCAATCATTCTACTATTTTTCTAATAGAATTATATCATTTACTTCCAACTTTATATAGCACAAGTGCATTACGACCCTCAACATCCATAGAAATCAACTAATCCTTGGGAACAGCGTAAGTTGGGTGACGCCGGAAGCACCTACGGTGGATTAAGCGGTAAAACCAAAGAAGACTTCGGACATGGCGACGCGAGATTCGTCCCCTATACCAATGTCTTCGACAATCCCGTGACTGATACAAATCGGCTAGAGGCGGTCGAAATCGACTTTAGCCAAAATGAGGTTAAATATGGCGATGCTTTCTTCACTGTGTCTTCTGAAACGCCGGAGGAGGTGGGCATGTCTTCTGTTTGGCTCTCTGAACAGGAGAATGTTTATCTTAATAGCTTTTGCTTTGGTTTTAGACAAAATCGAACATTCGATCCGTTTTATCTTGCCTACATGCTTAGGTCAAGCTCAGTACGTTCTGATCTAACCCTGCTAGCTCAAGGCATTTCCAGGTTCAATATTTCCAAGAATAAGGTAATGGAACTAAGCGTTCCCGTACCGGCTATAGGAGAGCAGAAGCTTATCGGACAGTATTTCGCAAATCTCGATACCCTCATCACCCTTCATCAGCGTAAGTCTGCTCTACAGAATAGACTTAAACGAGGCTGGTTAAAGATCGCATTACCAGATCAACATCTTTATTTTCAAGCTCTTGAATGATATGCAAGTAGGTCTTCTCGGTCGTATTCATACTTGCATGGCCAAGCCTTTTTGCAACACTTGCAATTGAGACTCCTGCAAACAATAGCAGCGAAGCGTGAGTGTGGCGTAGGCCATGAACAGAAATGACTGGAATTCCAGCAGCAATACACCTGCGTTCAAGAACGGAGTTTATGGTCGAGTTGTATACACGCCGCTTTTTACAAACAAACAAAGGATCGTCTTCATTCAATCCGCGAACCAAGGTTGAAAACTGAACGATAAGCTGCCAATCAATCTGAACCTTCCTGTTTGATGACCTATTCTTTGTAGCCACAAACCCGCCGCCATTTTTATAGTCCCAGGTCTTGTCTATCGAAAGCACCTGCCTTGTAAAATCAAAGTCTCTAGGAGTAACGGCGAGTGCCTCCGAGAACCGTATGCCTGTTTTAGCAATGAGCAAAATTAGCCAGTCCCAGTTAATATTCTCTCCAAGCTCTAATGTAGTAATAAGTCGATGGAGCTCATACTGATTGAGGTACTTTCCCTTTTTAGGTCTTGGAGACTTCCCTTTAACAATTGCTTTTCTCGTTGGGTCACGTTCAATAAGACCTTCATCTACAGCATCAAGGATTGCTCCTTTTAGCTGGTGATGAAAGTCCATTGTTGTTTGACGTTCATGGTAAATCGCGTATTCGTTCAGAAGAGCTTGATAGTTAATTCTTGTGAGATCTCCAACCTTTAAATCAGGTACTAGTCTCTCGAGCCAAGAGTATGCGAGCTGGTATTTTTTAAGAGTAACAGAACGAACTGCCCCTTCTTTATATACGGCAATCCAGTTTTGATAGTAGTTCGTGAATAGGTCGTTTTGAGTAATATCGCTCAGCATCAGACCCTCCCTTCCTCACAGCAAGAGCGACTTACGCAGATGAGGGAATCTTTAGCTTTACATAAAAGCAAGACTAACTTCAATTAGAAGATAGTCTTGCTGATAAAGATAGAGAAGTCGTTAGACAATCAACAACATCTCCGAATGGGTGCACCAATAAACTACTTACCTGTATCCCTATAAATCAAATCCACCAGACAGAATGAAGTTTCGAAGCAAATTATCAACTTTTATACTCACTTGATATGGAAGTATTGATTTTCCTTCACGTTCTGAAAGAAATTTTTGTGCCTTGGAGCGATCTACGGTATCCTTCAAAGCAGTAAAGCGCCCGAACTGATCAATATTGCTTTCATCGACGTGATAAGACATAAGCTCCTTGAGCTTCTTCTCGTCCACTCCTAAGGCATCAACTATGGCTTTTACCTGTGCGTTTTTACCCTCCAGCTGAAACTCATTAATGTAGTCCAGGAAGGTCATACCTTCTCTTACATCCAATTCACCGCACTCTGCAGCATGAATAACACTTTCAGCATATACTTGTTGCTCTTTGTCGAGGGATGCAAATGTACCGTGTAGCTCCTCAAGAGCTCTCTCAAGTTCTTTTCCACCTGCATCAAGACGCTTGAGCCACTTTTGAAAATTATCGTTCATGTATTCCGTATCTATACGACCGGTATCAATCTCTGTTAGATAGCCATGTATATCAAAAGGTACATCGACAGGCCCTTCACCTTCACTACCTGTAAAAAGCTCCTTGTAACGCTTGGCAAGGATAAGATAGACATTCTCGTCTAACTCAAGCTTAACGACAGTAGTGCCCTTCTCACCTTCAAACGTATACTCGAGCTGCTCCCAAGTAAATCCCTGAATCTTAGCTGCTTCGAGATGGTCGGAAAGAGTCTTGAATAGCTGCGCAAATTTTGCACAAGCAGCCTCAGATTCCGGGATTCTGACGAAGTTCTCAACGCCTGCCGCCTCAAAGACATCCTTAATTTGTAAATAGGTTGAATTCATCAACTCAAGGTTTCTTTCAAGCTTATCTACAAAAAGTCCCATTGGGCGATCGCCAGAGTAGAGCTTGACAGCTTTCTCTACATTTTTCTCCATAGTATGAGGCTTGCGATAATAACGAATTACACCAAAGGGTTTCTCAGGGCCAAAGAGCCTGTTCGTTCTAGAAAACGCTTGAATAAGATACTCGTATTCAAGCACCTTGTCTAAATAAAGCGTATTGATCCATTTAGAATCGAAACCTGTAAGCATCTGATCTACAACAATCAAAAGATCAAGCTGCTCTTCTCTCTTGATGCCGGTATAAGGCCTCTTATGCGCAAGTCGTGCAGCAGCATCTTTCTTAAACTGCGCATGACTGGAAATAGTGTAGTCCTTGTCAAAGAGCTCGTTATATCCTGTAAGAACTTCAACGAGACCGTCTTCTTTGAAGATAGCACCGCCATTATTATCTATATTGGGATCAAACAATGCTGTTACCTTCAGATTTGAGGCTCGGTCTCTGAACATTCGATAGTATGTAATAGCCTCAGGAATCGAACTTGTCGCGAAAATTGCATGAAACATACCCCCTTGAGAAAGGGTATTCCAGCCTTCAAGAATATCATCTACAACAGCAGAAAAGTGCTCTTTATTACCTGTCCCATCACTCCCCCGATATTGGCTGGGGTGTAGATAGTCCTCAATTCCTTTCACATGTTTTCCGATTTTTGTCGTATAACCTGCCATAGGCACTTCTGCCTTGTTCATAAAATAGAGGTACTTTTCTTTCTTGACAGGATCATCTAGAGCCTCTTCAACACTCTTAGCTTCAGCTTGCCTAAGAGCAACTGCAGTACGAACGTCAGAATCTTTGTAAGTAAGCACTTTATAGGGATCAAAACCTAAAACATTGTGGTCACGAATTCCATCGGCAATACTGTAGCGGTGAATTTCATCCCCAAATATATCTGTTGTTGTATTGAGCTTCTTTTGGTTTTCTTCTTGAATGGGCGTACCTGTAAAACCAAAGAACATAGCGCACGGAAATGCTGTACGTATTTCTTGCATCATCATGCCAAAAGTTGATCGGTGACACTCATCAACGATAAAAACTATCCGCTTGGAACGCATTTTCTCAAGATCTGCCGAGGTTAGACCATCTGCATCAACATGAATATTACTCATCTTCTGAATTGACGTTACGATAAGAGCATTTGCAGGATCGCTACTTTTAAGCTTTGCTTTAAGGACATCCGTGTTCTCAGTTGCCTGAACGCTTTGCGCATCATCAGCAAAATTTCGATATTCGTCAAGACTCTGAGTGCCAAGTTCAATGCGGTCAACTAAGAAGACAACTTTGTCAGCATCGTTCGAAGCAGCAATAAGCTGAGCACTCTTGAAACTCGTCATTGTCTTTCCGGAACCAGTTGTGTGCCAGACATAACCACCACGAGATCCTCTCTTATCCCATTTTGCATGTTTTACGCGCTCAGAGATTCCTGCAGCTGCAAAGTACTGATAACTGCGCATGACCTTGAGTGTATTATCCTTGCCGTCTGCCACTGTATAGAAACCAATAAGCTGATGAGCCATAGGAATATAAAGGAGATAACGTATGACATCCTTCCAGTAATTAACAGGCTCGTTATTGAAATCACCCCAATGAAAACAATAGGACGAGAAATCTCCGTCTGCACCCGGATTGGCAAAATAGATGCTCTCATCTGGATTCATCGCAACAAATACTTGAACGAGTGCGAAAATTCCCCGAAAAACCCCTTCATGTGCATACTTCTCAATCTGGTTACATGCCTGACTGATAGGGATTCCACTTCGTTTGAGCTCAAGATGAATAACAGGCATGCCATTGATAAGCAGCGTCAGATCACCTCTACGCTGGTTAAGCATCTTTGATTTGGTTGAAAAGTAAGGCTGCTGAGCAATCTGGTATGTACTTCTGCCACCTGCAATATCAAGACGATTATAGATATAAAGGCTAACTTCCTTACCAAAATGAAGCTTGTCATCCTCGTTATCACGCTTAATGGAAACTGTTTTTCCATTTATAAAACCATTGAGACGCATAGGTGTTCGTAGCACCGTAATTTGTTCGATTATCTGGTGCATTTCTCCTGAGGTAAGTGGGAACCCATTAAGCCTATCTTGTTCTTTGTTATTTTTGAAAAGGATCTTTGCCCAATTGTCAAGCAACTCCTGTTCAGTAGGATATTTTAGAACGCCATCCTTCCAACCATGCCGTTGCAGTTGCGCTATGACTGCTTCTTCAAAATCTGCTTCTGAGTTAAATATATCTGCCATTTTTATTCCTTACTTCTATATGAACATCTTCTCGAGCATGGATTGCTTAAGTTGTTTGAGTTTTTCAAGCTTACGCTGATGAAGGGTGATGAGGGAGTCGAGTTGTGAGAAAAGCATGCCAATCTGACGTTGTTCATCAATGTCCAGAGGCATCATATAACTGTCATTGGCTACCAAACGCCAGTCTGCTCGAGGCATTTTCGAGCCTGCTGATATGTTCGCATTTCTCTGAAAGTGCTCGCTTTGAACGAGTCTATAGAGGAAAGCTCCATCTATTTTTGTAGGCCTCAGAATCCAAAAATCTCCGCATGCAATACCTCTGAACTGTGGATACAACCAATTCATGAGATACGGACGAAGCTTACCATAAAGGACGTCTCCAGGTTCAAACAACAGACCAACCTTGTTGGAGACCTTGTCAGTAAATTCGGACCTCAGCTCACCAGTTCCCGGAACGATATCCTCGTACTCAACTCTTGGTAAACCAAACTTTTCGCTCTGCTGTGTAGATCTATCAACAATATCCCCCAACTTACGCTGTTCCCAAGAAGAAGGCATTCTATCGCACCTCCCAGCGACCATTTCGGTTGGCACCAATGCGGACAAGCTTTTTATCTTGCTTTAAACTTGAAACGATTCGCTCGGCTTGACGAATGCTTACCCCCAGCTCAGATGCCATTTGCTTAACAGTCATGCTCGGGTTCTTGCGCACAAGTAAAAGTAATCGTTCACGCATATTTTCCGCTTCATTTTTTATACCGTCATTTATACCGTCATTTATACCGTCATCATTGCCAGAAGTAATCACATCATCAAGTGCCCGTAAAATCATACCAAGCATGAATTCAATGAATTGTGTGCAGTCCCCCTGCTCATCAGAACCAGCAAGTGTATCGTAGTAATCTTCTTGGTGTTCCTTAACTAGCGTCTCAACAGGAAGCCATGCAAAAAGGTCGTTCCATCTACTCAAGATAAGTGTCTGCCAGAGCCTGCCCATACGACCATTACCATCTTGGAAAGGATGGATAAACTCGAATTCATAATGGAATACACACGAAGTTATAAGCGGATGGACCTCACCGGAAGCAAGCCATGAGAATAAATCAGCTAGAACATTTGGGACATACTTTGCTGGTGTGCCAGCATGTATAAGTTTGTCTCCTGCAAAGACGCCAACGTTGCCGCTACGCAGTCTACCAGCCTCGGAAACAAGTCCACCCATGAGTTCCTTGTGAGCCCGCAAGAGATCGTCTATTGAAAGAGGGTCGAACGAATCAATATCCTCGTAAACCTTAATGGCATTCTGCACTTCAAGAAGATCTTTGGGTGGTGCGATAACATGCTTACCCTCAATTACTGCCGTGACTTGCTCAAGTGAGAGCGTGTTGTTCTCAATAGCAAGTGAAGAGTGAATGGTTCGTATACGGTTCTCCTTGCGAAGCTGTGGACTTCGACTGAGCTGGCCATATGCATCCACCCGACCAACCTTTTGGGCAATGTCGGCAACATAATCGAGCATCTGGTTATTGAGAGTAAAAGGCGGCTGATATAACATGGATTTTCCTTACACGAACATCTTCTCAAGCAGGGATTGCTTAAGTTGTTTGAGTTTTTCAAGCTTACGCTGATGAAGGGTGATGAGAGAATCGAGCCTAAAAAATAAGGAAGCAATATCGTATTGTTCGTCTTTAGATGGGATAAACGTTATCAGTTCCGAAAACTCGCTTTTGTTGACTATCTGCATGGTCCCTGCTGCTGCGTTGCGTTTCATTGTCTCCGACCACAGAGAGCTCTGAACGTAAAGGAAGTAAGGTTCGTACAGGTTAGTATCTGGAACCAATGCATTAATTTGTTGATTGAAACCGCTGGTGGTTGAAGTAATGGCGTTCTTACCAATACTTGCAATGCAGGTGCAAAGGATTGAGTTAGAAGGAACTGTCCGTGCTACCGTTTGGCCTAATTCGCTTAAGCTCTTGTCCGTTACAAGCTGCGTAGATTCACAAATATCTGTGGGTGTAACCCATGGGATCCCATCGTCAGAATAGTAATCTGGGCAACTCGTCGAAGGGGTGTTGCCTGTTGCAATCACCCCTAGCTCTCCCAACTTACGCTGTTCCCAAGGGTCAGTAAAACCTGCAAATCGAACTTCTGGTTTATTTTCTCCCTCTCGAGGGAACATTTTTTCGAGTAAAGACTTTTTCAAAACAGAAAGCTTTTCATACTTACGCTGATGAAGGGTGATGAGGGAATCGAGGTTATCACAGAAGTCTGAAATTACTATCTGTTCATCGAGTAGCGGAATCATATATGTTGTTTCTTCAGTCTTTGACCAATTAACATATATCTGTGTGTTGCCTTGACTTTGCTTTATGATTTTTTCTCTTTGTACGGGTGCGTTTAGAAGATGGTACAAAAATCGAGGGAAGTATTCAGTGGTATCTGGTCTTATCATTTCTATACGTTGGTTATACACGTAAACATGTGATTTTTCAACGAAAAGCGCTCTTCCGATGATGTTACCTGAAGAAGTCTTATCATTTAAAATCATCGCCAAATCATTCTTTTGCAACACTCGTCGTAAAGTTTTAGGAGATTCAACTGCTCTAATGCCTTGATCAGTATATTTACTATCTTCTGAATAACTGCCTATACTGATTACCTTATATTTCCCATCCTTATCAAATTCTGATTCTATGGATGTGCCGCCTTCAGAATAGCCAAAATCGCCCAACTTACGCTGTTCCCAAGGGTCAGTAAAACCTTTGAATCTAATAGCAGGAGTAGTCGCCATTACAGTTCACCGCCTAGAAGTGATCTTAGTTCGTTCAAACCCGCAAGATCAAACTCATTACCAGTAAGCTCACCAAGCATTGCCGCAAGAGATGCTTCCGCCTCTTGAATTTGTGAGTCGATATCTGAATACGTAGTCAGATACTTCTCGCCTAAAGCTTTTACTAGATCATTCAACTGGTTAACGACTCTATCAGGCAGCTTTTCAAAACGATGCACAAGTGGTTTAATCCATTTTTCGTCAAGAAGAATGCACACCTGCTCATCCGTCAGACTTTCAATCATCTCTTTGGTTTTTCTCTCAAGTTCTATATGTACATCTTTAATGGTCTTCTTGAGAACTTTTTCTTCATTAAAGAGTGCAGCAACTCGCGTAAGCCGGAAAAGAATTGATTCCTCATCAGATGCCGATGAAGGATCTTCATCCTTCAGTTGCTTGAGAGCTGCAGATATCTTAGAAGATACAAAAGAATCTTCTCCTACCGCATCACCCGCGGCGTCTTTATCCTCATCTGAAAGCCCTTCAAATATCTCTGTAATTTCTGCAGTTATTGCGGAGAGGCGTTCTTCACTTTTTTCAAGACTTGAAACTTCCTCGGTAAGAAAAGCGTCTTGAACAAGACTAAACGGCAGTACACGACCAACCCAGCCGTCCTGCACTTCCACATCTTTGCCCTGCTTCTTTTTAACCACCATATTGGGATCGACTTTCTTTGTAGCGTCGAATCCCTCTGTCTGAAGGATTTCCAAATCGATAGAAATTTCCTGCCAGACATCGTCAAGATCTTGAAAGGCGTCATAGCGATCAATCAGCGGCAATCCGGACAGCCTATTAAAAACTTCCTTGGTAATCTCATCTTCCTCAGAAGCTCTGCTCACCAAGCCAATCTCATCTATAAGCTCGTCATAAAGGTACTGTTCAAAGTCCGAGAATCTTTCCTTGAAAAGTTCCCGATATGAAACGACTTCTGCATTAGAAGCTATTGTCTTAACAATATCTTGTACCTTAATTCTCATAGTTGCATCATTGACTTGCTCAAATAGCTCGTACTTAAGGCCAGGAAATGCATCCCAATAGGGTTTGAGAGCATCCACTTCCTTTACGGGAATACCGCCAAACATTGTTGAATAGATATCCCAACTCTCTGTTGTTTCGGAGGAATCCACATAGCGCGGGATATTGAGGTTATAGTCATTACCGCGAATCTCATCTTTAGACACAAGACGACAGAAGCGCTCTATATCTTCTCGACACTCATAGGCATCTACAATACGACGAATGTCAGAGGCTCTGAGCTTATTATTCTTTCCTTCTTTAACGTAACCTTTCGAAGCATCAATGATAAGAACATCGCTTCTTGTGCGCTGTTTTTTGAGAACCATAACAATAGTAGGAATACCTGTTCCGAAAAAGATATTTGCAGGCAAGCCAATAATTGCATCAATATGATCACGTTCAATGAGGTTCTTTCTAATTTCCCCTTCTTCCCCGCCTCTAAAAAGTACTCCATGAGGAAGAACGATTGTCATGATGCCGTCTGGCCGCAAGTGATAAAGATCATGCAGGAGAAAAGCGTAGTCAGCCTTTGACTTTGGAGCGAGACCAAATCCATTAAAACGAGGGTCAACTTCTTTATCCGTAGGGTCCCATCTCTGTGAATAAGGCGGATTTGATACCACGGCATCTACAAAAAGCGGCTGGTACGTCTCAGGATGACCTTCGGAAAACCATGGCCAGTCATCCTCAAGGGTATCGCCGTTTCTAGCGATGATATTTGATGCCTTAATCCCACGCATCACCAAATTCATGCGTGTGAGATTGTAGGTATTCTCTTTAAGCTCTTGCGCATAATATTTGATGGAATCCTTATTACCGCTTCTCTTGGCAACAGCTTGTCCAATATTAACAAGCAGAGAACCGGAGCCGGACGTAGGGTCATAAATTTCAATTTCATGACGGCCCTTGAGGTGTCCCGCCACAATTTCTGACATGAGAAGTGAGACCTCATGCGGAGTATAGAACTCCCCTGCTTTTTTCCCTGCGTTAGCTGCGAAATTAGAGATCAGATATTCGTATATATATCCTAAGACATCGTAGCCCTGACGAGCATCCATCGGAATATCACGTATAAGCTGTAAAAGACCAGATATGGCCTTAGTACGAGAACCGGAAGTATCTCCCAACTTTGAAAGTCCCGTCTCAAGCGTCTCAAAAACCCTGTCAAAAACATGGCTATAACTGGGATTAACAAGGCGAGAAAATGCAGACAGAGCATCACTTACGTTTGACACATCAAAGTCATGCCCTTTGGAGAGCCACGTTGAATACAGGTTCTCATAAGCGATAAAGTAACCAACGTTATCTTGCACGAATTTAACGATTTCTTGGTCATCCTCTGACACGTTCTTCATCGTTTGAGAATCAAAACCCTCTTTGAGAAGATACTCTTCCTCCTTTTCAGAAAGGAATTTGTAGAAAATGAAACCAAGAATGTAGTCCTTGTATTCGCTTGCCTCAATCTTTGAGCGTATCTCATTGGCAGAAGCCCAAATTCTCGATGCAAGTTGTTGCTTATTCATGTGATCTCCTATGTTATATATGTTTCATTCCGTAATAATGCCATAAGATTACCGAGTTGCTTAAGAACCCACAATTTATAAGGATACCTCCATATCAGCCATAAGATACTCTGACATGGACGTAAGGTCTTGAATGAGCCGTGAACGTTAGATTGCAAGTTGAGCGCTATAACGAAAAATAAAATGAAAAGGTCACCGGAATAAACCGATGACCCACTAAAAGCCAGAGATACGAAACTCCAGCAGCCTATTTCATGGTCGGGTTGACTGGATTTGAACCAGCGACCTCTCGGTCCCGAACCGAGCGCTCTACCAAGCTGAGCCACAACCCGTTGCAAGAGAAAACTCTAGCAGATTTAGCCGTCAAAACCAACGGTCTTTGTTGCAAAAGCACGCCACCCATGCAATTTTTGTGCTTCCTGCACCACTCGTACCGCCTCATCATGTGAAGAACAAATGGCAAACGAGCAGCTCCCTGAGCCTGAGACCATGGCGCCCAAAACGCCCGCTTGGGCACAAAGCCACTTCTCAATTTCCGCCACTTCAGGACAGAGCGTTTTTGCGGCAGTGGCAAGATTGTTATACAAAAGGTCCGCCACCTGGGAGTACGTCTCCTCAGTTACATCAGATCGCAACAGCGCACAAAGCTCTCCGTAATCACGTGGTTGAGTTGGCGCTGCATCAAAGGTATCGTAGGCCTCCGTTGTTGAGACTCCCTCTGTCTTGGGGAGCACCAGCGCAATGGGCATACCCACAAACTCATCAAACGTTTCTTCCAGCGTATCGCCCGCACCAAGCAAAAGCGACGGCACCGGATGCAAGAAGAACGGTACGTCGGCACCCACCCGGCACGCAACGGCTACAACCCTTGGGTCCAACGCATCTATACCCCACCGCTTTGCCAGCGCTCGCAAGGTAGCGGCGGCATCTGCTGACGATCCTCCGAGTCCCGCCTGGTCAGGAATCGTATTTTCAACCGTTATGGCAACATTCGGCCGACATCCGAGTTCTGCGGCCAGCATAGTAGCCGCTTTCCACACCGCGGTCTTCTCGCCCGCTATATCAAGAGCAGGGGTATGCGTAATTATCAGCTGAGGTGCATCTTCAACGGTAATGGTGTTATAAAGTCCCACGGGAACCATAACGGAATCAACGCAGTGATACCCTCGACTGTCTTTTTCAGCATGAATCCCCAGGTGAAGATTAACCTTACAGGGAGTTTGTACAATCTGGCGTCCTCGCATGGGCGCATCCGACCTGCTGTTATTCCTCGAACGCAAAGTCAAAAAGACGCTCGCCGGATTCAATGTCAAACAGCTCAACCGTCCCGGTTAACACGTCCACATACTGGTATGACTGGCGCGCGGTACGCCCACGGCGCTCACCCACCTCAACAATAAAAAGGCTTGGATGGACCTGCACCAACACACCCGTGCGCTCAACAACGCGCGAACGACCCATATTTGCTTTAACTTTGACCTTTTGACCCTGGAGAGCGCTCAGCTTCTCGTGAATCTCATCAACACGATTAACTGGTGGAATCTCGTTTTCCATCTGGCCTCCAACACATAACAATTCGCATATAGACAACTTTTCCAAGTATCTATCATACGAACTTTAAGGGGTAATCTCAAGAGCTACATAACAACACCTGCAAAAAGCGTGTGGCGAGAAGAGCGGCGAGAAGTGCGGCGACCTGTGATGTACTTTTCTGCTCCAAAACAGGGGGCTGTGAGGTACTTTTGGCGAGAAAACCGGTCTTCTCGCCATAAAAAAGTACATCACAGCTTTTCAAAAGTACATCACAGGTCCTGAAAAGTACATCACAGGTCTGCGAAGCTGCCGCACCCTATGCGGAAACCGCTATATTCCCGCTGCATTCCAGTGCGCTACTCAACCGGGCAAAGCGAAAGTGCGGCTTCGTCGGCAATGACGGTGCAGTTATGGTGGAGCTGCAGGATGGAAGCGGGGCATTGCGGCGTTACATGCCCGTAGCACATGTTATATACCGCCTGCGCTTTGTCTTTCCCTGAAGCAAGGATAAGAATCGCCCGGGCAAACATGATGGTTTGAACGCCCATAGTGTATGCCTGGCGGGGCACGTCCTCTTCCCGCTCAAAAAGGCGGCTATTTGCCTTGATGGTGCTCTCGGTTAAATCGACACAATGAGTACCCTTGGAGAAATAATCGGCAGGTTCATTGAAACCGATGTGCCCGTTATGGCCGATACCCAAAAGCTGCAAATCCGGATACCCTGCCTGGGCAACCATCGTATCGTACTCATGGCACGCAGCTTCTACATCAGGGTTCGAACCGTCGGGCACATGCGTGTTAGCGATATCAATGTTAACCAAGTCAAAAAGATTCTCCCTCATAAAGTAGTGATAGCTCTGAGGGTCGTCGTGAGAAAGTCCTCGATACTCGTCCAAGTTATAGGTACTTACCTGCGAGAAGTCCAAGTCACCCTTTTTGTTCCACTCGGCAAGCTGGCGATACGTACCAATGGGGGTTGAGCCGGTGGCTAGGCCAAGCACACACTCCGGCTCCAAAATAATCTTCGCAGAAATAACATTCGCTGCCTTGCGACTCATATCATCGTAGTCCCGTGTACGGACAATTCTCATGAAAACCTCCTGCTATATACTCAAACCAGCACGTGTTGCTCACACCACGCGCTCAACGCTGTGTCGGACGCCAGGCGCTCAGTGCTTTATGTTACCCCTTGATTTGGGACGCAAGGGCTTGAAGCGCATGAAATCGGTGAGAGATAGCATTCTTTTGTTCAGGGGTGAGTTCTGCCATAGTTTTTCCCGGAGCGTCTTGCGGCAAAAAGAGCGGATCATACCCAAAGCCATTCTCGCCACGAGGCGTGAAATCTATAGATCCTTCACAATCCCCTTCGCCAACAAGCACATTTCCGTCTCTGTACACAAGCGCCACGGTAGAGTGAAAGCGCGCCGTACGATCTTCCCTTGGCACATCCTTGAGCTCTTCGAGCAGCTTGGCGTTGTTTTTGACATCATTTCCATGCTCTCCGGCATAGCGGGCAGAATAGATTCCCGGAGCACCATTCAACGCATCGACACACAATCCCGAATCATCCGCAATGGCCGCAAAAAAAGGTGTTTCATCGAGTGCCGCCAGCGCCTTTATCAGTGCATTGTCGCGAAAATTAGTCCCTGTTTCCTCAGGCTCCGGAAAATCACCAAGTTCGCCGAGGGCAACAAAGGTTACACGCGGCATGACGCTTGAGAGAATAGCCTCAATTTCAACCAGTTTATGCGCATTGCCCGTTGCCACCACGATCGTGCGCTCAGGATCAAGCGCGGAGACGTCGATTTCCGTATCAGCCATGTGAGCTCCCTCTATCCCTCTATAATTGCAAAACGCGGCACTCAAGCAATCGAATACTCGAGAACCGCGCCGGTTTTTCTGGTGGGCGATGAGGGATTTGAACCCCCGACCTTGTGCGTGTAAAGCACCTGCGCTAGCCTCTGCGCCAATCGCCCGTGACTTGAGCAGTTTACCACAGCTTCAGGCTTGCGCGCGCGTCATTATCAAACCGGCGGTATACTTTCACTGAAAGTAAGTTTTTGTGTCTATCAAAGCACCGCCGACGGGAGTTTCTGCACATGACGCTTTATCTATCAGGGCTCATTTCATACCTTGCCGAGAAAAACCTTTTGGTGCGCTCCAAGCACTGTGAGGATGCCGCCACAATAGCGCTATACGGCATTGACCATGATTCTCGCATCATTGAGCCGGGTCATGTGTTTGTCTGCAAAGGTGCTGCATTTAAGCCAGAGTTCTTAAAAAGCGCCCTTGAGGCGGGAGCCGCGGCATACCTTTGCGCAGAATCTCACGCCGCCGAGCTTGAGGCAATCGCACCTACCGTACCGGCGCTTATCGCAACCGATGAAAATCTGCGGCGCGCCATGGCAGAGGCTTCAGCATACGTTACGGGACACCCCGATCACGGTCTCACAATGATCGGCATTACCGGCACCAAGGGTAAATCTACGACCGCGTGCATGTTGCGCGCCATACTTGACGGCGATGAGCCCTACGAAAAAACCGCCATTATGGGTTCCATTGAAGTCTTTGACGGCATCGAACATGGAAAGCCCGACAATACAACGCCGGAAGCTCCTGAGCTCTGGCGCCATCTTGCAAACGCGCAAAAATGTGGCCTCACGTATATGGCAATGGAAGTCTCAAGCCAAGCACTCAAATACGATCGCACCTATGGTCTCCATCTGGACATTGCTGTTTTTCTCAACATTGGAAGGGATCATATATCCCCTGTTGAACACCCCACCTTTGAGGATTATTTTGCCAGCAAAATGAAAATCTTTGATATGGCAAAGACGGCTGTCATCAACCGAGACACCGAACACTATGAAGACGTCATGGCACACGTTCGCGCAGCTCACGAGCGCAATCCCGAGTGCTGTCAGCGCGTCTGCACATTCTCTGCCACTAACCCCAAAGCAGACGTTTGGGCAGATAATATTTCGTCCGAATATGGCGTCGTTTCCTTCCGCGCTCATACTCCCACGTGGACCGGGTTTCTTTCCATTCCCATGCCTGGCCTCTTTAACGTTGATAATGCTCTTGCTGCCATCACCGTTGCCAGCTTGCTTGGGTTTTCTGGCGAGAAGCTCCAGTACCCTCTGCTCAATACGCACGTGTCCGGTCGGATGGAACTTATCCCCACCAAAGATCGCAAGGTCACGGCTCTCGTTGACTATGCACACAATCGCCTTGCCTACCAGAAGCTCTTCTCGTCATCCTCACAGGAATTCCCTGACTATGGCCGATATGTTGTTTTGGGAGCTGTCGGCGGTAAGGCACAGGAGCGGCGTCGTGATCTTCCGGAAGAAGGGTCCAAATGGGCCGACCATCTCATTTATACGACCGAAGACCCTGCTTTTGACGATCCGGCAGAGATCTGCGCCGAGATGGCCGCAGCCACGCCTAAAGGAACATCGTATGAGATTATCCTTAATCGTGAGGAAGCCATTCGTCAGGCCGTACGTCTTGCCTATGCCGATGCACGTCCAAGCATCGTGTATCTTCTCGCCAAGGGAGACGAAGATTTCCAAAGTATCCGCGGCAAACGCGTACCTTGGAAAACTGACGCCGCCGTCTTTAAGGCTGCCATACGCGACCATGAAGCAGGCAGGTTGTAAGACCCTTATTGTCGCTCACGCTTTTATCACCATTCTCTTGTCGCTCACGTTCTTGTCGCTCACCCCTTTGTAGTGCTGCCGGAATTTTGTAGTACTGCCGGAAATGCGCCAAGTTGGTCTTGAGTTAACCAAACTTGCTGCAAATGTGGCAAAAATAACCATACTTGCTGCAAGTTTGGTGAATATAGCCATACTTGCTGCAAGTTTGGCAGCGCTATTCTGGCATTACCAACTTGGCAGCATTTTGGCAGCGCTATTATGACGACACCAACCTAACGTCAGTCTAGCGGCGCCAAGTTGGTAGCACCAAAGGCAATCAAAGAGCCTCAGGTATTTCACGCAAAAATCATGACCACCCGCATAGCGGGTGGTTTGCTCTTAGGGTATAACCCTAAAAGACCGGCCAGGGACTCAAGTCCCTGGCCTTCACTTCGTTCAGGCCTGATGGCCGCTTGACTCGTGGCGTGCCCGTCAAACGGGCTGTGTCAGGCTATCTCTTGAACGGATCCTCATATTCCTTGACGCTCAGCTTATCCAGCGCGATGTCGTGGGCTTCCTGTTCCCTGATGTACTTGGCGATCGTAGCCTCATTCAATCCCACAGTCGACACATAGTAGCCCTCTGCCCAGAACTTCCGGTTCCCGAACTTGTACTTGAGGTTCGCATGCTTGTCGAACATGAGCAGCGAGCTTTTGCTCTCGAGCTATCCCATAAAGCTTGACACGGCAATCTTGGGCGGGATGCTTACCAATATGTGGACGTGGGTCCGGCATGAGGTGCCCCTCGATTATCTCCACCCCCTTCCACTGGCAGAGCTGCCTGAAGATCTGCCCCAGGTCCTCGCGGTATTGGTTGTAGATTGCTTTTTGTCTATACTTTGGGCAAAACACGATGTGGTAGGTGCACATTCATTTGGTGTGCGCAAGGCTGTTCGCTTTCTGTGCCATGGTGTTCTCCTTTCCCTCGCGGTCGGCGACCTGAACAATCACCATCCTAGAGGGAAAGGAGTTTTGTTGCATAGCATCAGTGTCATCCACCCGCAGAGCGGGTGGTTTTTTGCCCTGTGTACTTCGCACGCAGGGCAGGCTCACGAGCCCCAAATAAAAATCCGAGAAGCACATGCGCACTTCTCGGATTTACAAATGAAACTAAACCACTAAGAAAAGCCAGGCTGCCTTAAGGCAGGGTTGCCTTATACTTACTCGTCCTCTTCTAAAGCAGCCGCGATCTCGTCGGTAATATTCATGGTGCTGTAGACGTTCTGAACGTCATCAAGTTCATCAAGCTTGTCAAGCAGACGCTGAACCTTCTTGGCATCGGAAACGGACACATCGGTTGGGGTGGTTGGAACCATCGTAAGCTCGGAACCCTTTACCTCGATACCCTGAGCCTCGAGACCCTTTTGGACGTCCTGCATTTTGTCGTAGGCAGTCCACACAATCCACTGCTCGCCGGCATCTTCGTAATCTTCGCCGCCGGCCTCGGCAACGGCCATCATAAACTCATCTTCATCGGTGGCGTTATCACGATCGGCGACTTTCTTATCATCGGAAACAATGACCTTGTCAACCGCAATGGAGCCACGGCGCTCAAACTGGAACGCCACGGAACCCGCCGTGCCAAGATTGCCACCTGAGTGTGTAAACGCAGAACGAACGTCGGCAGCGGTGCGGTTCTTGTTGTCTGTCAGGCAATCAACGTACACGGCGATACCCGCAGGACCGTATCCCTCATAGACAATCTCTTCGTAGACTGCCGCGTCAGCACCGGCGCCAAAGGCCTTATCAATAGCAGCCTTAATCTTTGCGTTAGGCATCGAGACCATGCGCGCACGTGCAACCGCTGCGGAAAGAGTCGCGTTGTTATCAGGGTTAGGATCGCCGCCCATCTTTGCAGCGACGGTAATATTACGAGAAAGCTTGGAGAACAGCGAGGAACGCTTGGCGTCGATAGCTGCTTTCTTGTGCTTTGTTGTTGCCCACTTAGAGTGTCCGGACATGTGCACTCTCCTTTGTTTACGTACAGAATAAATAGCCTTTATACAGTACCCTAAATTACCTTGCGAGAAAACCCTCGATGCGGAAACTCATTATTCTCTGAACTTCTTCAAGCTTCTTCAGGCTTCTCTGGGCTCCTCCGAGCTTCTCCGAACATGGGTTTTGCAATCCCGGTTTTGCAAAATCCGCAGATACTCTTGATCCTGATCCTCGCGTTAGGCGGAGTGATCGATGGAGCGCTCGGCACAAGGCTCATCCCCAAAACGCTCTTTGCGCAGACGAAGCGCCTCGTATGCACACCCATACATGGCAGCTTGGTTACCAAGACTTGCTGCCTCAATGCGAACGGGGCGACTCACCCGCAATGCATACTCCTCAAAACGACTGCGCAGCTCCGTTGCAAAAGTCGCAAATGAACCGGCAACGCCACCGCCAATCAAATACATGGCCGGATCAACCACACACGACACCTGCGCCATGGCACGAGCCAAATACGAGCACATTTTATCGATGGCAATGGTTGCGCACTCATCGCCCGCCGCATGCGCACGAAAAACGGAAATAGTGTCCGTCTCATGTTCAACGTGCACCGGAGTCACTCCACGTGCTTCGCATTCTTCAAGGTAGAGGCGGACGATACCCTTTGCAGAGGCATACTGCTCAAGACAGCCGTGGCGACCACACCCACACGCCTTGGGCTCATCGGGCTCAACGGTAATGTGGCCAATCTCGCCACCGGCGCCAAACGCACCGGCTACCAGCTTGCCGTTGGCAACCACGCCGGCACCAACGCCCGTACCAATGGCAATCAGCACAAACGAAGGCACCCCTACCGCAACTCCCGCCCATGCTTCACCAAGAGCCGCCGCGTTGGCGTCATTGACAAAGGCAACCGTGGCATTGGGGAGCGCCGAACTGATGGCCTGTACCAAACCTTCAGGATTGATCTCAACATTGGCGAGAAGCCCGACGGTACCATCATCGGCCACCGGACCCGGAATATCCAATCCACACGCTATGACATCTTCCGGCTTACCGGAGCGCGACGCAACAATTTCTTCAAGAGAGTCACAGACAACACGATACGCTTCGGGTGACGTAAGCGCAGGTGTAGGAACTTTTTCCTCTGTCAAAAGTTCTCCGTCCGGTGTAAACAGGCCAATCTTAATGCTTGTTCCACCAATATCGATACCAAGTACGTACTGCATGTGTGCTCTCCTATCATTAATTACCACGTTCAAGCGCGCCAACGACCAGATGAGCAAGAACTTCATCACGCTTAAGGCCGGCTGCCTCAATCGCCATAGGAACCAGCGAAGTCTCGGTCAGCCCCGGGAATGTCTTGAGACCCATAACCATAACCTTATGACCGTCCCAAATAAAATCAACACGCGCAAAGTCGCGACAATCATACGCACGGTAGACCTCACACGCAGCCTGCTCCAATGCCACGCGAGCGTTGTCAACGTTACTTCCAAGAGCCGCGAGAGATTCATCTCGAACCGGACAGAAGTGATTGACGCGAGAGGTTTCCAAGCGTGCATCCGTATCGTAAATGCCTTCCTTAACCTCTATCTCCACGGGCGGAAGAACTTTTTCTGAACCGGGAATGCCAAGAACGGTCACGCTGACCTCAACGCCTTCGACCCAATGCTGAATGATGACGGAATCATCATAGGCAAGGGCACCCATCAGGGCATGTCCAAGATCCTCGGGCTTATCGACACGAGAAAGACCCATGGCAGATCCGCCGTGTACCGGCTTTACCGCCAGAGGAAAACCGCTGCCGCCACCCAGGCGCTCGGGGATGATGTCCAGTGCCTTTGCGGCACCGAGGTCCTTAAACGCGCTGGCGGGGAGCACCAACTGCGGCGGCCAGACCACCAAAGACTCATGTTTGCCATACACACGGCGCATTAAAAAGGGCATGTCGGCTTTGTTCCATGCGGCCCTGCATGATGCGGGACGAGACCCTACGTATGGAATACGCAAAAACTCCAAAAGCGCAGGTACCGCACCATCCTCTCCACCGGCTCCATGCATGCAGATGAAAGCCACGTCGGGCTTCTCCGCACGCAACGTATCAACAAGGTGTGCATCGGCATCAAGCGTCAGCACATCAAAACCGGATCTTGCAAGTGATTCCGATACCAAACGACCGGAAAGAAGCGAGAAGTTCCTCTCAAATGAGGTTCCGCCCATAATAACAGCAACTTTAGACGCCACGACTACCTCCTGTTTTGGCCTATTGGCGATATGAGTTTTTGGTTGAAGCAGTTTCAGGCAATGCGCCTGCCTCCCGAAATGCTCGGTAGAGCGCCATGCGATCCTGCACGCAAGAAGCCAGGCGACTAATTGCCTCATGAATATGCTCCGGTGTCTCAAAGGAATAACACAGCCGCATGCTTGATGCTCCACGACCATCCGGATAGCAGTTAGTTCCCGGAACATAGGCAACGCCCTTTTCAAGAGCCGCCGGAAGAAACTGGTTTGTATCAAAATATGGTGGGAAGCTGACCCATAAGAAGAGCCCACCTTCCGGATGCGTCCACGAGACGTCCTCTGGGAAAAACTCCTCCAGTGCCGAAAGCATGGCATTTTTGCGCTCTCGGTAGCGTGTTTTGGAAACTTCAAGAGCGGCTTGCCAATCCACCTCGTTAAAATAATGCTCGGCCAATACCATATTAAAAGGGCTGGTACAGAGATCTGCCCCTTGCTTTGAAAGGTTGATACGCTCAAGAAAATGGTGCGGGGCCACAATCCACGCCAAGCGCAGACCCGGGGCAAAAATCTTTGATGTGGTTCCAAGGTAAATTACCTGATCGTCCAGGGTTTTAAGACGCGTAAGGTCTTGTCCCTCATAGCGGATAAGACCGTACGGGTCGTCTTCCACCACCGGTATGTTCCAACGGTGCGCCAGCTCAAGCAAGAGATGTCTGCGCTCAAGCGACATGGTAATGCCTGAAGGATTGTTAAAATTCGGAATTACATAGATGAATTTTGGATGTCTGCCGGCACTTTTAAGCTCTTGGAGTTTTTGCTCAAGCAAATCAACCCGTATTCCGTTCTCATCCATCTCTATGCAATGGACACGGGGTTGATATGCCGAAAATGCCTGAAGAGCGCCCAGGTAGCTGGGACCCTCACAGATAATATCGTCCCCGGCATTTATAAAAACGCGCCCCAGGAAATCGAGGGCCTGTTGAGAACCCGAGGTTAAAATCATGTCTTCCGGCTTTGCTTCAATGCCCTGGACCGCCAAGATCTTACAAACGGTACGCCGACACTCTATGCGTCCGTCGGAGCTTCCGTATTGAAGAGCCTTGAGCCCTTCAACGGTAACGCACCGTTTTGCGCACTCAGCCACTTCATCGAGGGGAAGCGATGAGATATCCGGCATGCCTCCCGAAAGACCAATGACATCCGGGCGCGAAATTGCCGCAAATAAATCGCGCACCGCACTGCGGCGCATCTGCATGATGCGATCGGCATACAACCCGTCCCACTCGTCAAATGAGATCTTACTGTCACTCATCCAAAACTCTCCCCATCCCACAGGCCTGTGCTTTTCTTGCGTCTTCACGAACGTTTTTATCGTACGCTCGTAACGCACGCCCGCAAAAAACAAAACACACATGCCATATATCTTTCTAATTATGTAAGTATCGCGCAAAAGAGGGTCTCCGTCGCGTAAAATGCATGAATGAATTAAAAACGTATACCTGTGTCATGGGTACGGACATACACTTTAGGAGGAACTATGGACAGCGAGAAGAGCAAAACCACCCTTAATGCAGCACTCTCTAATCCACGTCAGGATATAGCAGAGCTTGACGCACTTGAGAAAAAAATCTTTGCGCTCCGTTACAGCGCCGAAGAACTGAGCTCGTTTGGACCCTGCCTTGACCCCGCAAAAGCAACCGAGGAACGCGGAGAAGCCCTTGCCATCCTTGGTGAGCAAATGCAAGCCTTACTTATTGACCCTCAGGTGGGAGCTCTGCTCGACCGCCTTCACGAGAATCGCGCAGTGCTTGACGAGACGCATCGCGCACAGGTAAAGATTCTTCGTCGCGACCGGGCGCAACTGGTGGATGTACCTCCCGAGATACAGAGCAACTTTGTACGCCTTGCCACCGAAGCAAACGATGTGTGGGAGAAAGCAAAGAATGCAGATGATTGGGACCTCTTTGCTCCCTATCTCGACAAACTTGTTGCTGGTCAAATCGATATTGCACGGTATCGTGATGCTGAAAAAGACCCGTACGACGTACTCCTCAATGATTTTGAACACGGAAGCAACCGGGCCTTTTATGATTCATTCTTTACCAAGATTAAGGACACCATAGTTCCTCTCGTGGCCGACTGTGCTGCCTCAAAGCACCAGCCCAGCACAAAGCCTCTTGAGGGATCTTTTGATGTGGATCGTCAGTGGAACCTTGCAAAAGACATCGTAGCGATGCAAGGCGTTGACTGGGACGCTTTCTGGCTCGGCAAGACGGAGCACCCCTATACCGCAGGACCTGGCATTGGCTTTGTTATGGTCGCCTCACACGTCTATGAGGACGATCTTCTCTCCAATGTGTATTCCATGCTTCATGAAAACGGTCATGCCCTCTATGAGCAGGGAGTTAATTGGGATTATCGCTTTACGTCCCTTAAAGGCGGCACTTCAATGGGCATGCACGAGTCTCAGTCACGTTTCTTTGAAAACTACGTCGGGCACTCCGAGGCATTTGCCGAGCCGCTCATTCAGCTCATGCGCAAGCATTTCCCCGGTCAGCTCACACGCGTTACCGCGTTTCAGCTCTTCTCGGCAGCCAACAAGGTGCAGCCAAGTCTTATCCGTACGGAAGCCGACGAGCTCACCTATCCGCTCCATATTCTTGTCCGCTATGAAATTGAGCAGGCGCTTCTTGCTGGAGAAGTAAAGGCGGTCGATGTTCCAAAACTTTGGGCCGAGAAGTACCATCACTATCTTGGCGTTACGGTACCCGATAACACCCACGGCGCACTTCAGGATGTCCACTGGAGCTGGGGCGAGTTTGGTTACTTCCCCACCTATGCTTTGGGAAGCGCTTTTGGTGCTCAGTTTAAGCACGCCATGATTGAAGATGGTATGGACTTTGATGGGGTTTGTTCCTCGGGAGACCTTGCACCCATTCGCGAGTGGCTTGGGCAGAGAATTTGGAAGTGGGGTCGTGCAAAGGACTCAGGCGAGCTCATTGCCTCAGCCACCGGAGAGCCCTTTGATGTGGGATATTTCACCAGCTACCTTGTTGAGAAATTCTCACGTATCTACGGACTGACACACTAGGCGCTTTTACGCCGTATTAAGCGTCTGCTCATACAGATTTGAAGCATCATACCGGTTTGAAGCACGTCGAATATTGAAGGAGATTGGTTACATGAAAAAGTTATTTGGTGAATTTAAAGACTTTATTGCTCGCGGCAACGTTATGGATATGGCCATCGGTGTCATCATCGGCGGCGCTTTCATGGCAATCGTTAATTCACTGGTAAATGACATTATCAATCCTTTCATTAAACTCATAAGCGGCGGCGGCACAGAAGTATCGGGGCTTTCCATCCCCGTTACAGGCACTGAACATGGCATCGACTTTGGCTCATTTATCTCTGCAATCATTAACTTTTTGATTATTGCCGTCATCGTCTTTTTGCTGGTAAAAGCTCTCAACAAGTTCATGAAGGGCAAAAAAGAATCCACGGACTCTCCCACCCAGGTTTGCCCACACTGCCTTGAAGAGGTCAAAGCGGGAGCCACGCGCTGCCCTCATTGCACGGGCGAAATCAAAAGCACTGTTCACGCCTCCTAGTGCCCATACCGCCTAGCATCCACACCTCCTAGCACCTATGAGCCGCGTCTATTAGTTGTACCTATTGTCTAGCCATAGTTTTTTCGAACCGTAATCTCATCAAAAGTAAGAGGCCAAGCTGTGCTTGACCTCTTTTTATCTCGCTCATATGCTTGCCGCAAAATCTTGCAACTAGCTCTGCACGTGTGGAAGATGGGAAACAATAAGCGTCATATCGCCTAAAAATGTCAAATCTCCCGATCGAGCGGGCGCGATAAAGTGGCTCCCTTTATGAAGGCTATGGAGTTGTGCTGTATTGTTCTCAACTTGAACGCTTCCCGTACCCTCAATAACGCTGACACATAAAAATGGATACGGCTGTACCACCACTTTTTCCCCTTGAACGACAATCTTCTTAACGACAAAATTGTCACACGCCATAAGCTCCGTTACGCCATCAACTTCAGGAGCAGTAACCTTTCCGGAAACGGGCGGTACAAGATCGTAATTTACAACATCAAGACTTTGTTGAATATGAAGCTCCCGAGGTTTACCATCGGCTCCGGCGCGATCATAGTCATATACGCGATAGGTCACATCTGAGCTCTGCTGTGTCTCTAAGATCAGAGTTCCTCCCTTAATCGCATGAATCGTACCAGGATCAATACGGAAAAAATCGCCTTTATGGATGGGGATGAGATTGAGCATGTCATCCCAGCGTCCCTCATCAATCATCTGAGAAAGTTCTTGGCGATTATGCGCACGCTGCCCAATGATGATATCCGTGTCGGGCTCTGCATCAAGGACATACCAGCACTCACGTTTACCAAGCGAACCATGCTCATATTCAGCTGCGTATGCATCGTCGGGATGCACCTGCACCGATAAATCATCATGAGCGTCAAGGATTTTAATGAGTAAGGGAAAGCGATCCCCCTCGGCATCACCAAAGAACTCATGACGCCTGCTCCACAGCTGACTGAGCTTCTCGCCAGCAAACGCACCGGAAGCAACCACGCAATCGCCATGAGGGTGAGCGCTAATTGCCCAACATTCTCCTATTTTTCCTTCAGGGATGTCGTAGTCAAAGTCCTCCGCAAGGCGCCGACCTCCCCAAATCTTCTCATGAAAGACAGGTTCAAGAATGATAATGTCTCGTGAAAGTTCTCGATGAAGCGCATCCATAGCCAACTCTACCTATTCTAGTTCTTGGACGAATCGCTGTAATATCCGGGCTGATCGCTGACCTTGGCAAACACCATTGTTATAGACTCATCATCGTCGTCAATCGTAATCGTAATTTTTCCGTCTTCGCCTACGGTGCCTTCAAGGCCTTCGTCGCCGGCACCGGCAGAAAGGACAAGGGATTTTCCGTCAGTGGTCTTCCAGTTAAACAAAAGCTTGTCGCTCTTATTGCTCTGGAAATCGGGTGCCGTTATAGCGCCCGTACCGTCCTTTGAAAGCTCAAGAGTAAAGCGCAGACCGGTCCCATTAACCATCTGCTGATACATATCTTGTGTAATCTCTTGAGTGCCATCCTCATCGGTCAAAACTTCACTCTCCAGCTCATAAGTGCCGGCAAGCTGTGTGGCGTAGTCATCCGTCTTGGTCTCTTCTTTTTTCTGCTCATTCTTTGAGTCTGTCGTAGTTTGAGCCGAAGATGAATCCGATGTATTTGCAGCATTGTCATCGACAATCTTTGGGGCAAAAAGGTCGCAACCTGAAAGTATGCCTATTAATGCAACAACAACAAGTGCGGCGCCAAATTTCTGAAGTTTCATAATGCTCCTATCATTGAGGACGGCGTCTGTTATAAAAAAGGGCGAGAAACACTTCTCGCCCTTCTATTGTATCTGTTCTTGATCTGTTCTAGAAACTACTTCTTTGAAGAGTCGCTGTAATATCCGGGCTTATCGCTCACCTTAGAAAAGATCATCTTTACTGAAGCGTTATCACTAGACTGCTCGAGAGTAATCTGCTTGTCATTAACCGAAGCAGTAACTTTCTCCTTAGAAGAATCCTCGCTGAGCGTTATGGATTTACCATCGCTCGACTCCCATTTAAGCTCAAGTTTTTCTGGCTGTCCATTTGATTCTATGCTATTCAAAACAGCGGTTCCGTCCTCTGAGAGCTCCAAGGTAATATGAATATTACCGGCTTTTGAAAGCTGCTCATACTGCTCTTTAGTAATTGACTGGGTATTTCCTCCGCTTGTAATATCCATGCTTTCAAGCTCATAGGTACCAACGAGCGCAGCAGAATGTTTTGAACCAGAAAGACCGCTGCATCCTACAAGAACAAAAGCGAGAGTTGCCGTAAGAATACAAATACCAAGACGCTTTAGCCTCATATCAGCTCCTTTATAGGTGACCCTCTCAAGAGTCGCTTTTAATACTCTCATATAGTATCAAACATTAAAGACTAACCACAAGGAACTTCTAGAACTGACCGTTCGCCAAAGCTTTGAGACCACCTTGTGTAAAGACCAGCGCTGATGTTACATGGCCATCAGCCTCTTGTCGCGTCTTATCATTGCGCAATATATCAATGATTGTAGTCATCTCTGTCTGAGCGAGCCATTCAATAATGAAGGAGTCATACGGCTCAATATATGTGGCGCCAGGATAGAGAATCGCTTGAATTGTTGCAGCAATTACACTCTTAAACGACTCAAAGAACTTTGCGACAAAGGGGCTATTTTGATTATTGATGATAATCGTTACCACATATCGATGTGCATACATAAGATCAAAGAAAGCTCTAAGTGTTTCAGCATCCCCCATAGGAGAATCTGATTCCTCTCGTGCGCCCTCTAATTGTATATGGCTTTGGTACTCTTCCAGTATTTGGATAGCTTGGTCAGTAACAGGCTGTATTACATTTTTAAAGAGATCTTCTTTATTGTTAAAAAAGAAATACAGTGCACCAGTTGTAACGCCAATCCGTGAGCAAATTCTTCTTAAAGAAGCCTTCTCATAACCTTGCTGGGCAAACTCCTCCTCAGCAGAAGCAATAAGTTTTCGACGTGTGTCATGACTATCTACCTGTGGCCGCCTCGACATTTTGTCGTCTCCTTCAAAAGTAGCCATAAAAATGACTAATCCCCCAATAAGAAGATAGTACCTAATTTTTTAGAGTTTTATAACAAGAAATAAACTATTTCACGTGTTTCACATTTGAAAAACATAACGTCAACTAATGTTTTTATTTTATAGTTTTATGCGTTTATGGACAAAATATGTTAACAAATGTCTACATGAAAACGAGTTCTCCCCCAGGCCTCGTACGTGCATATCTTGTCTTGCAGATGTCGGTATATGTGTCGGTATATATGTCGGTGCGGATGTCGGTACGGATGTGTTGATGTCCATATGCAGATAGTGTTTCCGTACGCGAGTACTTATCGCACGCGAGTACTTATCTTGAATTTCCGCAGCAAGCCTTTACTTGTGGTTTTTATGACCGTCTGTCTCTTAAAATCACCACTAAACACACAGATTTCAAAAACCCCGTCAAAATCGCTGTTTACGGGTGATTCGATTCACCCGTAAACGCTCAAATCAAAGAAAAATCACCAGTAAACATCGTTCTTATCGACTGCAGTCACCCGTAAACCGCAAGTTTGAAGCAAGTGGCGAGAAGAACATCCTGCCTTTGCGCCGCCATTCACCTTGAGCATTGCACCTGCGTATCGCTCAAAAAACACAAGGAAGTGCCCGGCAACGTGGGGCAATAACGGATACTGCTACCTCGCCTTTCGGACAAACTCATCACAAACATTAGATTTACGGAGATATTCACGGCCAAAGGGGTCAACCAGAGGGACAAACGCATCGACAGATTTTGCGAAATGCTGTTCTATATCATGGTGTATATGGGGATCGGCAAGGGTATACCCGCGCGCACAGGCTGCCTGGTACATTCCCACCGTATCATTAAAACAAAAAGAACAAAATTCACAGTCAGAGCAGTGAAGCCCGCCCATTGCGTTCTCCTTTAAACCAACAACACCCTCAATTATTGCCAGTCAAGTATGCCACTTTATATCTACAAGAAGCCTATCTTTATTTAAATCCTATATGTTCAGGATAAGACGTCTTATACACAGAAGGCTCTAGTGACGCAGACGCAAAGGCCGCATCTGCCGAAGCAGCTGCTTCAACAAACCGAAAAGGGATGCGATGTTGCTCTAATGCAATTTTGTCGTCATCACTTAGTTCTACTCCGGACTCCTGCATATCAAACAGATGCTCTGCCCACAGCTGATCCATTGTCATGCCAAAGAAATCGGCAATAATCTTTGCCTTGTCAAAAGATGGCCATTTGCGTCGCTCCGTGCATATATAGGAAACATACGCGCGCGACCAGTGGGAAAACTCACAAAGATCCACTTGACGTTTGCCGGACTCATGAAGCAGTCGTGCAACCGTTCTTCCTAAACCAAGCTCGGCTCTTGCCTCAACTCCTATTCTGCTCATCTCTGTCCCCCATCTGCAAAACCTGATGACACTCCCCTATCATCACCACTAATGATACTACAAAAAATTATTGCAATGTACGTTGTTATGTTTGCAGTTAAAAGAGGTATTTTCTACATACAATACACACGATATTGAATATCGTAACGATGTCTTTTCTCGTTATGCTGATATAAGGCAAATGCTATACGGACAACGCGACAAGATCAATGCTCTGCGGCAACCGCTAAAAAACCAACGCTCTGTGGCCAATGCTATAAGCCAACGCTCTATAGTCAACAATACAGAGCCGATACTCCTACCTTCTACGGAAAAGAACAGCCGCTCAACCTATTAAAACACGACGCCGCTCCCCAAGCATGATATTAATGAATACATCTATTAAAGGAGTCTGTATGAGCGAGCACCCTATGCAAGAAACACTTTCATATCCGTCAACAGACGGCAGCTCAACAGTGGTTGCAAGCATTTGGCAACCCTCTTCTACCGTGTGCACGTGCGGAATCGTCCAGATAAACCATGGCATGTCCGAGCATATCCTTCGCTACGACGATTTTGCCCGCGCTCTTTGCGACGCAGGGTACATCGTGGCAGGAAACGATCACATTGGCCATGGTCGCTCAAGTACTCCGGATAGCCGCGGTGTTCTCGATCCCTTGCATGGTGCGCACGCACTCATTGAAGACGCACACACCCTTCATCAGCATATGTGCCAGCACTATGACCCTTCTCTCCCGTATTACTTTTTCGGCCATTCCATGGGCAGCTTTATCGCCCGTGCATACGCCGGTAGATACGGCGCAAGTCTTTCCGGCGTCATTGCGTGTGGAACCGGAAGTGTTTCTCCCCTTCTTTCTCGCATTGGCTTTCTCCTTTCCTATCATCTCTGCAAAACAAGGGGTATTGCCTATGCCTCGTCCTTTGTCGATGATCTCGGGGTTGGCGCCTATTCCAAAGCAGTCCCCGGCCCCACCGGATATGAGTGGCTATCCTATAACAATGACAACGTACGCGCATATGATGCCGATCCTCTCTGCGGTTTTATGTTCTCCGTCGGAGGGTATGCCGCACTTTCAAAACTAACTCAAGAGGCTTGCTCGCCGGCCGCAGCTTCTCACATTCCGTCTTCTCTGCCGTTTCTTTTTATTGCCGGTGAGGACGACCCTGTTGGAGCCTCCGGAAAAGGCGTGTACAAAGCAGCACAACTTACTAAAGATGCCGGCGTCACGGATGTCACCACTATTTTATATCCGCACATGCGCCATGAAATTCTCTGTGAGGACAATCGTTCTTTGGTATATTCCGACATTTTGAAGTGGCTAGGAGAACACCATGGCAACAATTGAACAGCGCGATAAATTCGTTATTGCTCTTGACCAAGGAACTACCTCTTCCAGGGCAGTGCTTATCAACCACGAGGGTCGTGTGGTCGACTTTGTACAGCGCCCATTTCAGCAAATATATCCGCATCCCGGATGGGTCGAGCACAATCCTCAGGACATTTTATTTTCCCAAATTGGAGCCCTCACCGAACTTATCACCAAACACGGACTCGATGCTCAAAGCATTGATTCAATAGGCATCGATAACCAGCGAGAAACGACTTTGGTCTGGGATCCTACAACCGGCGCCCCCGTTTGCAACGCTATCGTGTGGCAGTGTCGCCGAACTTCCGAGCTTGTAGAGCAACTCTGCGGTTCTTCTCGCGTGCAAACTATGATTCGCGAGAAGTGCGGTCTTCTTGCAGACGCATACTTCTCTGCAAGTAAGATCCGCTGGATTTTGGATAACGTTGCGGGCGCTCGCGAGCGCGCCGAAGCGGGAGAACTCCTTTTTGGGACCGTTGATACATGGCTTATATGGGTACTTACCGGCGGACTTGTGCACGCAACCGACACCACCAATGCCAGTCGGACCATGCTCTATAACATCCATGAAGGGTGCTGGGATAAAGACCTCCTATCACTCTTTGATATTCCTGAATCAATGCTCCCCGAAGTGCGCGCATCGTCAAGTTTTTTTGGAGAGACAAGCTATCCGGGACTTCCGGCGGGCATTCCTCTTACCGGGGTTGCCGGAGATCAGCAGGCGGCACTCTTTGGACAATGCTGTTTTGAGCCGGGACAGGCAAAGAATACGTATGGGACAGGGTGCTTTATGCTTTTGCATACCGGCACATCCGCTCATCTCAGCAAAAATAACCTGGTAACCACCATTGTGGCATCTCCGCCTACGCAAAAACAAACCGAATATGCTCTTGAGGGATCGGTCTTTGTTGCCGGTGCCCTTATTCAATGGCTTCGCGACGAGTTGGGTCTCATACAAACGGCCGAAGAAACCTCATACCTTGCAAAAAGTGTTCCTCACACCGGAGGCGTCTATATTGTTCCCGCGTTCACCGGTCTTGGAGCGCCATGGTGGCAACCTGACGCACGCGGAACAATTACGGGAATCACCAGAGGAACCACACGGGCACACATTGTTCGAGCCGCACTTGAAGCACTTGCATACCAGATTAAAGACCTCGCAGACGCAATGAGCTCTGATTGTGGGCAGGAACTTAGCGTACTCAACGTAGATGGAGGCGCCGCGAGAAATAATTTTTTGATGCAATTCCAGGCGGATGTTTTGGGATGCACACTTAAACGCCCGCAGAATACGGAGACCACGGCATTGGGAGCTGCATATCTTGCAGGACTCTCCACCGGTTACTGGAGCGGAACAGAAGAGCTCAAAGCACTCCGTCAAACCGATGACCTTTTTGTAAGAAAAGCCTCCGAAAATGATATGCAAAAACTTATAGACGGATGGCACCAAGCTGTTCAAAAGGCGATATAACGTACGGATGCACGCTGTATAAACACATACCTTTCCACCAAAAGATGCAGAAGATGGAAAGGAAGTCATACAAAAAGAAACTGCCATAGGATGAAACTGTGACGAGTGAGCGACCACAAAATGTCGATTCATCCTATGGCTACGTTGCCTCGAAAACCGAGATACCGTACTTGACATCAACCAAGATCGGCTACAGAAACAGGCGTTGGGGGTACCTATCTCTTTCTCAACGTATCACTATTGTTAGCAGAAAAAACTTTTTATATATACGAGAATCGGAAATTCGTTGAAAATAATATAACACCTACAAATAGTAGCTCACTGCAAAGCATATTACCACTCCCAACGAAACAAAGGGAGCAAAAGGAAACGTGGTCTTTCTTATAGCCTCTAAACTGCTCATTCTTTGTTTTTTGTCACCTTCTCTTTTGTGTATGGTATTCACAAAAGAAGCCAGAAAAAAGAACATAACACTTAGCGCACATGCGGAAAAAATAACCACACAAAGATCTTCAAAACCTAAAATCAGTGCCAAAGAAGACAACATCTTTATGTCACCGCCGCCGATACCTGCCTGCTTGGTAATAAGGATGAAAAACTTTGATGTAGCTAGAAGTACCATAAGCATACACGCAGAACGCATCAGTGAGCCGCCAATGCTCATTTTCCAACTCTTTGTAGGTATTATCACCGCACTGCATACATCAATTACCCAAATCACCCCTAAAAGAAGGGGAACTCTATGAGGAATCGTTCTCGTTTTGATATCATACACGGTTGCAATACCCATCACCATGAGCACACCGATACATACCCATGGTGATGGCCGAGTCAAAAAATTACCCATATACCCACCACCGTCCCTCCAATCCACCTCCACGTCTCCGAAATACAACGTACCAAAATGCAACTTGTAATATTTGGAGATATACGAGAGTTTCTCGCCATAAATGCTCTGGTAATACCAGTTGCTCATAAGACTTTTCCGAGGGCATGGCAGCGTTGTTGAAAACTTTTTGTCGCCCGAACAATCTTGGTCAAATATCCGTCAAATTCAAATTTCCACATATTCCGCTACACTCATGGAGGAATACATTCACTGAAAGGTCTCTATGCCAAGCTACAAAGCAAAACAAATGATTGTCATGCGCCGCGATCTAAAAATGCGCAAAGGAAAAATTGCCGCTCAAGCCGGTCATGCTTGCGTAGAGGCAACACTTATGGCACTTGCTCGAGAAAACCGTCTCTCGCAAGTACGTCTCAATGCAGCCGAAAGCTGGGTTTACCTTGACCATGACCGACAAGACGCAACACCGCTCTCCGATTGGTTTGATGCGGGCGTTGCAAAGGTATGCGTATATGTTGACTCGGAAGAAGCGCTTCTCGATTTATATGAACGCGGAAGAGAACTCGGCTTTGCCGTAGCACTCATCCGCGATGCGGGCTTCACTGAATTCCACGGAGAACCTACGTTTACCTGTCTTGCCTTTGAGCCTCTGTCGGCAGAGAAAATTGATCCTTTAACAGGAGAACTCCCGCTTTACTGACCTTCCGCTTTACCGTCCTTCGCTCTCAGCCTCCGCTGTCAGCCTCCGCTAGCCTTCGCTGTCAGCCTTCGATTCACCGGCTGCTCCCTATAAAAGAAAAAATCTGCCCATAATTTCATCGTAGAGTGCGGCAACGAAAAAGGATCCCGCCGCAGCCACGAGAATTGCCGTTGCCCATTGGATACCCGCAGGCGCAAGGTCTTTAATTCTTGAGTCAATCTTCCCATCGTCTGTGATGTGCGTTTCAAGTGCCGCGATATCTTTCGTAAATCCTCGCTGCTTTTCGGCATACTCTCTGCCTGAAAACAACATACCTGCACCGGCGGCAATAATTGCAAGAGAGGAAACCACATACAACACGCGACGGGTCCAATCCGATCCGACCTCAATATTGCCGCCCGACGTTAGCGTTCCAAAAAGAAAAACAAAAAGGCCCAAGCCAAGAGCTGCAAGCATACCGTATCCAAAAGCCGTACCGGCACTCTTGATGACGATTTTCACGCGAGAAGAGCCAGGTTGTTGCGGTGTTGTTTTCATACAAATCCCTTCAAGACTTTTGAGGCTTCTTGCCTTGTGTTTGAGCATCATCTCATTGTTGTCCGCCCACGATGATACAATCTCACCAGCAAAGAGCTCAAGGGAGGATTTTATGCGTATCGGATTTGACAATACTATGTACATCAGCATGCAAGCAGAGAGAATCCGTCAGCGCATCAGCGAATTTGGCGGAAAGTTGTACCTTGAGTTTGGCGGCAAGCTTCTTGATGACAATCATGCTTCCCGGGTACTCCCCGGATTTGAACCCGACTCAAAGGCTCGAATGCTGCAGCAGCTCTCAGAAGAAGCCGAGGTTATCTTTGCCATCAGTGCCGCCGATATTGAATCTGGAAAACGTCGCAGCGATATCGGTATCACGTATGCCGATGATGTCTTACGTCTGATGGATATTTTCCGCGGCCGTGACCTGGCCATTGGCGGCGTAGTTATTACTCGATTCTCGGGACAACCAAAGGCAGAGGCTTATCAGACACGTCTTGAAAACATGGGAATCCGCGTATATCGTCATTATCCCATTTTGGGATATCCATCAAATGTGGATCTCATTGTTTCAGAAGATGGCTACGGGAAAAACGAGTATGTAAAAACTTCTCATCCTTTGGTGGTAGTCACCGCTCCCGGTCCGGGTTCGGGCAAACTTGCCGTATGTCTCTCTCAGCTTTACAACGAAAACACCCGCGGCATAAAAGCCGGCTATGCAAAGTTTGAGACGTTTCCGGTATGGAACCTCCCGCTTAAACATCCGGTCAACGTTGCCTACGAGGCAGCAACCGCCGATCTTGACGACAATAACGTCATCGATCCCTATCATCTTGAAGCCCACAATACCGTCACAGTTAACTACAACCGAGACGTGGAAGCCTTCCCCGTTCTCAAGGCCATTATGGAAAAGATTGCCGGCACAAGCCCATATCAATCGCCAACCGATATGGGTGTCAACATGGTCGGTAACTGCATCATCGACGACGAAGCGTGTCAAAATGCAAGCCGTGCCGAAATCGTTCGCCGCTGGTTCAAAACGGCGGAACGCCTTGAGAGAACCGGCATGGGTGAGCGCGAGCTCGATAAGATCAGTCTCCTCATGAAAGAAGTGGGAGTGGACCAGAACTTCTCGCCGGCACACGCCAGTGCGCTTATTAAGGCCGAGGTCACCGGAAAACAGGCCGGTGCCCTGGTGGTGCCCGACGGCACGGTTATTACCGGAAAGGCTTCGGAACTGCTCGACGCAAGCGCTTCGGTGCTGCTGAAAGCGCTTAAGTACAGCGCACACGTTGATAAAAAAGCGTATATCGTATCGGATGAAGCTCTTGAGCCCATCTGCAGCTTAAAGTCAAAAACATTGCGAGAAAAGCAGCACGCCCTGACGGCAGGAGAAATGCTTATTGCCCTTTCCATCAGCTCCATTTCCAACAGTCTCGCAAAAGACGCCATAGCTTCTGCGGATTTCCTCAAGGGTTGCGATGTATACTTTTCTTCCATCATTCCCGCCGCTGATGAAGAGGTATTCCGAAAGCTGGGTATTAACGTATGCTGTGAGCCCCTCTTTGAACAGGGTTCGTTTTATCACCAGTAAACGACACGTAAGGCGCAACGCATAATGCCGAACAGTTCACGCAACAAAAAACCACACAAAGGCGGTCAAAACGTGCGCCGCGCACATCGACTCCAAAGGCTCTCTGTCAAAGGAAAGACCGTTGGCTTTGGAATCTTTTTGGTATGCAGCATCTTTGTCGTAGCACTTATCGGCTCCTGCGTGTACAACCTCTTTCTTCTCTCACCGTTTTCTTCTCAGCAAAAGGTGCCTTCACCTTACGACTGGAGCAATCTGAAAACCGATGAGTCGGGTCGTTTGAACTATGTACAAAACGGACAGACAATCTCTCGCACCGGTATCGATGTCTCTTCTCACCAGCAACAGATTAACTGGAACTCCGTTGCTCAAGACGGTATATCGTTTGCCTACATTCGTCTTGGCTACCGAGGATCTTCAGAGGGGACCTTGTATGTTGACGACTTCTTTGCCCAGAACCTTTCCGGTGCAAAAAATGCGGGAATTGATGTCGGCGTGTACTTTTTCTCTCAGGCAATCACCGAGGAAGAGGCCAGAGAAGAAGCGCGGTTCGTACTCAAGCAGCTCGATGGAGCATCACTTGATTATCCGATAGCCTTTGATATGGAGCCGTCGCCGGAGGGTGGCGGTCGGGCCGATGCGCTTACCTGTGAAGAAGCAACTGCCATAGCAAACGCATTTTGCGATGAAATACAAAAGAGCGGGTACCGAGCAATCATATACGGTAACAGCTATGACCTCAGCAAATACGACCTCTCTGCCCTCACGGGGCGTATTTGGCTGGCACAATATGATGGAAAGCCCGACGGTTCAATTTCCTTTGTCATGTGGCAATACACACCAAAAGGCATCGTGGCCGGTATTTCCGGCTCGGTAGATCTCAACCTTGACCTGTCAGATGTGCCAAAAAGCGCCCCGCGCTCTTGACAAGCTTTTAATTGGTAGACGTAGACACGGTTCCCGTTACGGTCGTTTGTGCGTCAGACGATGCCGCATCCTTTGTGGCGCCACCCTGTACACATGAGCTCACTAACGTAACCACCAGCCACAACAAAATAAGTGCAATAACAACGGCAATCGCTACCTGCCCTGTTTTCATGCGAGAAGAACGGCGGCGTCTGTTTGCATATGCCGCCTGAGCTTCGTCGCGAGGATTTAGAGTTCCATAATGCGTACCGTATCGGGTAGCCGGGTGACCTTGTGCCCGAGCAACGTCTGCACGTGCGTGACGTACCGGGTCGGTGCGTCGCTCGTTTTGTGGGCGCATATAATGAGCAGCGTGACGGCCTTGTACGCGACGCGGAGATGTCGAACGCTCATCCCGAGATGCCGTAGAACCGTCGCGGGATATGGTAGGTGGGACCTGCGTTGTACGTCGTTGACGTCCAAATAAATTCTTCTGTGCCATTTATCCGTGTCATTCTCCTTCGCACACAGACACCTGTCGTATGCATTGTTTCAAACAGGTATGAATATACTGCAAATTCTTGCGTTCTTCTCGCTAAAAAATACAGAGAGGTTACAGATCTTGGTTTTCGAGCCATTCCGCTCCAAAGGCGATTACAATAGTTCAGCTGGCGGGTATTTGCGAAATATCTGGAGGTCGTGCGGTTGTGAAAAAACTTTTGATCATTGCCACCGGGGGAACCATTGCCTCCGTCTCCACCGCAGCAGGCCTTACTCCTAATATATCGGGAGAAGATTTGGTTGCAAACGTTCCTCTCATCAATGAGCTCTGTGCGTTTGACTTTATCCAACCCATGAATATCGACAGCACCAACATGCGTCCCCGCGACTGGATACACCTGTGCCATGACATCATCGAAAATTACGACAACTACGACGGCTTTGTTATCCTGCACGGCACCGACACCATGGCATACACCGCGGCCGCTCTGTCGTATCTTATTCAGAATAGCCCCAAGCCAATCGTGCTGACCGGCTCCCAGCAACCCATGGCAAATCCGTTTACCGACGCAAAACTTAACCTCTATCACTCGGTACTTTACGCCATTGACGAAAAGAGCTGCGGAGTCGTCGTAGTCTTTGGCAATGAAGTCATTGCGGGAACACGCGCACATAAGCAGCGAACCCTTAGCTTCAATGCATTTACCAGCATGAACTTTCCCGCTTTGGCTCATATTCGCGGCAATCGAATTATCCGCAGCTATACTGGGACTGATGCAGGAGTCATCTGTCTTGACGAGAAGGCAGGCTCTCATGACTCTCGCACACATACCGGCTTGCAAACCTATACCAAACTCAACGAACGCGTTATCGTACTCAAGCTCACGCCGGAGCTCAATCCAAGCATATTTTATCTGCTCAAGCGTGATTACGACGCAATCGTGCTGGAAACATTTGGCATCGGAGGCATTCCCGATCACGACGGTGAATACGAAAAAGCCATCAACGATTGGATTTCATCCGGGCGCATCATCGTAGTTACCACACAGGTACCCGAAGAAGGCCTCGATCTTGGCGTGTACCAGGTTGGAAGCACCTATGCTCACAAAGACGGCATTCTTGCGGGCGATGACATGAGCACCGAAGCTCTTGTCGCCAAAACAATGTGGATACTGGGACAGACGCACGATCAGCGCGAAATTTCCGAGCTTTTCTACCGTGTTGTATTTTACGATCGCGTGCCCAATCAGAGGGCTGATTCGCCCAAAGAGCAAGACACATCTTTGCATGCACCTCAGAATGCTAAAGCTCTATGAGTATGTTCACGCACAGACGCACGGCGCGCACAACGCGCCCCACAAATAGCACCCTCGGCCCAACCGCTATGTACCTTGTAGCGCTCCTTATTTGCGGGTCAAATGGAATTGTTGCAAGTTACATCAACCTCCCCAGCTATCAAATTGTCTTTTTCCGCATGATGCTGGGAGCCCTTTTTCTTGGCGTTCTTCTTCTGATAACGCGCTCGAAACCGTCTTGCATAGACCATGTCAGTCAAATCAAATATCTGATCTTTTCCGGACTGGCGCTCGGTTTGCAGTGGTCATTGTTGTTTGAGGCCTACCGACAAGTGGGGGTTGGCGTCGCAACGCTTGAGTACTATTGCGGTCCCATCATCGTAATGGCGCTTTCACCCATCCTCTTTCATGAACGTCTTACGTGGCAAAAAGTCAGCGGATTGGTTGTCGTCATGGCTGGAATGGGACTTATCGTTGGCTATGGTGTCGGCGAGAAGCTCTCTTTGGCCGGTCTTTCGTTTGGCGCGATTGCAGCCGTACTGTATGCTGCCATGATTATCTCAAACAGATATGCCCTCGGCATTAAAGGAATTGAAAGCACAACCATACAGCTGGGCATCGGTGCTCTTTTTATCGGCCTTCTTACGCTGGTTTTACACGGTATTGAACTACCTCCTGACGGCTTGTCCGTCAACTGGGGAGCACTGGTACTGCTCGGCCTCTTTAATACCGGTGTTGGAGGAGGTCTTTATTTTCCGCAACTTACCAAGATTCCGGTACAGCGCGTTGCTGTCTTTGGATACCTTGAGCCTCTTTCTGCCGTAATCTTTTCTGCAATTCTCTTGGGAGAACAGCTGGGGCCTCTTAAGATTGCCGGAGCATGTTGTATCATCGGCGGAGCAATCTTTGCCGAGGTGGCAGGTAATTCATTCGAGGTGACAGACAGCTCAGCTGAGGCAACATGCAACTCATCCGAGATGGCAGACAACCGCTCCGAAACGCCAAGCAACTCATAGAAAATCCTTCCATTTCCTAAAACTTAATCAAATCGCAAGAATCGGTTAATCTTATGAGAAGACCATGAGAGACAACGAAGGCGAATGGCGCCTTCAGATTGCCAAGGAGGCAACATCATGGAGAAACTTGAAAAAGTCGAACTCATCCGCGAGAAGTGCGGCGTAAGTTACGAAGACGCAAAAGCTGCACTTGATGCGTGCGGAGACGATACGCTTGACGCCATTATTTGGCTTGAGAAGCAGGGAAAAACCGCCAAGCAGGCAACAAATTATACGACCGAGGCTCAGACTCAGTCAGGCATTTCATCTGAAATGGAGGCAGCACAAACGGCATATCAAGAGTCAAGCAAGAAATCCGATTTCTCTCAGCATATGGACTCACTATGGGACAATTGCAAGAAGCTGCTCCACAAAGGAATTGAGACCAAGTTCATTGTCATGCGCTATGACGAACAGTTTATGAGCATGCCAATTCTTGTCCCCATTGCCGGTCTCTTTTTATGGGGTGCCACAATTTGGCTTCTTATTATTGGACTCTTCTTTGATTTTCGCTACCACATCAAGGGGGCTCACCCAGTAACCGTTGATGTGAACGGGGCCATGGATACGGTGGCAGACGCTGCCGAGACCATTAAGCACGATGTCACCAAAGGAAAATAATCAACACTTTACGCGGAGCATGCATGGTCAAGATTCTTATTATTGAGGACGAGGATAAAATAGCGCGTTTTATAGAACTCGAGCTTGTGCACGAAGGCTATGAGGTTGATAAGGCGCAGGATGGCAGAGTCGGTGTGGAAAAAGCGCTCTCTGGCGATTATGACCTTATCTTGCTGGACATTCTTCTCCCCCAACTGAACGGTCTTGAAGTCTTGCGACGCATACGCCGCGAGAAGAGCACGCCGACCATTATGCTTACCGCACGTGACTCTGTCATGGATAAGGTCGCCGGACTTGATGCGGGTGCCGATGATTACCTCACAAAACCCTTTGCCATTGAGGAACTTCTCGCCCGCATCCGAGTGGCCCTTAAACATCACGCAAGAAAAAACGATGTCTCCTCCGATGGCTCCGATGAGTCCAAAGCCCTCTCAACGCAAACTTTCACGATACGAGGCGTCACGCTTGATGTTGATCGCCGAGAAGTCTGCGTCAACGAGAACTCCGTTGAACTTACAAACAAAGAATTTGAAGTACTCCACACGCTCATGGAACACGTCGGTATTGTTATGAACCGGGAGCGTATTGCAGCCAAAGCTCTCGGGTACAGCTTTGGCGGCGATACGAACAATATTGACGTGCACATTGCTCATCTACGCTCAAAGATTGATGACCGCTACAACATAAAACTCATCAGCACGGTTCGTGGAGTTGGATATGTCATCAGAGAAGCCTAAGCAACCCAGAAACGGTGCACGTACGTCCGGATCTCGGACAACGCCTCGTGTGCGCATCAGCTCTCAGACAGCGAACCACACGCGCGCCGGCTCTCGGACAGTGCACCGCACGCGCAACGACTCCCGCTCCCACAAGCCGGCGTTCTCTTTTTTGAAAACGCATCCTGAATCATCGACCGCCCGCTCCATCAGCTGGGGATTTTGGTGGCGAAAATTACTCAATTACCTCTCGTTTAACATATTTCTCGCAGCCTGTGTCGTAGCCATTCTCATACATGGCTACAACCAAACCTTCCCTGCAGGAACGTTTTTATACGGGTTTTTCCCGGCTCCTCCCGTTGAAATCGCTCTCGACGGAGCTCAGACCGGATGGTTCCTTTCAAGCCTTCACTATGTGGTGCGAACCTCTTACCACGACATGCTATCGTTTGCCCTCGGCTCCGATTTCATAGCTCTTTGGCCTCTCTATATAGCGGTTCTTGTGTGGGAACTCATTGACCTTCTCCATTTCTTCAGTGATACCAGGCGTGTCAGACGGGCGCTTCTCCCCCTCAACACGCTTGCTCTTAAGGCCGAGCAACTGAGCAGCTCCGATCCGCTTGCTCATGCAGTGGCTCCCGGTACTTCAGGAACACTCAGTCAGAGCAAAATAAACAGCCTTGAGCAGGCCATTGACCACGCAAGCGTTGATTCGCCCTATATTCAAACGGGAGACGAAGATCTTGCCAGCATTGAGGTTGCCCTGAACAAGCTTTTGCGCCAAATGCAGGAGGCAAAGCTGCAACAGATGCGTTTTGTGAATGACGCGAGCCACGAATTGCGTACCCCCATTGCGGTTATTCGCGGGTATGCCGACATGCTTGATCGCTGGGGAAAAACCGATGAGGCGGTCCTTGATGAATCCATCGCCGCATTGAAATCCGAAAGTGAGCATATGCATGAGCTTGTTGAACAGCTGCTCTTCCTTGCGCGAGGCGATGCAGGCAGAAATACCCTTACCACGGCTCACGTAAATTTTGCACGGCTTGCCTATGAAGTGTGGGAAGAGTCCGAGATGATTGACCCTAACCATCGCTATGTCCTGGGCTTTGACGAAACGTCCGTGAACGAAGCCCGCTATCAAGTCGTTGGCGACATTGCGCTGCTCAAACAATGCCTGAGAATCATTGTCCACAACGCCGCCCGCTATTCTCCCTCTCAAACATCCATTACATTTGGCGTTTCATATGACGAGGAGTACGTCCGTGTATCCATACAAGATGAAGGCATTGGCATATCCGACGCAGCGGC
>ERZ772945.176-NODE-176-length-52435-cov-8.875010_pt1 | contig 52435 bp, 49 predicted proteins | sample MGYA00511681_ERZ772945 | MGnify/ENA primary metagenome ERZ772945 (study PRJEB29015, sample SAMEA2737943) | human oral metagenome | biome: human oral; feature: human-associated habitat; material: dental | place: China | collected 2143 ...
TGGCGAATAGTTCGCCGCATCATAAACACAAGTGTATAGTCGTGGCGAATAGTTCGCCGCTGCATTAAAAACATAAAAAAATTGAAGAAATGAGCAATTTTTGTGTGCAAATTTTGGTATTATGCAAAAAAAATCCTATTTTTACAGCGTTAATTGTTATTGACCCGAGAAAATAGTTCTCGACGGTAACCTTTTGCATTAAACAACTATTAGCGTCACTATTGACATAAACAAATTTAATAAGCATAATATGAAAAAAGCTACAGAAAGTTCTCCTCGCTACGTGCGAGTAAATGATGGCATCGCGACGCATAACAGCGCGATGCATGCCGAGTTGCATCAACGTCTTTACGATTTGGTTTCAGAACCCGACAAACAGAAACTGCATATCACCGAGAAGCAGTTAAAAGATTGGCGTGCGTTGATTGATCAAGAACTGGATTTGAACCGTGCGCAACGGTCCTCGGAAATGACGCCGCAGTTGCAGAAATTAGATGACGAGCGCAGCGGCCTCCTCACCCAGTTGTTTGCGACCATTCGCAACAACGCCCATTCACCCATCAACACTTTGAGCGAGCCTGGCGCAAAGCTGTTGCCGTTGGTTCGCTCCTACAAAGGCATTCAAAAAGAGTTAGCAGAGGCCAAAAGCGCACATGTGGACGGGCTGCTGATGGATTTGGCCAAATTGCCCACCGAGACGGCTGCGCTGGGGCTAAACGTGATCATCGATGCGCTGAGAACCAACAATGAGAAGCTGGGCAAGCTCAACACGCAAAGGGTGATGGCTGATAGCAAGCGAACCATCTCATCGATGAAGCAGTTGCGCCCCATGACCGACGAAGCTTTCTATGAGATTCGTAGCAAAATCGAAGGTTCTTATGCGTTTGCTACCGACGATGCCGACCGCAAACTGCTTATGGAGCTGGTAGATGCCATCAATCATATGTTGGCAAGCTATTCCACCACGCGCAAATCAAGCAAGGTGCAGCAGAACATTGCGAAGCAGATGGCATTAGAAAACAACCACAAGCTCATCGACCCTCAGCTGCCCGAATTGGCCGCGTCGGCAGGTTACACCCCAGGCGACCTGACGTTCACTGGCCACACCAAAACAGTCAACAAGGAGATGCGCTACGAAGTGCAGGTGGTCAGCACGGGTAAAAAGCTATGGACACGGTTCATAGGCACCCAACTGATGTTTGTGAAAACGAAGACAGGCGCAAGAGGTAACGGCTCGGCTAAGGTGAAGCCGAAAGATAGGAAACACCCCGGCGGCAGCAATAAGCCTTCGGATGGCAAACAGCCCGACGATGGGAACAAGCCGGGTGGTGGTGCCGGCAGTGGTGGCGGCAGCAATCCTTCTGGCAACGGAGGCAACCCCAGTGGCGGCGAGGGTCATGGCTCGGCCACGGTGACACCGAAAACATAAAACTTTTGTATTTCCATATACTAAGAATTGGGCGGGAATGCGCGATGCATCCCTGCCCCTCAATCGTTATGTCGAGGAAGTGACAGCCATTCTCAAATGATGATGCTGCGTGGGGAGAAGCATCTTGAAAAGGGAAAAAATGACAAAGCGGTGTACCACGGCAGTAGTCAGAGCACCATTTTTCGGAGTGTCCCTAAAGCTAAATTTAAATGATTTTCAACTGTTTTCTTCGAAATACCCAACAGCTTAGCAATTTCTTCGTTAGAAAACCCAGAGAGCCGACTGAGCCGAAAAATCTTTTGCCTTTGCTTAGGCATGCGCGCGATGAGGATGTGCGTGCGTTGCCTCAAATCGTTTGCAACGAGATGTTCATGAGGCGAATTTACATCTGCCCGCTCCTGCTGCGTCGTTATCCGTGCCATCTTTCGGTTTTTCGATTGCAGAAAGTTCACCAACGCATTGTGCATGCAGCGAAACAAATAGGCTTCAACATTCCGGATGCCGGGATATTTCGTTTGCTGCAACCACAATCGCATGAAAATTCGCTGGGTTAAGTCCTTTGCATCGTCTTCGTTCTTTAGCACTCGTTTCAAACTTTGAAACACACAGGGATAATAGGCATTGAAAAGAAACAAGTAGGCAGACGGGTTGCCCCGCATGAATTGCTCCATGATTTCATGCGAAATTTCTTGGGTCTTTGCAGACAGGTTAAAATATAAGGGTAGCATATATAGAATGGATTAATGTGGTCAACGAAGCATGGCGGTGGCTGACACCCCTAAAGTGCTTCACTTTGCAGCATGGAGGATCCGCCGGCGCTGCAAAGCATACATCAGCCAGGCCAATGCAAAATAGGCAATAGCCTGCAACCACAGGCCCATGAGCTCGGGCCGAATGTCGGCAAGCGTAGCGCCCATGCTGCTGATACGCAGAAAACCTCGCACAGCAAAGGTTGAGGGGAAGAGGCGCGCGAGCAATTCCCACACCCATGGCATGTTGCTCTGGGGCCACGAGATGCCCGTAAGGAAGAGTAAAGGCACCGAGGTGAACACCACTAAGAGCATCACTTGCTCGCGCTGGCGCACAGCAAAGGACAAGGCCATCGCCGCAAAGATGGAGGCCAGCAAATAGGGCAAAAGTAGCGCCGCGAGACTGCCTGCCGAGGCTAAAGCGGTGAAACGAAACATTTTTGGAACGGCTAAGGTGAGATAGGTTGCCATCACAGTGAACACCATGAAGTAGAACAAAGCTTTACCCATAATCAAGGTCAGCGCGCCAACCTTGGGGGTATTGGCCAGTGTCGGATAGCCCTGCCGATTGCGTTCGCGAGCTGTTCCGGCTGCCATGCCGATGCCCAATAACAGTGCTTGCTGCATAATTAAAATCAAAACGCCGGGCAAAATGGCATTGCCATAGCCTCCTGTGGCATTGAAAATGGGCACTTCGGCAACGGCGAGCGGTTCGGTAGCCAGTTCGTCTTCATGTTCATTAAACGTGGGTTGCCGATGCAATAAAATGTCGGCATTTTGCTTTGCCGCCACCGCCTGCGCCGTTTGAAACACGGCTTTATACGCCAACATAAGACTCATATCACAATAAACGCTCACATGAGTTTGTTCCCCCCGATGGAGCTGCTCGGCATAATCACGCGGAAAATAAACTACTCCATAGCCTTCCTGCCGCGCCAGGCGCTGTCTCGCCTCGTCAACACTGTTGCTATAAGCAGCCACTTGCACGTTTGGCGAGGCATCAAATGCCCGAATGAAAGCACGACTCTCGTGGCTATGGCTCGCATCCACCACCACTACGGGCACTTCATAAACCACCTCGTTATTGTAAATCCACGAATAGAGCAAGGGATAAATCAAAGGCAAGAGGAAGAAAAACATCACCACACCTTGGTCTTTCAAGGCAGCCCGAAGCTCTTGCGCCCAAATATTGCAGAGCGTTTGCAAGGCCGTTAGCATGCGAGAGAGAAGCATTTTCAAATCCATTTAGGGTAGATAGGTGTAAAGTAACATCGCACGTTTGATGTTCCACAAGCTGACAAATGGCAGAAAGCAAAACAACAACAATGCCAACAAATTGAGCCAAGCAGCAGACAGAGGGAAACCGTTGAGCACACAGAGCTGATAGAGCATGTAGTAATGGCGCAAAGGAAAAAGCTGCGCCACAGCTTCAAGCATGGGACTCATGGCAAATACGGGGAAGGTGGCGCCCGCAATCGAAAGACTTACCACCGCCCAAAGCGAGCAAACACTCATAGCCATGCGCAAGCCCGGCATCAGCCCAAAGACAAAGATTCCGAATCCCTGCGCTGCCAACAGCGACAAGATGCCACAAAGCAAGATGGGCAGAAAACCACCCGAATGGGGGAAGTCTTGCACGTAATAGATGTAGAATTCGAAAGCATAGAACATCAAAAGCGATACTACCAACTGCGGAAGCAGCTTTCCGGCCAATGCCACCCATGCACGATTGTCGGCTAAAGCCATCCATTCGCGACTCCGTTGGAACTTAATCTCGATGCCTAAACTATAGGGTGTAAGCAAAAAAACAAACAGCATGAGCAGGCCCGGCACCATCACCGTGGAGAGATAGACATTATAGTTGGCCCATGGATTTTGCAGCATGTGCAAATCAATCGCTATGGGCTGCAAAGTAGTTCTTATCTCACGTGGCGTGCGTCCCAAGGCACTCAACTTCGCTTGTCCCACCGCAGCCGAGCCTAACGCCGAGATGGTTTTGAGGTCTTTAAAAAGCAACGAGCCGGCCACCAACGTGGTGCTGCTATAATAAAAAGATAGTTTGGGTTGCGTGTTGGTGCCCAATCCGCGCGTCATCCCCTTCGGAATATAGAGAAACGCATAAATCTCATTGCGCTGAATTGCCTCACGTGCCTCGTTCATGTTCTGATATTGCGCCACCACTTGCGAGGATTGAAAAGCATCTAAGCGCCGAATCATCGCACGCGAAGTGGCTGTTTGGTCTAAATCAACCACGCCCACAGGCATATCTGTAGGTACGCCTTGCGCCATCAACGAAGTGAAAAACACAATGACAACGATTGGAAACACCACCAAACTAATCCAATAGATGGGTTGTTCGCGCATAATACCACATTCGCGAAAGGCTATTGTCCAAATCTGTCGCAAGGTTTTCATGCCCGTTATCTTTCCTCTATTTCAAAATCAAACTCATGCCCGGGCGCAAACCTTCCATCTTGGTTAAGGGGCGCGCACGCACCTCAAAGGTCTTCAAGTCATATTGCCCGGTGGTCTTTGTCGCTTTCCACACAGCGTAACTGCCTTGATCTTTCACATAATAGACCTTCATTTTCATCTCCTTATTAAACGCCGGCACAAACACAGAGAAGGTTGTTCCAATCTTCATTCCCTTGAGCTGATCTTCCCGAATATTGAATGTCCCCCACTGATCACTTAGCTCTGAAATGCTCATAATGGGCGAACCCAACCCCAACAGCTCGCCCACCTTGGGATAGACCTCGCTCACTTCGCCTTCAACCTGCGCCACTTGAACCGTTTCTTTCAGCATCGAAGCGACCACTTCCACTGCGCCCAAAGCGGCTTTTACATTGCTGGCTGCCGCGCGTTTTTCTTGTGAACGGGCACCGTTCTTAGCCATGTTATATTGGCTTTCGGCTGCCTTCACTTGCGCTTCCGACGCTTTAAAGGCAGCAAAAGCCTCATCGCGTTTCTGCCCACTAATCACCCCTTCGTTGTAGAGGTTTTGCATGCGGTTATAAGTCTTCTTGGTAATTTCAGCCGCCGCACGTGCCTGTTGCAGCAATTCGAAGGCGCCTTGAATTTGCTCTTTGCGCGCACCTGCATCGGTTAAATCCTTTATCGCCTCGGTCGTTGCGGTTGTTGCTTGCGCCACTTTCTTCTGCGCATCCATCTCAGGAATTTCAATAATGGCCAATGTGTCGCCCACATGCACATAGTCACCCTCTTTCACTCTGAGCTCAACCACGCGACCCGGATATTTACAAGCCACCCGAAATTCTTCCACTTCCACTTCGCCTTGGATAATATCCTTTTGCTTTCCCAACGTGAAGAAACCGATAATTCCTACAATGGCCACCACAAAAATGATGCCTAAGATGGCCAAATACATATTTGTATGTTGTGATTTTGTTGACATGATGATCTGTTTGATGAGTTTATGGGTTAATATTCAAGCACGCCTAATGCCTTTTGTAAATTCACTTGTGAGAGTCTCACCTCCACTTCGGCATCTATTTCCTGACTCTTTGCTTGCTGCCATGCCGCTTGAGCTGCCAGCACATCGGTCGATTCTATGACGCCTTCTTTAAAGCCGAGCGTTGCACATCTGAGGTTTTCTTCGGCACTATGGATGTTCTTTCGCGCCATAACAAGCCGCTTATGCGCCTCTTTCACCTTGAATTGGCATTGTGAAATTTGCAGGCTTATCTTCTCTTGTGCATCGCTCAGTTCCATCTGTGCAAAGCTCGTTGCCGCCTTGGCCGCCCGCACTTTATAAGCACCTTCAAACCAGTTCCACACGGGAACCTGCACCAATACGCCCACATTCCACGTGCCGGCCAACTTACGTTCGAAACCGTTAAACACATTAGGGTTGCTGGCAAAATAGCCTCCGGTGAGCAAAACATGCGGTAAATAGATGGCACGCACCAAGCGCTCGCCTTGCTTTGTGAGGTCAACCATATTTTGAAGCATGCGCAACTCTGGACGATTTTCATTGGCTAAACCCTTGTCGGCCACAGCTTGTGGCTGTGCATCGAGGTTGAGCACACGTTGCAATGGCTGTTCATCAACCAACGACACACGCTCCTCTAAAGGCAAACCGCAAAGCTGACAGAGCAACATCTTGGCCAAAACCAATCCGTCTTCCACCTGCGTCACTTGCATTTCAGCCTCATTCACACGCACATCCACCTTCAATCTGTCGGCCTTTGTGGCGACACCTTCTTGAAACATTTTCTGCACATCGCCCGACAACTTCTGCACCAAGGCCAAATAGCTGTTGGCTAATTGCTGTTTCTGTTTCAACGAAACAACCATCCAATAAGCCTGGTCTACATTATAGAGCGTCGCCTGGCGCTTGGCATTTGCATCATTCTCGGCCACACGCTCATTGAGTTCGGCCATGCGATTGAGCGCCGTGATGGCTCCACCCATATAAATAGGTTGCCGCACTACAACCGCCCCACCCCACATGTGATGGGTGTTGGTCTCAAGACTGTTGACAATATTCTGCCCCACTTGATTGCCCATGCCCGCCATGGGACCGCTGACTTGACTGAAAACATTACTGATTTGGCCTGCAAGTGAGGGCGAAATAACCCCATGAGCCACCATGTTGGTGAGCAAACTCGACAGGTTTCCGCCGGCAGCAGCAGTAACTCCTGTGCCCAAATGGTTGAGCGCATCCTTTTGATCTTTGCTCAACAACGAAACGCTTTCACTAAAATATTGATAGCCACCCACAACATCTACCTTGGGCAGATATTTCGTCTTGGCTGCCTTTCGCAGCTGCAAGGCTATTTCTTGCTTAAATTTTGCGGCGTTAATCTGCTTGTTATTGCGGAGTGCCAATGCCCTGCAGCTGTCTAAGCTCAAAGGCTGTTGCGCCGCGACAGGGAGCAGTGTCCCCCACAAAAGCAAAACCGAAACCATCTTTTTCATCGTGCGGATATTTTTAATTCCTACCACTTTTCTTCGCAATCTGTCATGAATTGCCACCCAATCTCCACCTTTTTCCTATTGAAAACGGTACACTTTGCCACGCCATTTATTTAAAGGTGAAACTCTTTGAACCAATCATGTTGCCATCAGCAAAGATACTCACGTTGTAAGTCCCTTCCATTAAGGTCTGTGTGACATTCCAAAAAAGGGTGACAGGTGTCTCTTGTCCACCATATTCTATGGTCTTTTGCATAGAGCTTTGCAATGTCTTGTTTTCATAATTAAAACTGCTTCCGCCCCCCAAAAGATTGCCCGATGGCGACGTGATGCGCACATAAACAACCTTATTTCCGTTGCCCGCTGTCACATTTTTCGTGATGGTGAAGTTTAATTGCAAGGCCGTACACTTTTGAACGCTGTTCGTAGTCTTGCCCTTTTTGTTCTTGGCAACAAGATTAATTCCCGTGGCATCGAGCTGCGCAGCAATCGCCACTTTCTCGGATAGTGAAGCCTTTTCGCTATTCAGTCCCTCGATTTGGCGCGTTGCCTCGGCATATTGTCCTTTGATTTGCGTATTCTCAGCAGTGAGGTTTTGGTTCAACCGATTAAGCGAATCAATCTCCATAACATAACTTCTCAGCACCTTTCTCACCGTGGCCAATTCGCGTTTAAGGCGTGCAATCTCGGCTGCATCGGTGGTTTTTACACGTCTCAATTCGGCCAAAAGCCGCTGTGTTCGTTCCTGCTCGGCCGAGAGTTGTGCCACGATAGAGTCGTTGCTGATCTGCGTTTTCATCTCGCTATACTGATTGGCAAACTGCTGATACTCATTTTCCATTTCCTTTTTATCGAGTTCAGCCAACTCTTGCATGGCTTCATTCGCCTGCTTCTGTTGGTGCAAATTCACGGCAAGATAAACAATTCCTGCCGCAAGAAGCAGTCCTATCACAAGCAGGGGAATTAAAAATTTCTTTTTCATATTTGGAATTCTATTTTGCGTCATCAAGTGCTACAAAATTATTTATTTTCTTCTAAATAACCAACTTTTTATCGGCTGCAACGCTTTTTATCCTCTTTTTCCACGCATTTTTGAGCAAAAAAGAACAATATAAAAAATAATTTTATAATTTTATCGCCCAAAACCTATCGTGCGAACATGTACAAGACTCATTTTTTTAAAAAGGCATTCTATCTCTACTACGACGGTTTTCGCCAAATGACATTGGGAAAAACGCTGTGGCTGATTATTCTCATCAAACTGTTTATCATGTTTGCTGTGCTGAAAGTGTTTTTCTTTCCTAATTATATTAAGAGCAAAACACAGCATGGCGGCGAGGCAACGTTTGTCAATGAGCAGCTCAAGCAACGCATGCCGAAATGAGATGGGCAGAGAGAATGGACACGGAAGAACGCCATGCAAAACTGCATGACATTTACAAAAAGCTAACAATTAATGATTTAAAATTATATTACAATGATGTATCAATTATTAGACATCAGTGCCTCAACCATTGATTGGTCGCGTGGACAATTTGCGCTCACGGCGATTTATCACTGGTTGTTTGTGCCCCTGACGTTGGGCTTAGCACTGATTATGGGAATTGTTGAAACCTGTTACTATCGCACCCGCAAGCGTTTTTGGAAAGACGCGGCAAAGTTTTGGCAAAAACTTTTTGGCGTAAACTTTGCCATGGGCGTAGCAACAGGCATTATCTTAGAGTTTGAATTTGGCACAAACTGGAGCAACTACTCGTGGTTTGTGGGCGACATCTTCGGCGCACCTTTAGCCATCGAAGGGATATTAGCTTTCTTTATGGAGTCGACTTTCGTAGCCGTGATGTTCTTTGGATGGAAGAAAGTGTCGCCGGGTTTCCACTTGGCTTCTACCTGGTTGACAGGAATTGGCGCCACACTCTCGGCTTGGTGGATCTTAGTAGCCAACGCATGGATGCAGTATCCTGTGGGACAAACGTTCAATCCCGACACCATGCGCTTTGAAATGAATTCATTTTTCGACGTGGCTTTGTCTCCATTTGCCATTGGAAAGTTCTGCCACACGGTGACTTCCTCATGGATTATCGGTGCCGTTTTCGTGGTAGGTGTCTGCTCATGGTATCTGCTCAAACGCAGAGAGCAGCTGCTGGCCGTAAACAGTTTAAAGGTGGCTACCATCGTAGGTTTAGCGGCTTCGCTCTTAGCTGCAGCCACAGGCCACGACTCTGCCTACCAAGTGGCGCAGACACAGCCCATGAAATTAGCCGCAATGGAAGCTCTCTACCAAGGCGGAAAGGCGCAAAGCCTGTCGTTGGTTGCCGGTGTTTCGCCCTTCCAACAGCCCGACTATCTGCACCAACAGGAACCACCTTTTAAGATAGGCGCGCCCTATGCACTCTCGGTTTTGGCCACAAACAGCTTCGAAGGTTATGTGCCCGGCGTGCAAAATATTCTTGCAGGCTACACCAAAAACGATGGCACAAAAGAGCCGTCTGTAGCCGAAAAGATGGCACGTGGGCGTCGTGCTATCGTAGCTTTGCAGCAATATCGTGCAGGAAAACGGACGCCCGAGGTGAAACAAACCTTGCGCGACGATATGAAATATTTTGGTTATGGCTATGTAAAGTCGCCCGATCAAATGGTGCCCAACATCCCCATTAACTTCTGGGCATTCCGCATCATGGTGGGATTAGGCATGCTCTTCATCCTCTATTTCTTGTTTGCAGGCCACATCACCTGGCACAAAAACATTGCCGATGATAAGTGGCGCTGGCTCTGTCGCGCAGGCATTGCCTTGGTTCCCTTGGCCTATATTGCCACCGAGTCGGGCTGGATTGTAGCCGAAATGGGGCGTCAACCCTGGACCATTCAGGACCTATTGCCCACATGGGCAGCAGTGAGCGACCTCAATTCGGGTAGCATTATCATCACCTTCTTCTTGTTCCTCGCGCTCTTCACCACGATGTTAGCCGTGGAAATCAACATTCTGTTTAAACAAATCAAAAAGGGGATGGAGGCCCCAAGCGTATGAGTTATTCTTTCTTTCAGCACTATTGGTGGTTTTTAGTTTCGTTGTTGGGCGCCCTGTTGGTGTTTCTCATGTTTGTGCAAGGTGCCAATTCGCTCATCTTTAGCTTAGGCCACACGCCCGAAGAGCGTCGCATGGTAGTGAATTCAACGGGCAGGAAATGGGAGTTCACCTTCACCACTTTGGTTACTTTTGGCGGTGCTTTCTTTGCCTCGTTCCCGCTGTTTTATAGCACAAGTTTCGGTGGAGCCTACTGGCTTTGGATGACCATTCTCTTCACGTTTGTGCTGCAAGCGGTGAGCTATGAGTTCCAAAACAAGTTGGGCAACCTGCTCGGCACCCGCACCTTTCAATGGTTTTTAATCATCAATGGGCTCGTAGGTCCGTTGCTCTTAGGCGGTGCTGTGGCTACATTTTTCGATGGAAGTAACTTCTTGGTTGACAAGCAAAACCTCACTAATTTCATGCAACCCGTCATCAGCAAATGGGCGAATGCGAGTCATGGTTTAGACGCTTTACTCGACCCTTGGAACCTCATTTTTGGTTTGGCGGTGTTCTTCTTGGCGCGCATTTTGGGCTTGTTCTACATCATCAACAATGTAGATAACAAAGCCATCAACGAGCGTGCACATCGCCAATTACTCTACAATGTTGTTCCGTTCTTGGTGCTGTTCTTGGCCTTTTTGGTGCGCACCTTGCTCAAAGAGGGTTATGCCTATCAGCCCGAAACAGGTGTGATTTTCATGGAACCCATGAAATATCTGCACAATTTGCTCGATATGTGGTATGTCACACTCATCATCCTCATCGGTGTGGTGCTGCTGCTTTTTGCTGTGGGTCGCACGTTGTTGCGTCCCACTTACATGCGCGGCATTTGGCCGGCAGGCATTGGTGTGGTGCTCGTAGTGTTGGGATTGCTGCTTTGTGCAGGCTGGAACAACACGGCTTACTACCCTTCAACGGCTAATTTGCAAAGCTCATTGACCATCGCCAACAGCTGTAGCAGCCTGTTTACGCTCAAGACAATGTCGGTGGTTTCGCTGCTTATTCCCTTCGTGCTGGCTTATATCTTCTTGGCATGGCGTGCCATCGACCGCAAAGCCATCACGCAGGAAGAGATTGAAAACGACGAGGCGTATTAGTCTATATGATCATTTACACAAAAAAGTGGTAGATGCTTCATTGCATCCACCACTTTTTTCTGTGCCGTAACAACTAGAACTCTACACGCGCTGCAAACCTACTGTCGATGAACCAAAAGGAAATTGTTGAGCTGCTGCACCACATATTTGGCTTTATCAATGTCATTGCCTATAGCTATTGACAAATGCTCGCCGTCGGTAAGCGCAACAACTACCTGATAATCGTTGGTGGTATAGGGGTTCGAACGGTTGTTAAACGTCACTTCGGCTATATTCTGCGCCTCGAACTTCCGCCCCTTCAACACCACAAAGTCGGCATAGAAAAGCAGAGGCGAATCATAGGTGGGACTACCAAACGTGTGCACACTCACCACTTCATCGGGCATACCATAGTCGCGTTGCATCGCCTGCAAATAGCAATCTTCATCGGTACAAGCCGCCTCAACAGCATGCGTCGGTACATGGTGCAGCCTTTGTTTGCGATAAACCATGAGAAGCATCGCCACTACAGCGACAATCATCACCAGTAAAATGATAGAAGGAATGTCCATTGTTATTCATTTTAAAAACCTTAATCATGCCCAGCATCCCTTTAGATGCAAACACAAAGTTAGGCGATATTCACCAAGGAGCAAACAAAGCAACATGCTTTTTAAGTTTTTTTCAAGCGCATCGCTCATCCCATTGGCATGCGGCGCTTGAGTGAAGCGTCCCACATGCGGCGATTAAATTTTAACATATTTCCATCGCGGAATTGCGCAATAAATCGTATATTTGCCACCAATAAATAGAAAAAAGAATAATTTAACCTTTAAAATTTCAACAAAATGAAACGATTAAAGACAAAGATGTGGGCCATAGCCTGCTTAGCTGTGGCAAGCATGTCGCTCAGTTCATGCCTCAATGGCAACAACAACAGTGAGGAAGATTGGTTTGGAACACCCGCCGAACGCTATCAAACGTTCCTCACGATGAAAGGGAATTATGCAGGGAAGCTCTATTTCCCGAAAGGAACAGACCGTGACGGCAAGTTTGAGAGCGACAGTATTGTCTCGCATTGGCGCATCATCAACGACTCAACGATGGAAATCTATAACGTTCCTCCACAAGCGTTGACAACCTTTGTGAGCGATGCTGCGCTGAAAACGGCCATCAACGCCTCGGCACCCATCACGCTTAAATGCAAAGTGCTCTTCACCAAACCGCAGTATAAGATGTTCTTTGCAGGTCCTAAACCCACCGAACAGCCCATCCTATTGAGCGGTGCAAGCCACAAAGTGAAATTCTTTGCGCAACAATTCACCAACTATTCCTATGGTAAGCGCCTCGATAACGGCACGGTGATAGCGCAATTAATCTTCACTGGCATTCAAGTTGACAACGACAATAACAACAAAAACGAGAAAGATTTCCCCATCATTTTAAAAGGTCAGCGCATGCCATAAGGGCACATACCCTTGGTTTCTGTGCCAAAAGGTTCAAGATGGACAAACAATAAAGCGGATGCACCTCATGATGCATCCGCTTTCATTGCTATAAATGATTAATTAAAACCCTCTCTTTAGAAGTTGTAATAAAGGCTGAAGCTGATGTCGTTGCCATCAAGATTCAAACCATATTCGCTGGTCTTATTCGTAGCGCCGCTAACTTTGCTTTGGCTCCAACCCAAGAAACCTACGTGAGAAACAAACGAAAGATGCTCGTTCAAGTTCACAGCTACACCAGGACGCACGCCTGCAGACCAATTATCTTCGCCAGCTCTTTTATTACCATATTCATGTTCGTAGCCGAAACCACCGTCAACAAACAAATTGATGAACTTGGTGTGGACAGGAGTAAAACGAGCATAAGGACTAACCTCAAAAGCCTTTCTTCCATTCTTGGTAGCACCTTGCCAACCGAAAACCGTACCTACAGCCCAGTTGTCATTGATGTTATAACCTACTTCAGGGAGGAATTTGTAAGTGGTATACGTAGTTTGACCATTGTCATTACCCTTGACTGAAAAACCACCACCAACATAAACTTGTGCGTTTGCACTAATGGCCAAGCCTAAAGCTGCAACCATTGTCATTAAAATCTTTTTCATACTCTCTTATTTTTTATCCTAAAAATGTAATTAAATCAAGGGCAAAGGTAAAGAACTTTCATCACACAAACAAAATCTTTCGCGTTAAAAAAACTAACATCATGTTCTCACGACTCACCTCAGTTGCCCGCAAATAAAGGGTTTCCTGCTGGTTTCTACCCACCATAGCGAGCGCTCTTGCTGCGCTTCATTTCGCCGATTGCCACTTTCTTTCTACCTTTGCACCATGAAAACTGTTTTGATTTCTATCGTCTTGCTGCTCATGCTTGCCGGTTGTGGCTACGTGGGTCGGCGCACGTGGCTGCTTCTTCCAGTGGATAACGCCTATAAAATGGTGGTGTTGGGACTATTGTTGGCTACGCTTGTGTGCTTCTTTTTCAATTTCATCGTGGGCTTAGATCGTTTCTCTCTTCCTGTGGCACGCGTGTTCTACGAGGTTGGAGGTTCGTCCATCTTCATCCTACTTTATCTTGTGATGCTCTTCCTTGCGTTAGACTTAGGGCGACTCTTCGGCCTTGTTCCTTTAACGTTTTTACGTCACAGTGTGCCGGGAACGCTCTTCGTTTTCGGTTTCATCGGCGCCCTTTTCACCTACGGTTATGTGCACTATTATCACAAGGTGCGCGTGGAGATTGTCCTCCCATCACGCAAGCCGCTCCCCCAACCCAGCAAATTTGTGCTGTTGAGCGATATGCACTTGGGCTATCACAACACGCGCCACGACTTGGCCAAATGGGTGGATTTCATCAATGCCGAGCATCCTGATGCGGTACTCATTGCGGGTGATATTGTCGATTTCAGCATTCAACCATTGCTCAAAGCGGGGATGGCGGCCGAATTTCGACGCTTCAATGCGCCCGTTTATGCCTGCTTGGGCAACCATGATTACTATGCGGGCGAGGAAAACAGCGAACGGTTTTATCGCGAGGCGGGCATCCATTTGCTGCGCGACACAGCCGTAGCTATCGGAAAAGGTATTACGCTGGTGGGCCGAGACGACCGCACAAACACGCATCGCAAGCCCTTAAACGAGATGATGAAAACGGTGGATGGCACGCAGTACACTATTCTGCTCGACCATCAACCCTATCATTTGGAGGCTGCCAAGCGCCAGCATGTGGACTTTCAATTCAGCGGACACACGCACAATGGGCAGGTGTGGCCCATCAATTGGATTGAAAGTGCCATCTACGAAAAGGCTTATGGAAGGCTGACAAAGGGCGAAACGCACTATTATGTGTCGAGTGGTATAGGCATTTGGGGCGGGAAATTCCGCATCGGTACGCAGTCAGAATATGTCGTGTTGACCCTTCAATAGCCCACGGCAAGTAAGCGTTTTGGGTGGTTAGCGGCGCAAAATGTAATCGCGACACTCCTCCATGAGCCATTTGGGCGTGCTCGTAGCTCCACAGATGCCCACGGTTTTTGCCCCGTCAAACCAGCGCATGTCAATCTCTTCGGCACTCTCCACCTGATAACTATGTGGGTTCACCTGCAAACATTCGTGGAACAGTACCTTGCCATTCGAGCTTTTCCGCCCCGCCACAAACAGCACTACATCGTGGCGTGTGGCGAAGTTGGCGATGTTGGGCATGCGATTGGCCACCTGACGGCAGATGGTATCGAAGCTCTGGAAAGTGGCATTAGGCGAGATGTGGGTTTGAATATAGTCGATGATGTGGTGGAACTCGTCCAAGCTCTTTGTGGTTTGCGAATAAAGGTAAATGCTCTTGTTGAAGTCTAATTGCTTCACATCGTCGAACTTCTCTATCACGATGGCGCGGCTTTTTGTTTGCCCCACGAGCCCCAACACTTCGGCATGCCCATTCTTTCCGAAGATAACCAGCTGTGTGTCGCTCGGCATGTTGTTGAGCGTTGCGGCCACACTGTTTTCATATTGTCGCTTGATGCGCTTCTGCAACTGCAACACCACGGGGCACGTAGCATCAATAATCTCGATGTTGTTTCGTGCCGCGATGGCATAGGTTTCGGGGGGTTCGCCATGCGCTCTCAGCAACACTTTGGCATTGTGCAACGTCTTTAATTGTTCGTGGTTGATGGTGATGAGTCCGCGTTGCGACAGCCGTTCCACCTCCATGCTGTTGTGCACGATGTCGCCTAAGCAATAAAGTGTGCCGCCCTTCGCCAGCTCCTCCTCGGCTTTCTTGATGGCTGTGGTCACGCCAAAACAGAAACCACTACCGTTATCGATTTCGATTTGTAACATCTATCCTACTTTAATTTTCACCATCACCTTGCCCTTCTTGGGGTCGTTGGTAATCATCAGCACGCGCGGCGCACGCCGATTGCCCTGCATTTGGTCGGCAATAGCCGTCACTTTCAGGCGAGCACGCGTGCCCGGCACAATCGTTGTCTTGTCCAACGACACCTCTAAACCGTTGCCCAAAAGCTGCAAACTGCGAATCTCCAACGGCGACCGGCCTAAGTTTTCAATCTCTATCTCGCCACGCAACTGCTTCTTTCCGCCAAATGTTCCTAAGTCGAGGCTGTCGGCCGAAAGCAACATTTGGGGTGCTTGCGCCTGTTGTTGTGCCGTCATGTCCTGGAAAGCGGGCAGCAATATGGCCGACACCTTAATCCGTTTCTCCTCAGAAACTTTGTCGCCGGGACGCATACCCAAATAGATATCTGTGGTGGTGAGCCCAAAATCGTGCAGCTCGCGCGAGTCAAGGGTGATGGTGGCCACCCCCGAACGATGGGGACGCAGCTGCAAAGGTGACAGCTCGCCCGAGAGATAGTTGGGCAGATGCATGAGCACCGGCTGCAACGTTTCGTTGGAGTTGTTGAAGAGATAGAGTTTGACGGTGGGGCGATCGCCACGATTGACATTGTCAAACTCAATATCAACATCGTTCACTTTCAGTTCGCCCAGTGTGTAAGGATAGTCTCCGGTATAGTCTTTCAGTTCGCGCACCACCACCCCTTGCAGCGTCAACAGCAAGGGTTCCTTGCCCGCATTGCTGTAAACGGCCAACTGTTTGTGGAAATGTCCCAGCGTCTTAGCATCATAAACGGCTTCGATTTTAAACTCTTTTCCTATGCCCACCGACGTGGGATAGTTGACCGTTGTGCAGCCGCAACTCGTGCGAACCTCACTAATCTTCAGCGTTCTCAATCCTTTGTTCTTCAATGAGAACGAGGCCTTCACGGGGTGATTATACAATACCTGTCCCACCCGCATCACCTCTTGTGTGCTGCTGATGCGCTGGGCTTGCAAGGTGGTTGTGCCCAGCAGCATCGCCAATAATAAAGTTTTTCTGTTATTCATTCGTTAGTTTTATTGCGCGATCACGACCGCTGAATTCCGGACTATAGGTACACTTGGCCGTGCAAATGCCACTGTTGTACTCGCCTTTGCGGTCGATAAAATATTCCGTTTCTATCACATGCTTTCCTTTACTCAACTGATCGAAGAAATAGCGTGTTTGCTTGTCGCCGGGCATATAGTAATAACCCCAATCATAACCGCTGAGTGGGTTGACGGGTTCCAAGCAAGCGGCACGCTCATCGCTCACTTCAACGAAGTCGAAATCGTGCGAAGCCTCAAGGGTGATACGCACTTTCACGCGGTCACCCACCTTCAACTGGCCAGCGTTCACAGCTGTTCCGTCGGTCGTGAGCACCTCACGTTTCACACGCAAACCCGTACTCTGCGCCGTGATGTCGCGAAGGGGTTGCGTAAACTCGGCAAACACAGCCCCCCAACTCATATCATTCGAGGTTTTGTTCACGGTGAGTTCACCAAAGGTTTTACCCGTCTTCTCGGCCGTCGCCACCGCTGTTTTCGTGGTACCCATCGTCATTTCCAAAGGTTTCCCATCCAACATCAGTTGTGCATTTCCGGTTTCCTGCTTCAACAACTGCAACTGCCGCGCATCCATAAACGCATAAACGGCTTCAACGGCGTTGAGGGGTGTGTCCCATTGCTGCGTGTGTTTGCTCTGCAACAACCATTGCTGCATCTCCTGAATGGTCTGCTTATCCCCCGGCGTTACGAGCCGCAATGCCTCGATGGCAGCCGTCTCGGTAGGAATGCGATAGTCAAACCACGAATATTCTGCGCGCGATGCATCATAATAGCGTCCCATTTCGGGCGTGCAAACACTATATTGTTTCAAACTTTCGATATGCTGTTTGGCCAAAGCGGTATTGCCATTGCGTGCCAAAACTACCGCCATCACCGCCTTGCCATAAATCGAAAACAGGTTATGCTGCTTGGCCACAAGCTGCAAAAGATATTGCTCATCGGGCGTCGTGAGTTTACCTTTCTGCAACGAAGCGATATAGAGATATTGCAACAGTTCCTCGTTAGGCACAAGTTTTCCATTCCTCCTGGCTTCAGCTTTGCGCAATTCTGCCACCTGCTTCTTCACTTCTTGCGCCAAAAAGCGCATCGCATTTTTCAGCAAGGCTTGTGTAGCCGTTTGTTCATTCAATAGGAAATTCAGTCGTTGCAGCATCTTAGCCACCGACAAGGTCACATAGAACGAACCGCACATGCCGGGCATCCAAGCCAACGAACCGTCGGCGTTTTGCAGCTGACGCAAGCCAAACAGCGCCTCTTCCTGATAGCGTTTCATGGCAGCGATGGAGTCGGTTTGTCCCACCTTCTGCAACATGGCTATCGACAAAGTGTTGGCAAAATATTTGGCAGCCAATGCAATGGCATCCGTGGGATCCGCCGAAGCGACTGACGGCAAAGCCTCAATCATGAGCCAAGCAGGGTGGTTGGTATATTTCACGAGCAAGTGGTTATCTGCCCGTTTCACAGGGAAGAGGGCATCTAAAGCAATGGTCTTCGTGCCCGCCTGCGTTTGCATGAACGCCACAGTGTTGACAACCTTTGCTTCATCCGACAGAATCGGCAGCAAATGCTGTTCGCCATCACTGAAAGTAGCGCCAGAAACCGTCATGCGACAAATCACGGCATCGCCTATAAAGCCTGCTGCTTTCAACTGTTCGGGCGCAAAAATAAAGGCTGCATCCTGCGTTTCGTTGGGTTGCAAGTTGAGTGTTTTCTGCTCCGAAAGCAACAACTTCTCGGTGGCGGCATCCAAAAGTTGCATCGTCACCTGTGCCGAAAGCATTTGCGAGGTGGTGTTCACCACGCGATTAGACAGTGTAGCCCTGTCGCCCATACGCACAAAACGGGGCAGATTGGGCATAATCATAACGTCTTTTTTCGCCTCGGTTACACCAGCGATCACTGCACTCTGCATATCTTTATCGTGCGCATAACCCAAGAAGTTCCAAGTGGTCACGCTCTCGGGCAAGGTGAACTTCAACGTGAAATTGCCCTTGCCGTCAGCCATCAGTGCAGGGAAGAAGAAAGCCGTTTCGTGCAAATTCTTGCGCACCGATGCTGCAGCTGCTACTGGTTTTCGCTGCTCTGATGCCACTTGTACACCGCTTACGGATCCTGTTAAGGACACTTTTTGCTCGGCATAGCCCGTAACAACCACCTCACTGAGCGCCGCACTTTCTTCTTTTACCTCCATATCGTATTTGGGAACCGGCGCAACAAAGACTTTTGCCGCACGAGCACCATATATACGGGCTCTATTCTGCATATCAAAACCATTGAAGTCGCCAATATGGGTGAACTGAAGTGCATTCACACGCAGGGGCCAAAAGGGTCGCTCGCTGTAGAAACTCATCTGTGGCGACCACAGATTATTCCACCTGGAAGAAGGGGTATCGAGTTGGAAGTTAATGCCTGTGTCCCACGTATGCCGGCTGAAAGCATCAAGACTGGCATCATAAAGGGTAGCCACCAACTGGGCTTGCACGGGCTTTCCATGCTTATCGCTCACGTGAAGCGTCCAGGTTTCTTGTTGCCCGGGCATCAAACGATTGCGGAAAGTAGTCCATTTCAACTGCAAATCCATCATGGGCATGGGACGCCTGATGGTTGTTTCATGACGATAGAGCACCCCATCTTTGACCCATGCATAAACCAATCGCAGCCCATCCTTATAAGCGTCTTGATAGGTCAGCGCACGTGTCTTCACCTCGTTGCTCAACGACAACTGCCCACTTTCGAGCACTTTATCGCCAGCCAACACGCTATAATACACCGTCACCTGTGGGTCACGGCTACCCACCTGCACATAGACAGGCTTGCCATCGGCAGGGAATTGCGTGGCCGAACCATAGAACCAATCGGGCGTATCTGAAACCATCGTTTTATCCTTGACATCAAACAACACGAACGAGCGGCGCAAAGTGTCACCCTCGCACACGGCTTCTATGGTGTGTTTGCCATTCTTCAGTGTCGACAAGGGCAAGGTAACCGACTTATTGGCAGCGACGGTGTAACGGGTATTATCCAACTGATAGTTTACCGTGGCATCCACCTTTTCTCCCGCTAAGTTGAGATACTGAAAGGTGATGGGCTTCAGGCTGTCGCGCTCTATGCGCTCAGCCATGGCAAAACGGAACACTCCTTTGCGGTTGCTCAACGGCAGTTGCATGTCGGCTTCGTGGCTCTCGCCGGCCTGATCGGTAACAGTTGCGTGCAGCTCATAGTTGTAATAACGGGGCAAGGTAGTTTCGCTTTCTGGCAAATGCAAGGGCAACAGGAAACTGAAACGCCCCTCAGCATCGGTCTCAACCGTATCTTTCAAAACATCTTTTGTCGTTTGATTTGCGACGCGCCACCAAAAATAATTGGGGCGGAGTGTGGCTTCATATTTCACTTTTGCATGCTGCACAGGCACCCCGGCATAGCTCTTTGCCACCCCTTCAATGCGGATGGTGTCACCATCGGCATAGTGTTGCTTATAAGGAGTGAACGCCACATAGAAGTTTGGACGCTTATATTCGTCGACCACAATCGTACATACATCATCGTCATCCACCGTAATACTGTATTCACCTGTCTTGCCTTCTTTCGGAAGGTCTATCGTTGCCTGTGCCGTTCCATACGCATCGGTATGCAGAGTCAACACTTTTACCGCATCGCCTTCGTCATTTTCCAACGACAATATCACCTCCTTTTGGGCATCGACATGTGCCTTTTTGGCTTTATCGTCGCGTGTAAAAGCCACCACACTCACCTGCACTTGTTGGCCGGGGCGATAGATTTTGCGATCGGTGAACACCATGTAGTTCTCTTCCTTGTAGGCATCTTTCCCCTTATCCTCATAGCTCTCGCCTTCTGAATAATAGGAGTTATCAAGCGTTGTCAAAGCAAAATTATCGTCGTTTGTAAAGGCACGATAACCACTTACATAGTCGTTTTTGCCATATTGCAACATCACTTCGCCCTTTTTATCGGCGGTGAGCATCAGCTTTCGATCTTTATTTGCACCATTGCTCGAAACAATATCAACACTAATTTTCGCTCCTGGCACGGGATTTCCAGTGGTAGCATTCACCGCAACGAGGCGCATTTGGTCGTTAGGCAATTCGAGTGCTAACACACGCAGGTTGGAAACATGGAGCAATCCACGCGCTGGCGCCACGTCTTTGTCCTCGGTTTTAAACTCAACCAAATAGACACCTTGTTTCAAAGGAGCCAGCGTCATCGAGTCGGCCACCACTTTATAAGGTGCATTGCCCACGTAACGATGGGTTTGCGACACGGCTGTCTCGGGCAACAACAGGCGCTGTAGAACGGCATAATCCTTCGTATTTTCGGGATTAAGCTTTGTGCCCTCGGTTAGACGCAAGCGCGTTACGGTCATCGTGAGCGAAGGAATGTTGGTGATTTGCATTACCTTTATTTGATGCTTCACACCCGGACGAATCTCCTTTTTACCGAAATTCACTAAGAACGACGGCAAGGTGAGCCGGCTTTGTTTGTTACGCAGCACATTCATACGCGGCCATTCGCCCCATTTTTGCAAGGCATAATTCAAATAACTCATCTTTTCACGGGCGGGCACATCATTGGCTCCGTCCATAAATTCATATCGGGCAATGGCCAATTCGCCTGCAATGGGCAGGTCGCCATAGCGCGAAATGAGCGAGTCTAACCGCTGCAGATAGACCGATTTCCGCGCCAACGACGACGCATTATTCTCCGTTTGTCTCAACAACTGCAACGCCACATAGCACGCGGCACTGCGATTATCGTGGGCATCATACCACCGATGCAGCGTGGCATAATCGCCCACTTCCATACCGATGACATGCAACAAATCGTTGTTGAAATATTTACTGTCGACCCCTTCAACCAACAAAGGCACATAATCAGTCGCCTTTGTGCCGGCCAAAACGGCAGGGGTGGTCATCGCCAAAAGCTTATAACGGTTGGCTACTGCCATCGAATCACTGTTCCAACGATGAGCCTCATAATAGCCTTTATACAACAAGCAGTTGTAAACGGCCGCCAAAGCCTTGTCATTTTGCGCAGCCCGTTGAGCCGAAACCTTAAACGACTGCAACTGCGAGGCTAAAGAGTCGGGTGAAATCTCGTCCCACGCCGCCATCAAAGACAGCTGTGCTTTCAGCAGATTGCCATACGACTTCTCGGCCTTAGCCTTGGTAACAATCTTTTGTAATGTGTTGATAGCCGAGCGTGGTTGCCCTTTCGCTTGCCATTGTTCAACTTGCTTCCACAACGTGGTGTAACCATTTGCCTGTGCCATGAGCGGCAAAAACAAAAGGGAAAGCATCCATACCGTAAACTTCTTCATATCGCTTTGTCTTTTCGTTTCATTCCATCTGCCACGAGTGCGCATCAACATGCGGTTTCAATTGATCCGAGAGATGGTCGCAAGGAGCCAACAACGCACCGTACACCGCTACGCATCACACCGGAAAATTTAGCTCACCCGTACGCTTTTCCATGCAAAGATAATGTTTTTCCCGCATATCTTTATTACAATAAGGTGTTTTATTCGTCGGTCACCCCAAGCATACTCCTCGCGACAGCCCGCCATGTAAATGGTAATGAATACGGGATGCAAATCAAATCTCGTATGTTTTACACGACAATTCCTATTACTTCACCATGTAATATAGCCTTAATTGATAAGTAAAGTATGCTGCTTTTCGCCATAGGTGCTTAAAATTTTGTCTGCAAATCTACCATTTGATTTATATTTTCACTATCTTTGTCCATGGAATTGATAAATCAATTGTAGGATTAAGGAACAACCTTGCCGCCGATGTAAAAGATGTAAAAAACATTCTTTTAAATGCAGGATATGACCCAAAAGTCGTTAATCGTCAATTACAGGAACTTATAAGACAAAATAAAGCTCTTGGTGGTTTTGATAAACTACCAAAAACACCAAAAACAGGATGCCGCTAATATGACACAAGAAGAAGCATTAATTTTTTTAAGAGAACATCAACCGATGCCAGCGGATGAAGATTTATCCGAAGAACAGATAAAAGAATATGATGAAGTTAGAAAGTTTTTTCTTCATAATAAAAGTACGGAATGCATTCCGTTATTCTTAAATTCATTTGGTTATATTGATGGAATGGGAGTATATCAACTTGTTGAAGATGTTATTTTGAAATTTTCAATGGAAGATGTTGTACCTTACTTAATAAAGGCATTAGATAGCAAGGAATATAGTATTCGCTATTGGAATGTACAGATAGCTGCAAACTATCCCATTCCTGAGTTACTCCCATTGCTAAACAAAATTTTAAATGAGAAAGATTTTGATATTAAATATAACGCTCTTACTGCAATAGGTCAATTTGCTTTGATTTTAACTAAACCAATATTAGAGGAATATTTACAAAGAGAAGACAATAAAGAATTAAGAGAAATTGCAAAAGACATTTTGGCAACTTAAAGGTTGTGTAATTACTTCATACAACTTTCAAAAATATGAGGAGATACAAAATCGTGTTTTTTATAGGGACTATTAACTGTTTGATGTTCTCATGTATACCCATTATTCATATAAAGTATATTGCTGACTTTCAGAATTTAACGCAAGATACATTGATAATAGGTGCATCTAACTATAACAATATTGATAGTATGAAGAATTTTTTGTGGTCAGGATATGATATTTTAAATCATAATAAATTTGTTATAAAGGATTCAATATGGAAGGGATTTGAGATGTATAAATATATTATTCTTCCAGATTCTATATGTGGAATTAATGAAGATTTTTTGTTTAGTCAAAACAATGATACATGCTATTTCTTTCTTATTAGGTTGCATGATGCCAAGCACTACACATTCGATGAGATACATCTTAAAAAACTATATAACACTTGGCCTGTTATAAAAGATGAGAATGGAGAGTTTGATAGGAACATTAAAAAGAAGATTGAATGAAATTAAAAAATGTCATTAGTTGTATCTTGCTTTCAATATGTTATTCTTGCATAATGGACACAAAAGAAGCTTGGTTCATTAAAAATAGAACTAAAGACACTTTACTCATGACCCTATCTCAAGTAGATACACTTCCTGATTGGCAATTATGGAATAAAGATTTATGGAAAATAGTACAAGCAGATCGTAGCAGTAGGGAAGAAACGGCATTCCAAATTGCTACTATTGGCAATATTGCACTTCCTGATTCTTTTGTATATGTTAATTCTGATAATTTCCTCTATCAGGATACATGCTATCTTTTTACTATCGAATGGAGAATAGCCAAACGTTATTCGATGAATGAGATTCACTCAAAAAGGCTCTATAGGAGACAAGATGTAACAAAAAAAGACTTTCATCATAATATGTTTGTATATACAAAAGTAAAATCTCTTCAAGGACATTAATATATGGTTGAAAGTCAGTATTACACTTCTCAAATCAGAGGTAATATAGTTGTTACTAACAATTTATGGGTTCTTATACTATTTGTCAAAGAAAAGGGCGAAAAAGTGTTTGAATATTGCTGGTTCTTTTGGAGGTAGCTGAATAGGAACAGGCGCTGTAGATGGCTTATATGGAAGATAAACGTTTTATATGGTATGAATAGAAGTAGGTTTGCATATTTTTTAAATGCTATACATTATTGTATATGGTTAAATGATATAAAGTTAGGAGTCTTTTTAAGAAAGTTCTCAAGTGCTTTTATTTCCCTTGTGCTTACAATCTGTTTCACAAAGAAATTCAAAAGGAGACAGGAGGAACGCATGGCAAAAATGCAAAAAATAATGAATAAGTTTTACTATGATAAAGAAGTGGGCTACCATATCTGTTGGGCACACCATTGGTTTGGATATTTTTATTCGTGTTATTCTGGAGTATTATCGTTTATTATATTTGGAATTATATTACATTTTTGGGGAATGATAAATCGGTTTGTAATTTTATTCTTCATAGGCATCCCCATATTTATATGTTTCATACCTGCAGACAAAGCCGTCTTTTCAAATGATATTTACCTGAAATATTTCAAAGAATTTGAGAAAGAGGATGAACAATGGCATAAAAAATGGAAACGAAGAACATGGCTATTTTGTATAGGAGGGTGCCTTATGACAATAGTGGGTGTCGCTTGTATGTGGGTCGTACTATTAATGTGAAGCCTTCGAAAACTGTCTTTAATATATGAATTATTCAGGTATCAATTTCAAAACCAATGTAGGAAACTTGGGAAATGATAAAATTGTGTTGGTTATCCCAAATGGAGCGGGCGTTTGTGCACCGTCGTGCATGCTTCTTATTGTGTTGTTAATCCTGAATAAAGCCGATGTTTATGCTACCACGGTGCATATCTCCCGATGTCGCTTTGCCGCAAAGTTAGCCGTTTTCAGTTGAAAATTGTTATTATTTATAGCAATGACAGTTGAAAATCTATTCGTTTTTTTCGATGCGAAAACGCTACCATTAAGGCATAAAATCAAAATACAAAGATTGCACTTAAATAAGTCCAAGGCTCGAACAAATAACATAAGTAATATTTATAAGGATGTATCCTACAGTTAATATTTTTTCTCTTCGTATTTTTTGATGTCTAACCTGCCACAAAAAATAGATTTCTATGCATGTAAGTACGACTACTATCCACAAAAGTATTCCACGAAAATAAATAACCTTGAAATGCTTACTAATGGAGATAACAAGGAAGATGATTATGTTAAGCAATGACAATGCGTAATAGTTCATGTTATATATATTCTATTTAAAATTCTTGTTTAATATAAAAATTAAAATGGAGCCTCTGCAATTTTTATATTGAGAATGATATCATGAAATTTTTATTGGACAATGCAAAAATAGAATTTTGAATTTTAATTTCAAACAAAAAAAGGGCTTATTTTTATTGATTTTGCAAATATAACAAACAAAATTATACCATTATAATTTTTGTTCTTTAAATTTTTCTTGTTATTTTTGTAAACTGAACTACTCCACTTTCACATCATCATAGGCCGCATCGCGTGCAAACATCTTCACAACATAAGGGCAGACGGCACGCAGTTTCTTTTGATGGAGACGCGCATAGCGTGCCACTTCGTCTAACAACATTTTTGCAATGCCTTTTCCTTGATGGGCTGGTGCTACAACAGTGTGTGTAATTGCCATCACATCACCTTGCCACTCATAGTCAATATAGCCATAGTTTTCATTGTTTACGCTGATGAAAAAGCGGCCCCCTTGCGGTGTTTCCTCGTGTCTGAACGTCATATTCTTTTTTGTTTGATAATCATTATCTACTTTGTTTTGCAACGCTTGTTTCCACTTTAGTGTTGAAAATGCGTTATTATTTGGGACAAAGGTAGGAAAAGTACTCTTTTATCAAGCCTTTTTATCGTAGGAATGTGAAACAAAAATGAAATTTATTTCGTACTTTTGCAACATGGACAACAAAGAGGCCACCCTACAGTTAGGAACACAACCCGTTGGAAAATTATTGCTACAATACGCGTTACCCGCTATTGTAGCCATGACGGCTGCATCGCTTTATAACATTGTGGACAGCGTTTTTATTGGCCAACGTTTAGGTCCTTTAGCCATCTCGGGCTTGGCCATCACCTTTCCTTTTATGAATTTGGCCAGTGCCTTTGGTGCAGCGGTGGGCATAGGTGCCGCCACTTCCATCTCGGTGAAATTGGGGCAAAAAGACTATGCCACGGCAGAAAACATCTTAGGGAATACCATCACCTTGAACTTGATTATTGGCATTGCATTTTCGATTGTCACACTTTTATTTCTCGACCCCATACTTTTGTTCTTCGGAGCAAGCCACGCCACGTTGCCTTTTGCACGCGACTACATGGTGATTATCTTAGCGGGTAACGTGTTTTCGCACATGTATTTTGGCATGAATGCCATCCTTCGTGCGGCAAGTAAGCCCCGCTTAGCAATGTTTGCCACCATCTTCACCGTGCTGATGAACACGCTGCTCGACTACATTTTTATCATTCTTTTTGACTGGGGCATCGCCGGAGCGGCCTATGCCACGATATTGGCACAGATTATTGCGTTGGTGTGGCAGATGAAAGTGTTTAGCAATTCCAAGGAGTTGCTGCATTTGAAGCGCGGTATCTATAGGCCACGACGCGACTTAGTGAAGAATATCATCAGCATAGGCATCTCGCCATTTGCGATGAATGTGTGTGCTACCGTGGTGGTTATCTTCATCAACTTGCAGTTGGTGCATTATGGAAACGACCTCGATGTGGGTGCATTTGGCATTGCCAACCGTATCATTATCATCTTCGCTATGCTCGTAATGGGTGTGACACAAGGCATGCAACCGATTGCAGGATATAATTATGGTGCGCAGAAGTTAGATAGAATGTTGCGTGTGGTGAAGCTATCGATGGTTGCAGCTACCGCCATTATGACCGCAGGATGGCTCATTGCCATGTTTGGTCCCTATTATTGTGCACGCGCATTCACGAAAGACCCCACACTCATTCAATTGGGCATCAAGGCCATTCGCCTCGCCATGTTGGTTTATCCTATCGTGGGCTGCCAGATGGTCATCACAAACTTCTTCCAAAGTATTGGCAAAGTGAAGGTGAGCATCTTTCTCTCTTTGTCCAGACAATTATTGATTTTACTTCCTTGTTTGGCCATTCTGCCCCTGTTTTATCATGTGGATGGCGTGTGGTATGCCATGCCGACGAGCGATTTTATTTCAACCGTCATCGCTGCATGGATGATGAAACATTATATGAAGAAATTCCAACAACAACAGTTACAATAAACACATGGAGAACAAGAACATCATCCTGAACATTGGAAGGCAGATTGGGAGTGGTGGACATATCATCGCAACACAACTCGCTACTTGCTTTGGTTATCAACTCTACGACCGCGAGTTGCTCAACTTAGCTGCCAAAGAAAGTGGATTTAGCGAGAAGTTTTTTGAACAAAACGACGAGAAGGCGGGCTTTTTCCGCACACTGTTCCACGCTAACGTGCCGCTCATCGGCGAGAACAATTTCTATAAAAACGACCTGTCCCAGGAGAGCTTATATCAGTTTCAAAGCGATGCTATTTTAAAAGCCGCAGCCGAAAACAACTGCATCTTTGTGGGAAGGACCGCTGATTACATCCTCCGCGAGCACAAAAACAGGCTCGATATTTTTGTGACAGCCGATATCAACGACCGCATAGCACGCGTGATGGAGCGCAGAAATTGCAACGAAGAAGCGGCACACAAGTTTATTACGGCGAAGGAAGAGGCTCGCGCCACCTATTATAATTACTACACCGGTAAGCGATGGGGCGCGGCCAACAGCTACGATCTCTGCGTGAACAGCAGCCGATTGGGTTTAGAGGAGACGGCAAACTTCATTGCAGCCTTCGTTCGACAACGCTTCAACCTATGAAGAAAATCGGCATCATCAGTGACACACACGCTTATTGGGACGACAAATATGAGCAATACCTATGCGAATGTGACGAGATATGGCATGCAGGTGACATCGGTTCTTTGGCGTTATGCAATCGCTTCGAGGCGATGGGGCCGCAGTTCAGAGCGGTCTATGGGAACGTCGATGGATATGATATTCGCGCTCGCTACCCCGAAGTTCTGCGCTTCAAATGTGAGGAGATCGACGTGCTGATGAAACATATTGGCGGCTATCCCGGGCGCTATGACAGCAGCATTCGACAGACGATATACGCCAATCCGCCGCAGCTTTTCATCTCAGGACATTCGCATATCTTAAAGGTGATGTCGGACAAAAACCTTCATCTGCTTCACATCAATCCCGGTGCGGCAGGCTTGCAAGGCTGGCATCAGCAACGTACACTCGTGAGGCTCACCATCAACGGCAATAAGTTTGATGACTGCGAAGTGATTACATTAGGAACAAAACATTTTAAATGATAGTTTATGAAAACGTATCTTGTAACAGGAGCTGCCGGCTTTATCGGCGCTAATTTTGTGAAGTATTTGCTTCATAAGAAGTATAGAAACGATGAGAACGTGAAGGTCGTGGTGCTTGATGCCTTGACCTACGCCGGAAATCTCGGTACGATTAAAGACGACATCGACGGTAAACGCTGTGTTTTCGTGAAGGGAGACATCCGCGACAGCCAACTCGCCGAACAACTCTTTGCGGAACACGACATCGACTTCGTGGTTAACTTTGCCGCCGAAAGTCATGTTGATCGCAGCATCGAAGACCCACAACTTTTCTTAAGCGTTAACATCTTAGGCACGCAGAACTTGTTAGATGCGGCAAAGAAAAGCTGGATGACGGGAAAGGATGAGCAAGGTTATCCTACGTTTAAGGCCGGAAAGCGCTATCATCAAGTATCTACCGACGAGGTTTACGGTTCGCTGGGCGCCGAAGGTTACTTTACAGAGCGCACGCCGCTATGTCCACACAGCCCATACAGCGCGAGCAAGGCCAGCGCCGATATGATTGTCATGGCTTATCACGATACCTACCATTTGCCCACCACAATTACGCGCTGTTCCAACAACTACGGCCCCTACCACTTTCCGGAGAAGCTCATTCCGCTGATGATCAACAACATCTTAGAAGGGAAACCACTCCCCGTCTATGGGCAAGGGCTAAACGTGCGCGATTGGCTCTATGTCGAAGACCATTGCAAGGCGATTGACTTAGTTGTGCGCGAGGGACGCGATGGCGAAGTGTATAATGTTGGCGGACACAACGAGATGACGAATATCGACATCGTGAAACTCACCATCGAAACCATCCGCAACATGATGGCAACGCGGAAAGAACTTCGCGCGGTGTTGCGCAAACAAGTTAAGGATGCGCAAGGCGATATTGACATCAGTTGGATTAATAATGACCTCATTACTTACGTTGCCGATCGATTGGGACACGACCAACGCTATGCGATTGACCCAACAAAAATCAAACAAGAGCTTGGTTGGTATCCGGAAACGAAGTTCGCCGATGGTATCGTGAAAACCATCGAGTGGAATCTCGCTCACCAAGAGTGGATCAAGGAAGTTACCTCGGGGGATTATCAACGCTACTACGAGGAAATGTACGGAAAGAAATAGAAACAACAAAAAGGTGTCTATCGCAAGCAACTTTCTGCATAGACACCTCTACTAACCTCAAACCGCAACAACAATGAAAAAGATTATGCTATTAGGGTCGGGTGAATTAGGCAAAGAATTCACCATCGCGGCCAAGCGGGCGGGCCTCTATGTCGTGGCCTGCGACAAATACCCCTTTGCGCCAGCCATGCAAGTGGCCGATACGTGCGAAATATTCAATATGCTCGATGGCGCAACCTTGGCGCAAGTTGTCGACAAGCATAAGCCCGACATCATTGTCCCCGAGATTGAAGCCATCCGAACCGAGAGACTCTTCGATTTTGAAAAGCAGGGCATCCAGGTGGTTCCGTCGGCACGCGCAGCCAACTTTACGATGAACCGCAGAGCCATTCGCGACTTAGCATCGCGCGAACTGGGCATCCGCACAGCCAAGTATCACTATGCCAAGACATTTTCCGAGTTTAAAGCCGCTGCCGAAGACATTGGATTCCCATGCGTCGTTAAGCCACTCATGAGTTCAAGCGGTCACGGACAAAGTTACGTGCATAACGAAGCTGAATTAGAACAGGCTTTCCATGATGCCATGGAGGAAGGACGTGGCGATGTGAAGGAAGTGATTATCGAAGAGTTTATCGACTTCGATTCCGAGTTTACTTTGCTCACCGTCACCCAGAAACATGGTCAAACGCTCTTTTGTCCCCCTATCGGACACACGCAACAAGGTGGCGATTACCGTGAAAGCTGGCAACCCTATGCGATTGACGCTTGCGCGCTCAAGCAAGCCGAAGCCATGGCCGGAAAGGTGACCGAGGCACTCACCGGCTACGGCATCTGGGGCGTAGAGTTCTTTAAGACCAAGCGCGGAGAGATCATCTTCTCCGAACTTAGCCCACGTCCTCACGACACAGGCATGGTGACGCTCGGCCACACCACCAATCTCAGCGAATTTGAATTGCATCTCAGAGCCATCATGGGATGGCCCATTCCCGCCATCCATCTGGAGCATTGCGGCTGCAGTGCGGTGGTCTTAGCAAAGGAGACGACCGACAGCGCGCCCGAATATCACCTCGACACAGCCCTCAGCGAGGACCGAACGCGCGTGAGAATCTTCGGAAAACCCACGCAGCACGTTGGCCGCCGCATGGGGATTGTGCTCTGCTATGACGAAGTGGGGAGCGACATCGATGCGCTAAGGAGCAAAGCCAAGCGCCTCGCCCAAACCATCATTCCGTAGACCTCCGCAACGAAAATGAGCCCCATAACCCCACAAGAGATGCGTGGCGCAAACGAAGCACCGCGCATCTATTTCAACAAGATTGCCGACGAACGCGGCAATCTTTTTGTAGCTGAAGTGGCGAAACAACTCCCCTTCGCCATTCAGCGCGTCTTCTTCATCAACCATGTGCCCGCAAATGCCACGCGTGGCGGCCATGCCCATTTGCAATGCAGCGAAGTGGTTGTGCCCATTTGCGGCTCGTTTGTGGTGACCTTAGACGATGGCACGCAACATTGCGACTACGTGCTGAACCGCCCCCAACAAGGCTTGCTCATCGAAAAAGGCATGTGGAGCCAGCTCAGCCACTTCTCGCCCGACGCCATCTGCCTTGTGCTGGCCGAAGACCTCTATAATACCGAGGGTTATATCAACGATTATGCCCACTTTAAGGCCTATCGCCAATGTTCGAAGTAAGCGCCTATCAGCCCAGCCAAGCCGCCGAGTGGGATGCCTTTGTGCACACGGCTAAAAACGGTCTTTTCTTGTTTCTTCGTCCTTACATGGACTATCACAAGCAACGTTTCACCGATCATTCCCTCATGGTTTATCGCCGCAACCAGCTCTATGCAGTGCTCCCTGGCCATGCCGTGGGGCGCACGTTTTATTCCCATCAGGGACTCACTTTCGGTGGACTGCTTTTGCAACCTTCGGCCACGTGCGCGCCTGTCGGCGATGCATTCACGCAAATTCTGGCTCATTTAAAAGCTTGCGGCTTTCAGAAAATGGTTTATAAACCTGCGCCATGGCCTTTCCACAACCTCCCCACCGAAGAAGACCTTTATGCCATCTTTCGCGCGACACATCCACAACTTGTTGCTCGCGAGGCCTCTACCGTCATCAACTTACAACAGCCTATCACCTGGCGGAAAGACCGTCGCACGGGGGTTCGCAAGGCCAAAGCCGAGGGGATCATCGTCGAAGAAAGCCAGCGCTGGGAAGATTTTTGGTTGCTACTCACCGAAAACCTGCAACAACGTCATCACACCCTGCCGACACACACCATAGAAGAGATGCGCTTGCTGCACGCACGTTTTCCACAAAACATTCAACTCTTTATCGCACGACAAACTGCAACGCTACTTGCCGGGGCTGTCATCTACGACTATGGCGCCACCGTGCACACGCAATATCTTGCCACGAGCAAGCTTGGTCGCCGGCAGCACGCCCTCGATGCGCTGTTGCACAAGCTGATTACCGAACGTTATGCACATCGCGACTATTTTGACTTCGGCAAATCAACCGAGCACGATGGTCGCTACCTCAATACAAACTTAATTTACCAAAAGGAAGGTTTCGGCGGACGAACGGTCTGCTGCGACACCTATGAATGCACACTATGAACATTGAATATCTTCCCTTGCGCCAGCTCAATGCACGCTTCCGCGACACCATCCACCATGCCACCCGGCAGCTTCTAAGCAGCGGGCGTTATCTTAAAGGTGATACCACAGCGCAATTCGAAAAAGCCTATGCCCGCTACATCGGCACGCAACATTGCATAAGTTGCGGCAATGGCTTCGACGCCTTGCAGCTCATCTTCCGCGCTTATATCGAATTGGGAAGGCTGCAACCGAGCGACGAGGTGCTTGTGCCAGCCAACACATTCATTGCCTCAATCCTCGCCATCACCGAGAACCAGCTCACACCCGTGTTGATTGAACCGCGCATGGCCGATATGCAAATCGATGACAGTTTGCTTGAGCGCGCCATCACGCCGCGCACCCGCGCAGTGTTGTTGGTGCATCTCTATGGCATTTGTGCCTATACCGAAACCATCAAGCAGCTTTGCGACAAGCATCAGCTGCTGCTCATCGAGGACAATGCGCAAGGCCACGGCCTATTGTTCCGCGGCCAACATACGGGCAGCCTCGGCAATGCCGCTGCGCACAGTTTCTATCCCAGCAAGAACCTTGGCGCATTGGGCGATGCAGGTGCCGTTACCACCAACGATGAGCGATTAGCGCTTGCGGTGCGCAGCATAGCCAATTATGGGGAGCGAACGCGCTATGCGAATGACTATCGCGGCCTTAATACCCGCATGGATGAATGGCAAGCAGCCATTCTCTTGGATAAATTGCAACAGCTTGACGCCGACAATGCGCGCCGCAAAGAGGTTGCACAGCAGTATCAAGCCCATATCAATCACCCGCAAATTATTTTCTTGTCTGCGCTAAACTCGGTCTATCATGTTTTCCCTATTTTCTGCACACAACGCGATGAGTTACAACGCTATCTTGAGGAAAACGGTATAGAAACCCATATCCACTACCCCATTCCTCCCCACAAGCAATGCTGCTTCTCGGCATGGAATAGCCTCCACTTGCCTATCACTGAGCGCATTGCACAAACGGAACTTAGCTTGCCCTGCCATCCGCTCATGACCGAAGAAATGATATGCTTCGTGAGCCGTATGATTAACACTTTTCCCCTTGCGCGTTGACACTTTTGCATTGCGCAAACTATTTTTCTTCCTTTTCTGCTCATTTTTCTTTGTTCTTTAAAAGAAAACCTTTATATTTGTAGCGTCAATACTAACCCGCCAAACTAAAAGCGAAAGAGAATGCAAAAGAAAGCAATCTGCAGCACAGCTTCACTCCAAATAGGTTTGAATGAAGCAAAAATCCGAAAATCGACATGTTTGCGGAACCTTCCGCAAGTCTGTTCCCGAGCTGTATCACGTTTGCGGAACCTTCCGCAAGTCATTCCCGAGCGGAATCATGTTTGCGGAACCTTCCGCAAACATGATAAAATTTGAATTTTAACAAAGAGTGAGTACATTTATCAGTTTACAAATTAAATCAATTAAGTATGAAAAAGATTTTAAATGTTGACTTGGTGCACCTCAACAATGGAGCCCATTTCTTGTTTATTACCGACGCGGTCAAACGCATAGTAGCCGACGCAAAAGTAAAAACGAAGATCGCCGCAGAATTGACGGCATTAGAAACGGCATTTAAAGCCGAAGATAAAGCATTGAAGCTTTCCCAAGCCAGTTTGCTGAGTCGTGAAATTAAAGCGGCCGACAAACTGCGTGGGAAATACTACCGCACTTTGCAAAGGGCTGTTGCCTTTTTCAAAGATCATCCTAACGAGGAACTTGTGAAGCATGCCAAACATTTAGAACGGCTGATAAAAGACTATGCGATTGACCCCAGAATGCAGTTGGACCGCGAAACGGGGCTATTGCTGAATCTTATTGATGATTTACAAAACAAATTTACGGCCGAGGTAACTGCCCTTAACTTGGGCGAGGTCGTAGATGCGTTGAAGCAAGCCAACGATAAGTTGCGCACTCACTCCGAGAACCGTGCGAATGAACGCGCAGTGAAGATTACGGGGCAGTTGCGCGTTGCGCAAGAAGAAGCAAACAAGGCCTACCGCAAATTGGTTGACAAGGTGAATGCCCTTGTTGTGGTAGAGGGCGAAGCCGACTATGCGGACTTTGTCGATAAGATGAACGAGCAAGTAAGCCACTACAAGAAAGAGGTATTGCCGAGCAATAAGAAAAAGGATGAGGGCAAGAAGCCTGCCCCCGACAAGAAACCGGGAAGCGACAAGAAAAAGCCGGATGACGCAGGCAAGAAACCCGATGGCAAGAAACCTGAGGATGGTGGAAATCCCGAGGATAAGAAGAAGAACGGTGGAAAGGATCATGGCGAGGTGGAGATTACACCTAAAAAATAGCTATGTAGCTGTGTCGCAATGTTATCGCCGCATGGCAACTGAATAGCGGCACAATGTCTCTCGATCAAACAAATGCGGATAGACTTCATGAGTCTATCCGCATTGTTTTTTAAACATTGGTTTCACTTTGAGGAGATATGCGCAAGTCGCAACCACTACTGTTTTTCGTCGTCGTCAATCAACACAATCGTGGTCGAACGGCTCGCCTGAGCGCCCATGACCAGCGCTTGCTCGATGTCGGCCGTCTTGCTGGGACCGCTGATAAACGTACCGAAGCCGTAGTCGGTCATCTCGATGCGGCGATAGGCCTCGTGCATGTTGCTCACGAGCGCCTTGCTTGAGAGCAAAATCACAAGGCTCTCGGCGATGAAACACACGGCTTTCTCCTTCATCGTCTGCGGCACCCAAATGCAACCATTCTCTGCGACACCCAGCGCACCTTGCACGATGCCCACATCCGTACCATCTAAATCGGCCGCTTCGGCCACGCTGTCGGGATTGATGTCGGCGCTGATGCCCGCCACGTTGCTGGCAAAACGCTTGGCATTGGGGTAGGTCTGCCGAATGATGGCGTTGAGGTTGTCGCCGGCTGAGGCCTCTATCACTTGTCCGCCGACAGCTTCCGAGGTCTCAATGAACTTGCGCTTAACGTCGTCGAACGTGAGCGGATTGAGGTCGATAGCTGGCATATCGAACGGCGTCACCTGCTTGCTGCGCAGGCGTTTCAGAAATTCTTCCTTTTTCATCGGTTACTTCTTTTTGTGTTTCATCCCATCCACCTTTCCTTCTTTCCACAACTGATGGAACGACTTCTTGGCGAACTCGGGCTTCGTATGCCCAATGCCCCAAGGGTTCAATCGCGTGAAATGGGTCAGCGACTCGGGCACGAGGTTGGCCAAAGGCGCCATGCGCAACGCCGCCTGATAAAGGTCGGGGTGCTCAAAGAGCACGTCCATCCCAACGGACATTTCGCGCTTCAGCGGATCGGCCTTTCCAATCTGCGACAAGCTTTGGCGCCAGATATAAATTTGGCTTCCGGGCGCCACCTTGGCTGGGCAGACGCTATCACAGCTCAAGCAGAGCGAGCAGGCGCTCACGTTGTTGTACTCAAACGTGGGATTATGCATCATGCCAAGACTGACGCCAATCGGACCGGGGATGACGTAGGTATAGCTGTGTCCGCCGCTGCGCCGATAGACGGGGCAGGTGTTCATGCAGGCTCCGCAACGAATACATTGCAGGATTTGCCGGTGCTCCTCGCTTTCTAAGATGTTACTGCGCCCGTTATCGACCAGCACCACGTGCATTTCTCCTCCCGGACGTGCCTGTCGGAAGTGCGAGGTGAATGCGGTGGCGGGCTGTCCCGTGCCGCAACGCGCCAACAGACGATGGAAGACCGCCAGACTCTCATAGTTGGGCAGAAGCTTCTCTATGCCCATCGCCACAATGTGGAGTTTGGGTATCGAGGTGGCCATGTCGGCGTTCCCTTCGTTGGTGCACACCACAATGTCGCCTGTGTCGGCCACCCCAAAGTTGCATCCGGTGAGGCCGGCCTCTGCTTCCATGAACTCATGGTGCAAACTGAGGCGCGCGCAATGTGTGAGATAGCTCGGATCGTCGTTTCCTTTTGCGTGCGAGATGCCCTTCTCTTCGAAAAGGTCGCCCACCTCTTCGCGCGTTAAGTGAAGCGCAGGCATGACGATGTGACTGGGGCGTTGCTTCTTGAGTTGCACAATGCGTTCACCTAAATCGCCTTCGACAACATCGATACCCTGTCCGATGAGATAAGGATTCATCGCACATTCCTCGGTAAGCATCGACTTAGACTTGATGAGCTTCTTCACGTTGTGTGCGCGCAGAATATCAAGCACGATGCCATTGAATTCGTTGGCATCGGCTGCCCAATGCACGATGACGCCGCGCGATTCTAACTTTGCGGTGAACTGCTCTAAGTAGTGGGGAAGATGCGTGATGGTGTGTTTCTTAATCTTACTGGCCAAGTCGCGCAGCGCTTCCCATTCGGGCAGTTGCGCAGCTGCGGCGTCGTGGTCCGTGCGCACCTTCCAGAACGTCTTGTCGTGGCGCGCCACCTTCTCGGGGTTTTTGTTGAATGCCGCAGCATTCTTTGCATGTAGTGTACTCATTGCTCGTTTCTTCTTGGTCTACATTCTGTTATAATCCAGCGGCCAGAATCTGGCTGACATGCACAAACTGTATGGGTTTCTTCTTGCGCTTGGCAATACCGGCCATGTGCATGAGGCAACTACTGTCGGCACCGGTGACATATTCGGCTCCCGTAGCGATATGCCGTTCAATCTTGTCTTCGCCCATGCGAATCGACACAGCGGGCTCCTCGATAGCAAACATCCCACCGAAGCCGCAGCACTCATCCTTGCGTTCGGGCTCGCGCACAGTGATGTCCTTCATCAGTTTTAAGAGATCGACAATCTTATTATAGGGCGCGATGTGCTCCTCGGAAGGTGCGGAGAGACGCAACTCGCGCACGCCGTGACAGCTGTTGTGCACGCTGACCACATGTGGGAAGCTTCCGGGCAGCGCTTTAATCTTGAGCACATCATGCAGGAACGCGACGATGTCCATGGTCTTTGCGGAGGCAAGACAGGGGTGCTCGCCCTTGAGCAAGCGCGGATGGAAGAACTTCACATACGAGGCGCACGACGCGGATGGGGCTACAACGTAGTCGACATCAGTAAACATATCGTTAAACTTCTTGGCCAAGGGCTCGGCCATGTCTTCAAACCCGGCATTACCCATGGGCTGACCGCAACAAGTTTGTTTCTCGGGGTAACTCACCTCGATACCAAAATGCTTTAATAATTTGAAGGTTGCGATGCCCGCTTCGGGATACATCGCATCGACGTAGCAAGGAACAAACAGTCCTACTTTCATAATGTTTTGTAAAAAATCAATCTGATTGCGCTATTTTCGCATATTTTCATCGACAAAGGCGAAAGGCATGAGGTCTTTGACGCTCTTAAAAACGTAGATTCCGGCGGTCCCATAGAGCAAGACGCGCAGATTTTGCTTGTAGCGATCCTCCATTTCGAGCATGACTTGTCGGCAGGCTCCGCACGGAGAGATGGGGTCGTTGAGAAAGGCTTCTTCGTTGTGTGCCGCCACTGCGATAGCATCAATCGCCTGCTCGGGAGCTTGTGACTGTGCTGCAAATATGGCGGCACGCTCTGCACAAAGTCCAGACGGGAAAGCGGCATTCTCTTGATTGGCACCGATGACGATGCGCCCATCGTGAAGCTGCAACGCCGCGCCCACATGAAAATGGCTATAGTTGGCATAGCTGTTGCGGACAGCTTCTTTGGCATATTTAATCAGCTGTTTATCCTGTTCACTTAGTTCGCTCCATTGACAGAAATCGTAATCTATTTCTATCTTCAATTTGCTCATGATGCTCCTACCTTATTTATGATTGGGATACAAAGGTACAAAGTAAATCTTAAGTAGGTGCAAAAGTCGGTTCTTTTTTCAAGCAATGCGCCAATTTGCGTGGAAATATCGCGCATATTCTCTACGAAAATGATAGGAATCGCGCGGCAATTTCGCGGCTATTCTTGTCACGCGACAACTTTATCAACAATTCTTCGTAACTTTGCAAGCCTAACTACGAAAAGAAATATGATTGTTTGTATCGCCGAAAAGCCCAGTGTGGCAAGGGATATTGCACACATTCTTGGCGCTAATCAAGCGAAGAATGGCTACATGGAAGGGAATGGCTACCAAGTGACCTGGACCTTCGGGCATCTGTGTGAGCTGAAAGAACCCAATGATTATCAAGAGAACTGGAAGCATTGGAGCTTGGGCGCATTGCCCATGATACCGAGCAGATTTGGCATTAAGCTCATTCCCGACGATGGTATAGCCAAGCAATTCGCTATCATCGAGAAACTATTTGCAGCTGCCGATCAGATTATCAACTGCGGCGATGCTGGACAAGAGGGCGAACTCATTCAACGTTGGGTCATGCAAAAGGCTAACGTCAAATGCCCCGTGAAACGACTTTGGATCTCATCGATGACCGACGAAGCCATCAAACAAGGCTTTGCTTCGCTTAAGGATCAGCAACAATATGAACCGCTTTATCTTGCTGGATTGAGCCGTGCCATTGGCGACTGGCTGCTGGGAATGAATGCAACGCGCCTCTACACGCTGAAATATGGACAGAACCGACAGGTGCTCAGCATTGGTCGCGTGCAGACTCCCACGTTGGCATTGATAGTGAACCGACAGAAAGAGATTGACAACTTCAAGCCAGAGCCTTATTGGGTGTTGGCCACGATTTATCGCGATGTGCAATTTACGGCCACCTCGGGCAAGTTTCTAAGTCGTGAAGAGGGTGAGCAAGCTTTCGCAACCATCGAAGGGAAGCCCATGCAAATCACGAGCGTACAAAAAAAGAAAGGCACCGAAGCGCCACCGTTTTTGTATGACCTCACCTCGCTGCAGGTGGATTGCAACCGCAAATTTGGCTATTCCGCAGAAGACACGCTCAACCTCATTCAAACACTTTACGAGCGCAAACTCACCACCTATCCGCGCGTTGACACACAATATCTTAGCGAGGATATCTATCCAAAGTGCCCGCAGATACTGAATGGGCTCAGCCAGTCGAAGATAGATAGCCAGCCCAAATACAAAGCACCCATTCATCAGTTGGCGGCCATCAGCAAACAATTGCCGAAGAGCAAAAAGGTGTTTGACAGCAGCAAGGTGACCGATCACCACGCCATCATCCCAACGGGCATGCCGGTGATGGGACTGACACAGCGCGAACAAAACGTCTTCGACCTCATTGCCATGCGTTTCATCAGCGTGTTCTATCCCGATTGCAAATTTGCCATCACGACCGTTCAAGGTGAGGTAGATGGCATTGCGTTTAAAACATCGGGTAAAGAAATTCTCGAACCCGGCTGGCGTGCGCTCTATCAGCATGCCGACGGCAAAGAGAACTCCGACGGCGACACTCCCGAAACGGGCGTACTTCCCGCATTTAAGAATGGAGAAAGTGGTCCGCACACGCCCACATTGACTGAGAAACAAACCACACCGCCAAAATTCTACACCGAAGCAACACTGCTGCGTGCCATGGAAACGGCGGGCAAATTTGTCGACGATGAGGAACTGCGTTTGGCGCTCAAGGAGAACGGAATTGGGCGTCCATCAAGCCGCGCAAGCATTATTGAGACGCTCTTTAAACGCCATTACATTCGCCGAGAACGCAAGAATTTGGTCGCGACCGCCACGGGTATCGAACTTATTGACATGATTCATGAAAAGCTACTCACAAGCTGTGAGCTAACGGGTATTTGGGAAAAAAAGCTCCGCGACATTGAGCATCAGCGCTATGATGCTGCGCAATTCATTGCCGAACTGAAGCAACAAATCACCAACATTGTGACCGACGTGCTGCGCGATAATAGTAATCGCCGCGTCACCATCATTACAGAGGAAGAGAAGAAAAAGCCAACAAAGAAACGTTCGACAAAAAAGGTGTCATCTGTTGCTGCAAAGAAAAAGACCACCGCACTAACGCCCTCTGACAGTCTCATCGGACAGCCCTGCCCCCTTTGCGGCAAAGGGCAAATCATTAAGGGGCGCACAGCCTACGGATGCAGCCAATGGCAGGCGGGTTGCAAGTTCGTTTTGCCCTTTAAAACCGACGCAAAAGTATAGCCGATGTCTAACACACGCACATTGCTCTCTCTATTGCTGGTTTGCCTTTTCAGCGCTTGCGGTATCGACCAAACGCTGCGAAAGGCCGATAAACTTTGGCAAATAGGTGAATATGCCGATGCGGCGGCTGCCTATCGCAAAGTCTATCAGCAGCTGCCGCCCAAGGAGAAGGTACGCAAAGGCGCAGTTTCATTGCAAATGGCGCGCTGCTACAACCGGCTCAACGCTACACCACGCGCACTCGCTGCCTACCAAACGGGCTTGCGCTACGGACAGCCCACATTGCACGACCGCCTCACTTTCGCACGTCTTTTGCTCAAGGCTGGGCAATATCAAAACGCCGCACGTGCCTTCGAAGCCTTGAGAGACTCACTACCCAACGACCCGCTTTCGCGCAACGGCCTGCTGTCAGCACAACAAGCGGCAGCGTGGAAAGCGCAGAAAAGCCACTACCGCGTGAAGCCGATGACATCGCTCAATTCACCGCAAGCCGACTATGCGCCCATGCTGTTGCCGGGCGATACCACCCAACTTTATTTCACTTCGTCGCGCAAAACGGCTTTAGGCAATGAACTCAACGGCGTGACGGGCACTAAAAACTGCGACATCTTTTTCACAAAACAAAACGACAAAGGCACATGGAGCCGCCCCGAACCTGTGGCTGGCGCGGTCAATTCGGCCTACGAAGATGGCGCTTGTGCCTTTTCACCCGATGGGGAAACGATGTATTTCACGCGCTGCACCACCCATCCCTCGCAACCGCGTTACGCACAGATCTGGACAGCCCAGCGCCACGATGCTACCTGGAGCAACCCGCAGCCACTACGCCTCTCCCGTGACACGCTTGCCACGTTTGCCCATCCTGCCGTTTCACCCGATGGCAAATGGCTTTATTTCGTGTCGGATTTACCAGGTGGACAGGGCGGACTCGACTTGTGGCGTGCGCAGCTAACGCCCACAGGAATCGGCTTTATCGAAAACCTTGGCGCGCCCATCAACACGCCGGGCAACGAAATGTTTCCTACCTTTCGCGCCAATGGCGACCTTTATTTCTCTTCCGACGGGCACCCGGGCCTGGGCGGATTGGATTTATTTTGCGCCACGTTTAAACCGCACCATGAAATAGAAATCAGCCGTCTGCCCGCACCTGTCAACAGCTCGGCTGACGATTTTGGCATGACTTTCGAAGGCCACCACATGCGCGGTTTCTTCGCTTCCAACCGCAACGATGCGCGCGGCTACGACCATCTCTATCGCTTCGAATGTCCCAACATCACGCAAACCATTCAGGGATGGGTCTACGAGCGCGATGGCTACGAGCTGCCACAGGCGCAAGTCTACCTCGTGGGCAACGATGGAACGAACGAAAGGCTGAGTGTGCGCAGCAACGGGGCGTTCACCAAAGTAGTGAAATCCGGCGTCGACTATCTGCTGTTAGCCACCTGCGATGGTTTCCTCAACCACCAGGAAGCGCTGCACATCGACACCATCGACAGCGCAAAGGTCTACACACTGCAATTCCCCTTGGCCTCCATCCAAGCGCCCGTGCTCATCGACAACATCTTCTACGCCTTCGACAAAGCCACCCTGCTACCCCAATCTATCGCCGCCTTAGACCAATTGGTGACTCTGCTGAATGAGAATCCACACGTCACCATCGAACTCTCGGCCCACTGTGACGACCGTGGTTCGGCAGCCTACAACCAACGTCTGTCGCAGCAGCGCGCCGAAAATGTGGTACGCTATCTCGTTGCACACGGCATCCGGGCAGACCGACTAACGGCCGTAGGCTATGGAAAATCGAAGCCGAAAATTGTGCCACCGAAACTCACCGAGCGCTATCCTTGGCTCAGAGCAGGCGATGTGCTCAGCGAAACTTTCATCGCCTCGTTAGACAAATCGCAGCAAGCAGTGTGCAATCAGCTCAACCGCCGCACGGAGTTCCGCGTGTTACGGACCACTTACGGTCTATTCGATGCGCAGGGAAAACCGAAAGAAAGCGCAACGAAACCCATCAACAAGCATGCAAACACCAATGCCCCCGAGATAGCTTTCTAACGGAATGTTGCTGCAACGTGTAGTCCATTACAGATTCCTCTCAATCATACATCCGCACACAATTCTCTCAAGGAAAATGCGTAGGAGTTGATTACGCGTGGCTGCCACCGCAACATGTTCCGCGTGGATGGATTGTGTGTGGCGCATTCATCTGCCACCGCCCCATTGTGGACGCGTTATTTCCTTAAATACCCTTAATGCACCTTAGAAAAACGGGGAAACCATGCGTCGGCTCCAAATTTATTACTACATTTGCACGCAATAAATTTTTTATACGTATCCTTATGTCATCATTTGTTGCAGACAAAATCGTGATGGACGGTCTCACCTTCGACGACGTCCTCTTAATTCCCGCTTATTCTGAAGTATTGCCCAAAGAGGTTACGCTGAAAACGCCTTTCACACGCCACATCTCTTTGAATGTGCCTTTCGTGACGGCCGCGATGGACACCGTCACCGAGGCTTCGATGGCCATTGCCATTGCGCGTGAAGGCGGCATTGGCGTGATTCATAAAAATATGAGCATCGAAGAGCAGGCGCACGAAGTGGCTATTGTGAAGCGTGCCGAGAACGGCATGATTTACGATCCCGTGACGATTCGCCGTGGAAAGCGCGTGAAAGATGCGCTGGCCATCATGCACGAATACCACATTGGCGGCATTCCTGTGGTCGACGACGACAACCGTTTGGTGGGCATCGTGACCAATCGCGATTTGCGTTTTGAAGGCCACATGGACAAGCTCATCGACGAGGTGATGACCCATGAAAATCTTGTTACCACGCATCAGACCACCGATTTGGCGGCCGCTGCGCAAATTCTGCAAGAAAATAAAATCGAAAAGCTGCCCGTGGTGGATAAAAATAACCGCTTGGTGGGCCTGATTACTTATAAAGATATTACGAAAGCCAAGGATAAACCCATTGCCTGTAAGGACGAGAAAGGGCGGTTGCGTGTGGCTGCCGGCGTGGGCGTGACGGCCGATACGCTGGAGCGTGCGCAGGCGTTGGTCGAGGCAGGTGTGGATGCTATTGTCATTGACACGGCGCATGGGCACTCGAAAGGTGTGGTTGAGAAACTGCAACAAGTGAAGGCCGCCTTCCCCAACGTAGATGTTGTGGTGGGCAATGTGGCCACGGGCGAAGCTGCAAAATATTTGGTCGACCATGGTGCCGACGCCGTGAAAGTGGGCATTGGCCCCGGTTCCATCTGCACCACGCGTGTGGTTGCGGGCGTGGGTGTGCCCCAGCTGAGCGCCGTTTACGATGTTTATTCGGCGCTGAAAGGCACGGGCGTCCCCTTGATTGCCGATGGCGGTCTGCGCTATTCGGGCGACATCGTGAAGGCTTTGGCGGCCGGTGGCAGCTGCGTGATGATTGGTTCGCTCGTTGCCGGCACCGAAGAAAGTCCCGGTGAAACGATTATTTTCAATGGTCGTAAATTCAAAAGCTATCGCGGTATGGGCTCACTTGAGGCCATGGAGCAAAAGAATGGCTCGCGTGACCGCTATTTCCAAAACGATATTCGCGATGCCAAGAAGCTCGTTCCCGAGGGCATTGCCGGTCGTGTGCCCTATAAAGGCACCGTGCAGGAGGTGATTTATCAGCTCATCGGCGGTTTGCGTTCGGGCATGGGCTATTGTGGTGCAGCCTCGATTGCAGCGCTCAATCAAGCACGTTTCGTGCGCATCACCAACGCCGGTGTGTTGGAAAGCCATCCCCACGACATTGCCATCACCAGCGAAGCGCCCAACTATTCACGTCCTGAATAACGAGTTTATGCTGATTGATAAGTCCATCACCCTTTTTGTGGCCATGCTTCTTTCGGGGAGCATGGCTTTTGGTCAATCGACCGATGCAGTGGTGATGACCGTCAATGGGCAACCTGTTCGGGCGACCACCTGGCAGCGCTATTGCCAAAAGCAACGGCAACAGGCGCAGCTTGAACAGCCCTCATTGAAGACTTTGCGTCAACGGTTTATTGATTTCCAATTAATGTTAGCGGCAGCACGTGAGGCACAGTTAGACACGTTGTCCACCATTCAGCAACCGATGGCATCCATTAACGAGTTGCCTTGTGTGGGCACACAGCCAGTTGATGCGTCAATAGAGACCGAGGCCTTGCAGCTTTATCAACGGCGAAAGCAACGTGTAGATGCTGCAGGCGGTATGACACTGGTGCAGGCCTTGCTCGTAAAACTGCCGCAACAAGCCTCCAAGCGCGAAGAGCAGCAAGCCAAACTGTTGGCCGACTCCATTGCCACAGCGCTGAAACAAGGGGCTGATGCCGCCCCTTTCTTAGCGCGTTATGCCGACGATATCGATGCTACGGAGCACCAAGAACAAGGGGTTTGGCTTTATCCAGACGAGATTTTGCCCGAATTTGAAGTGCAGATGCAGCAGCAACCGCTCGGCACATGGGGCGATGTTTTCGTTTCGCCGGCGGGCTATCACATTTTAAAGGTCATCGCACGCCAGCCTTATTTTGCCTACGAAGAGGTGCGCAATGGACTGCTGAAGTTCATTTCTCAACGCCGTTTACGCCGGCAATTACGAGCTATGCAGCAGGAGTCAAAGCCCACTTCAGGCAAAGACAGCACCGCCTGCGTCGCAGCTTCCAAGCTAATACCCGCTGCTACCCTGCAAGATTTCCGCGATGAACTCATGGTGTTGGCCGTGTTGCAACGCGAGGTTTGGCAGAAACATCCCGGTACCACCGCCGAATGGGAACGCTTCTTTGCACAAAACAAAAAGCGCTATCGGTGGACTTCGCCACGTTTCCAAGGTGTGGTTTGCTACGCCGCAACGGCAAAAGACTTGGCACAAGCGAAGAAAAGCATTCGCAAACAGCCCGTTACGGAATGGAAACAGTGCATCGAAGCTGCGCTAAACACGGACAGTACGAAGCGTGTGCAAGTGATAGATGGCTGGTTTATGCAGGACGAAAATGCGGCTGTCGACCATGCCATTTTCAAACGAGGCAACGATGACAAAGCCCCCGCCTCCTACCCTTTCGTGGGCGTTTGGGGCAAGAAATTTAAGGCTCCGCCCTCATTCCTTGACGCATTGATGTGGGTGAAGGCCGACTATCAAGAGCAACAACAACAGGCATGGCTGACGCAACTGCGCCAGAAATATGCCGTTGAGGTGAACGATGCCCTATTAGAAGAAACGATTAAATAACGAAATAATAAAAAATAAGCATATCGAAAAAGCAATGAAAAATAAAGGAGCAAAATACATGGCAGGCTTCATGGGCACCCTTTTATTAATAGGTGTCTCGGCTAATGCGCAGCAACAAGTACAACAAACCCGCCAGAAAGCCGATAGTGTAGCAACCAAAAAGGCCATTATCCCCGAGCATAGCATCGTCGATGAAGTGATTTGGGTGGTGGGAGATGAGCCCATTTTGAAGTCCGACGTAGAGCAAATGCGCCTACAAGGCGAGATGGAAGGCATGAAATGGAAAGGCAATCCCGACTGCGCTATCCCTGAACAGATTGCTGTTCAGAAACTCTTTTTGCATCAGGCAGCCATCGACTCTCTCGATGTCACCGAGTCGGAAATTGCGCAAACCGTAGACCAACAGATCAACTTTTGGATTAATTCGGCCGGCTCGCGTGAGAAATTGGAGGAGTATCAGGGCAAGAGCATCTCGCAAATCCGCAACGATTTGCACGACGATGTGAAGAACAACCGCCTCATTCAAAAGATGAAACAAAAGCTCATGGCCAATGTTTCGGTCACACCGGCCGATGTTCGGCACTATTTCCAGAACCTTCCTGAAGACAGCATCCCGTTCATTCCCACCGAGGTTGAGGTGGAAATATTGGTGCGCAAACCGCGTATTCCGCAAACAGAGATTAATCGTGTGAAAGATCAATTGCGCAGTTTCACCGATCGTGTGAACAAAGGCGAGACCTCATTCAGCACGTTGGCGCGCCTCTATTCCGAAGATCCGGGCTCAGCTCGCCAAGGAGGTGAGATGGATTATATTGGGCGTGGCTCTTTAGACCCTGCGTTTGCAAGTGTCGCTTTCAACCTCACCGACCCCAAGAAAATCTCAAAGATTGTAGAGTCTGAGTTTGGTTATCACATCATTCAGTTGATAGACAAGCGGGGCGACCGCATCAAAGTGCGCCACATTCTGCTGAAACCCAAAGTCACCGACGACGAAATCAAGCAGGCTATGGGGCGTCTCGACTCCATCACAACAGATATTAAGGCGGGAAAATTCTCGTTCGAAGATGCCTGCTCCGTGCTCTCCGAGGATAAAGACACACGCAACAACCACGGTCTTATGGCCTATAGCGACCCACTAAGTAACAAAATCACGTCGCGCATTCAGATGAAAAACTTACCCACCGAAGTGGCTGCTGAGGTTGAAAAGCTGAAGGTTGGCGAACTTTCTGCGCCTTTTAAAATGGTCGATAGCAAAGGAAAAACCGTGGCAGCGGTTGTGAAATTAGTCAATAGAGTGCCGGGGCATCGTGCTAAAATCACAGAAGATTTCCAAGCCATGCAAGCCATTGTGCAGCAAAAAGCCAGTGAGAAAAAATTGCACGACTGGGTGGTGAAGAAGATTAAAGAAACCTATATCCGCATGGACGACCGCTATAAGAATTGTGATTTTGAATACCAAGGCTGGGTGAAATAACGATGAATAGCGTGCGGTGGATGATGAAAAATAACAGGCGTAGCATGATCTTTGCGATGATGCTATGCCTTTTATGGTGCCTTTTCCCATCAATAGGCCTTTCGGATTCCGTAAAGAAACCAACCGACAAACAAGCCGACCGCGTATTTTTAGTGCATGCCGACGAGCTGAAGTTCGACCAATTCGGCCCTATTCCCGATGCTCAAATTGTGAAAGGACGTGTTCAATTCCAGCACAAAGGCGCTACCCTGTGGTGCGACAGTGCCTATTTCTATCAGCAATCCAACTCGGTTAAGGCCTTTGGCCACGTGCGTTATGTGCAGGGAAAAGGGCTTTCGATGACGGCAGAGCGTGCGGCTTATGATGGCATGCGGCAGTTGTTGCAAGCCCGCAAGAATGTTGTTTTGCGGCATGGTCGCCAAACGCTCTATACCGACAGCTTAGATTACGACCGTTTTAACGAGTACGCCTACTTCTTTGAAGGGGGAAGATTGGTGGATGGCAAAGACCGTTTGGTATCGGATTGGGGCGATTACAACACCAAAACGCGTGAAGCCACCTTTTGGTATAATGTGAAAATGCACAACGGCAAGAGCATTGTCACCACCGATGAGTTGCATTATGACACGAAAACCTCGTTGGCACATGTCGTTGGACCAAGCAAAATCGTGCAAGAAGGTAGCGTGGTGACCACGCAAGATGGCTATTTCAACAACAAAACCGACCACACCGAACTCTTTGGACGCTCCACCGTTTCGGATAAAGAGAAAGACATTACCGGGGACAGTCTGTATTACAACAAGAAAACGGGCTTGGCACGAGGCCTCGGAAACGTGGTCTATGTGGACAAACGCCATAAAAATCAACTCTTAGCCCATCGCCTTTCTTACAACGAAAAAACGGGCTATGGCTTTGCCACAGGGCGTGCTTTAGCCAAGGATTATTCGCAAGGCGACACCCTTTATCTGCATGCCGACTCGATGAAGGTCTACACGTTCCACCTCAACACCGACTCGGTTTATCGCGAAGTGCACTGCTTTCGCCATGTCAAAGCCTATCGAAGCGATGTGCAAGCCATCTGCGATTCGTTGGTCATGAACAGCAAAGACTCGTGCATGACGATGTATCGCGACCCGATTGTGTGGAATGCCAACCGCCAAATCTTAGGCGAAGTGATAAAAGTCTATTTCCAAGACAGCACCATTCGCGAAGCACAGGTCATCCATCAAGCGTTGAGCGTGGAACAGATTCCCGACAAACAGCATTTCAACCAGCTTTCTTCCCGACAGATAAACACCTATTTCGTGGAGGGGAAGGTGCGCCGAATGGTGGCTTTTGGCAATGTAAAGACGATTTTTTATCCCATAGATGAGAAAGATTCTACCCTGCAAGGCCATCTTTATATGGAGACCGACACGCTCAAAATGTTTCTTTCGGCCGACCGAAAGTTAGAGAAAATGTGGACACCCAAGAACACTGGCGTGATGTATCCGATGACACAAATCCCTCCAACCAAACTGAAGTTGCCCGAATTTGCATGGTTCGAGCAACTACGTCCCACCGACCCTCAGGATGTTTTTGTGTGGAGAGGCAAAGCAGCCGATGCGGTTTTGAAAGCCATTCCGCGCCGTGCGGCTCCCTTACAACAATTTAAAGACACACCGTAATGGGATTTTTCCGTCAACCTACACCCCGCCGTTTCCACCATCCTTATATCTATGTGGATGAGCGAAAAGAACGCTTGCAACAGCTGATAGCACGCGCACGCAATGAAAAGGCGTCTGCCCCATCTGAAGAAGCACGCAAAGAGGCGCTGAGGAAAGCTTTCCGCGAAGCCATGCCCCACGCCACACACCATCGAAAAGCAGCAGGAAGAGGGGGCGCTTTCGTGCAGATTGCGGTGGTATTGCTGTTGATAGCGGTGTTTTATTATATAGTGTTTATACGCGCATGAGTGATATTATCCAACTTTTACCCGACTCCGTCGCCAATCAAATTGCAGCAGGCGAGGTGATACAACGCCCGGCATCGGTCATCAAAGAATTGGTAGAGAATGCCGTAGATGCCGGTGCTGAGTCGATAGATGTGTTGGTTGTCGATGCCGGAAAGACAAAGATTCAGGTCATTGACGACGGAAAAGGCATGTCGGACACTGATGCCCGGTTGGCCTTTGAGCGCCATGCTACCTCCAAAATTCGTCAGGCCGACGACCTCTTTGCCTTGCAAACGATGGGCTTTCGCGGCGAGGCTTTAGCATCGATTGCCGCTGTTGCACAGGTAGAACTTAGGACAAAGTTGGAACATGAAGAGATAGGTACCCACCTTTCTATCGCCAGTGGCCAAGTCATTGGGCAAGAACCTTGTTCGGGAGCACGTGGTAGTAATTTCTCGGTTGAGAACCTCTTTTATAACGTTCCTGCACGAAGAAAGTTCTTAAAGTCGAACACCACCGAGCTCAACAACATCATCACGGCCTTTGAACGCATTGCCTTGGTCTATCCCGACATCAACTTCACCCTGCGCAACGGCACCACACTCTTGTTCGATTTGCGTGCAGGCATGCCACGGCAGCGCATCATTGACATCTTTGGAAAGCGGCTCAATCAAGACCTTCTGCCCCTCAACATCGACACGGTGATGTGTAAAGTTTCGGGATTTGTGGGCAAACCGCAGGCAGCACGCAAAAAAGGTGCGCACCAATATTTCTTTGTTAATGGGCGCTATATGAAGCATCCCTATTTCAACAAAGCTGTGATGGAGGCCTACCAACGCCTCATACCCGTGGGCGAGCAAGTGCCCTATTTTCTCTACTTCGATGTGAATCCGGGCGACATTGATGTGAATATTCATCCCACGAAAACCGAAATAAAATTTGAAAACGAGCAGGCGATATGGCAAATCTTGTCAGCTGCCGTGAAAGATGCACTCAGCATGTTTAACGATGTGCCTGCTATTGATTTCGATACCAACGGGCGTCCCGACATTCCGGTGTTCGATTCTGACCACCATATTGCCGCCCCCACCCTGCAATACAATCCCGACTATAACCCTTTCCGTAGCGCTTCGGCCAACTATCAGCCGAAAAAGCCCGTTGAAAAGTGGGACGAACTCTACACCAAAGTGGGCCATATTGACGAGCAAAATGCAACGCTTTTCCCTGCAAACACGACTGAATTGGCAAGTAAAAGCGATGCTTTTGAAGATGAAACAACCACGGCACACGGCCCCAACCATTACCAATACAAGGGGAAATATATTGTGACGGCTGTAAAATCGGGGCTTATGCTCATCGATCAGCATCGTGCACATGTGCGCATTTTGCATGACGAATATTTGGCAAAGTTAGACCAACGCGAAGGCTTAGCACAAAAGATGTTGTTTCCAGAGAATGTACAATTAACAGCCAACGAGGTGCTGACATTGACGAAAATCATGCCCGAAATGCAGAAGTTAGGATTTGAAATCACCCCCATGGGGGGCACAACCTATGCCATCCAGGCCGTTCCCACCCATTTGGAAGGTGCAAAAGCCGACGAACTGCTGCATGACATGCTCACCTCTGCACAAGAGAAAACCACACAGATGGGAAGCGAAATCAACTCGGCTCTGGCCTTGGTTATGGCACACAAAGCAGCTATTCCCTCCGGACAAACCTTGCGCAATGAAGAGATGGATAACCTCTTTAATGAGCTTTTCGCCTCAACCAACCCCAATTATACACCCGATGGCAAAAATATTTTGACCATTTTGCAACAAGAAGATATTGAAAAACTTTTTAATTAAAAAATTATCGCAAAAACAAAGGATAGTAAAAAAAATACACTTATCTTTGCAACGTCAAACGAATTACAACGCTGACGACTAATTAGAATAGATAATTTTATTGATAATATTAATTTAACAAAATGAAAAAGATTGTTTTAGGTTTAGCTTTGGCAAGCCTCTCAATGGGTGCTTTTGCACAAAATAGCGATCCAACGCTTAAGCATAGTGTTTCAACAAACTCTTTTTGGAGCAACTGGTTTATTCAGGTTGGTGGTGATTACAACATTTGGTATTCCGACCAAGAGCATGGTCGTGGCTTAGATAATGGTGGAGCCTACGACTTTTTCTCTAAGAACCGCAGAACTTTTGGAGCGTCGGTTGCCTTCGGAAAATGGTTCACACCAGGCATTGGTTTGCGCACCAAAGGACAGGCATGGCAAGCAAAAACCATCGGTCCTGCAACAATAAAGAAGACGCATTTCTGGATCATTAATGAGCAAGTGATGTTTAATTTGAGCAATTTGTTCCTGGGCTACAACCCCAATCGCGTGTGGAACCTCACACCGTTTATGGGTGCCGGCATCGCTCGAAACACCACAACCAACGAATATTCAATGGCCTTAAGCGCAGGTCTGAATTCATCTTGGCAGCTTTGCCGCAATCTAAACCTCTATCTTGAAGCAGGTTTTAACCGCATGGAAGCTGATTTTGATGGCCATACAGCCGTTGCTTCGCTCAGCCACAAGCACGATCGTTTTTGGGAAAGCAAAGACAATCACCTTTATGCAGAGGTGGGTTTGACTTTCAACTTGGGGAAGGCTTCATGGAACAAGACACCCGATGTAGAGGCCATCAAGACGATGTCACAATCGCAAATCGATGCCCTCAACGCACAGTTGAACGATTTAAATGCTGAAAATGCACAATTACGTAAGGACTTAGCCGCTAAACCTAAAGTGCAAAAAGAGGTGATGACGAAGAGCGTTACCGAATTTATCAACACCCCAATCTCGGTATTCTTCAACATTGGTAAGATTGATGTTGCCTCGTTAAAGGATTTGGTTAACGTGCGTGCACTTGCAAAATATGCAATAGAAAACAACTGCAATCTGCTCGTTACGGGCTATGCTGACGCTGCAACAGGCTCGGCTGCCATCAATCAAAAGCTGTCTGCTGACCGCGCAAACACCGTTGTTGACGAGTTAGTGAAGATGGGTGTTGACCGCTCTAAGATTAAAACAGCTGCAGGTGGCGGTGTAAATACGCTCGAAATTGTCGACTATAACCGTCGTGCAACCGTACAGATTGTGGAATAATACGAAGAATATAGACGCCTAACGTCTATGCGCTCACAATATCATGTAGCCTCAGTCCATATTTTGGATTGAGGCTTTTATTTTTCTCACCGATTTATTTGTGGCATTCAAATAATTTGTTTACTTTTGCAATCGCTTATGAAAGCAAGGGCGTTTAGCTCAGCTGGTTTAGAGCATCTGCCTTACAAGCAGAGGGTCGGC
>ERZ772945.178-NODE-178-length-52316-cov-11.979889_pt1 | contig 52316 bp, 52 predicted proteins | sample MGYA00511681_ERZ772945 | MGnify/ENA primary metagenome ERZ772945 (study PRJEB29015, sample SAMEA2737943) | human oral metagenome | biome: human oral; feature: human-associated habitat; material: dental | place: China | collected 2143 ...
ACACTCTCAAACTACTTCCTGCGAAACTCTGATAAAGACACATGTAACCACTCTAGCAAGTCTACAACCGCTTCCCTTTTCCCTACTATCTCTATATCCTCTATATCGTCTGTGATAAGCTTAGTCTTAATAGAGAGAAAGCTGTCTCCGAAGCTATAACGCTCCTTGAATCTTACATTCACACCTACCGTTCCTACGGGAAAATGAAAAGCTATCAAATCCTCTAACCGTAGTGGTATAACATCGGCTCTATTACGAATGATGCATTCAGCGCTAACAAACTCCGCATTCGGATTTGTTCTTAACCGACTTAGAAACGACCTCGGATATATGACCCGCTCAAGTGTAGCCTGTACAGTATCACGGTTGCTATCTCGAAACGGATTGACTCTCACCGTACCAGCTTTCGCATAAACCCGAAAACCCATATTCTCCTCCAGCTAACTTTTCTTACTTGGCTCTCACAATCTTAAAATCGCTAGGCGACACATGAAGCCAGTCAGTCAAGTCTGCGACTGTCCCATACTTTCCAAATATATCTATAGAGCCAGTCAAAAGATTGATATTGACACGAATTGAGGTGTGTATTGCTCCACCTCGGACTAAAAATCTAAGCCTTATCCGCTCTGTGCCGTCAGGTACAGGTGATTCTGCGCAAAACTCACCAAAATTTGCTCTAAGAGCTGTTACTCCCTGCTCGTTCCGAACAACATACTCTGAACGAACTAACCGTCCGTTCGGCGTTGTCATTATTCGACTTAAAACCGCATTTAGAGGCTTAACCATTTGAAGCGTGACATGTATATCCCCGTCACACCTGTCTGGTACTCTCAATTTCACTGCTTTCGCATATACTTTCACAACAAAACCCCCATTCTCTTACCTGTATCTCACAAGCTTAAAATCTGTAAATGGAACATGAAGCCAGTCTGTCAAGTATCCTATCGCTTCTATAGTTCCGAATATCTTGATAGAACCTGTTGCAAAGCTAATTTTGACGGCAAAAGAAGTACAAGGTATACTGCCCCGCGTTGAAAACACAAACATCATCTCCTCTGTCCCGACAAAGAAAGGTGACTCTGCATCAAAATCCTCACGATTCACTATAACCTCAGTTAATTCATTCCCTTCGTGTCGAACAACATACTTAACACGCTTGAAATACCCTCTCGGATTTGTCCTCACACGACTTACGATTGCCTTCGGGGACGCAAGCAGTTGTAGTGAAGCTTCCGCTTCTTCGTCCCACCTATCTGAAACTCGTATCGTCCCCGCTTTTGCGTAGACCCGCTTGCTCACAACACTCCCCCTCGCTTCATCGCCTCAAATAAACTCGTCCCCGTGAATTCGCCGTCTCCGACCTTTCCTTGCTTTGCTGGGGCTTTTACCGCTGTCTTTCGCTTCTTTCCTGCCCTACTGCCCGTCTGTGCCGCCAATAGCTTATTAAACTTTTGAAGCGCCACCGATGGCTCTCCTGCCTCGCTTAATGCCTCTACCCCGTAAGCTCTACGCTCTTCTTTTGGCATAAGCTCTGGACAACACTTTCTTACCTCTCGCCGAACCGCTAAAAGCCCCTCTAAGGGATTTCTACTTTCATCTCCCATGCCTTCCCTCATTTCCTCTCTGACACGCTACGCGCCCCGTAAAGACCTGTCTACCGCGTCTAGGCTAATCCCCCTAGCCTACACTCTAAACGCCCGTAAAACGCTGTCTAGTGCATCTACGGGGCTTTACGACTCTAAGCCGTAACCAGAAAATACGAAAATTAAGAATTCCGTATCCCCAGCTCAATTTTAGAGTTTTTCAACCCAAGGTCTTACGGCTAACCTATTCCACTCTGACTCACCTCGTTTCGACCGTAGCCACACAACAAGGCTTATTATCAGAGCTTCTGGTAAACTTCATCCTACAGGGAAATGCTCAACTGTCTCGCGTTGATACATCTGTATAGGATTATTAAAAACCTTATACTGCGTCTTTGTAGCCTTGTCCTCGCCGAGCTATTACATATGAAGCTCCAGTGTGTATATTCAGCTTCATAGGCTTACAATAAATCCTCTCTGCCAACCATGATGTCCATGCTGGATTGACTTTGGTTAAACCTACTCCGTTTCTATAAGATACACTCTCCATCGCCTCGCTAAACTCTCGATAAGCTAATGAATGAAGCATACCGTTGTATTCCTTTCCTATCTTTGATTCTGTCTTTGCCCTTGTTCTTCTAAAATCAAGATTCTCTATACAAACATCTTTACCTGTCTTTAATGCTAACCTAACTACATTGTTTGCTACTCCCTGTAATTCTGTCTTTGTCTTGTTTCCAGACTTGAAACGATATGGCAAAAACTGTGTTTGCACTAAATGACCGTATTGATTCGTCTCTGATAAGGTCACAAAACCTTTATTAAAATCTAATCCAACAGTTCCGTAATCAGAACGAGTAACAACAGCACAATTTTCTACTTGAAACTCAAAGGTACAATAAATATAATGTCTGCCTCTCTTCTTGACTATTCTATAGGACAAAGGACTAGCCTTAGACCTCAATATGGAAACAATCTGTCCTTTGTGATAATTGAAATAAACTTTACCGTAAACATATCTAGCTTCACCTTTAGCTGACTTATACCCTCCGAAATCTTTACGCAATCGAATCAAAAACTGATTACTCATTCGATTGTATGCCAACTGTAAAACTTGGTTACATGCTGTCTCCTCTCTAGCTCCTACAAAACTCATTTGACTGTCACGCTGTTCAATAAAACCTTTATAGTCTTGTTTAAGTAGCCGTTTTGTACCGAAGCAAAGCTTTAATCTTCCAGATTTTAATTGATACTCTAGCGTGACTAGTTTCTGTTTCAACCTATTTAACCTTGACTTCTTCGCAACTACTCTTAACCTTAGATTCCGTTGTTTAACCAACGAAACAGAGACTCCTTCTTGAAGCTTAGTCGAATTCTGATTCCTTTTCTCCACTAACTTAGGAATGACTGTATCTTCAAGATGTCTAATCTTTCGCTCCAACTGCTTCCTCTCATACTCTTTTAACTCTTTAAGAGCATTAAATCTTCCTTGAGCATCGGAAATGATAGCGTGAGCATTTCGCTTAGAAATTCCGTATTTGTGTTGAAGATATGTGTTGTACTTTGACTTAACAATACCAACGTGCTTGATTGTGTAAAATGCTTCCCGTAATGCTCTCCCATAATCTCTACGAGAAGCTTCAATGTACTCAATTAAAGCTCTGTTATTACACTCGTGTAGTTGAGTCACTATGGTGAATTTCCAATTTGTCATTTCAGTTCCTCTCTAACATGTAGCACACACAAAACATAAAAAATCGAGAAATAATTTAACTTTCTTCTACATTGTTATTGTTGGAAACTGCTGATAAGCCCCGTAAAACCTCTTCTCGCTCCGCAGGCGGCAATGCCCTTAACGCTCCGATTAATACCGCTACCGCTGTCGAAATCGGCATCCGCACTCCTTTCGTAGTCGGACGCAGTTCCTCTCCCGTGTCGGGATTTACCGCCGTATATAGCGTGCGGATGTCTAGGCTCGCCTCTTTCGCGCTATTCTCTGGCGTTATCCGAGTCACACGGATAAACTCTCCTCGCCCGCCTTTCTCGACTGTCGCAAACTCTTCCTGCTTATCATTCGACTGATATGCCATAACCAGACCTCTCCTTAAATCTTATTATGCCTATTAGACTGCGCTGTGTACTCGACTTACTCCGCTACCGTAGTCCGTATATCGTAAGTTACAGCCCTAACCAACCCCTCTGCTCCCGAAGAAACATATACTTTACCCTTTCGCACATAGCCGAGTAACGTATACTTGTATGTCTCACTCTCAAACGAAGCCTTGAATGTTCCATCGTCCCATAAAATGAAGTCTTTTATAGAGAACTCTTCCGGTATCGGCGTAGACCGCACAACACGAATAGAAATCTTATCGCAAACATTGAAACTCTTGTCTACCTCGGACTTGTTTAGATATAACTTCCCGTCCTTTAGTGTTAGCTTGCCATCCGATGCCGCTACAATGTGCGAAATAAACTTACTGTCGTCTACAAGCACTGCATTCTCGCCCTTATCCACAATGCTATCGTACCACTCACTCGAAATGCACCGCGCATACCCGTAACTATTTGCATCCAGCTCTGTCCAACTGTCAGTCAGCGTATCCGCTATGATTATATCCATCTTTTTCTCGCTCTTTGGCGCTTCCTCTTCTTTCCCTACAATGTCACTGTAGTTATAAACGCTACCACGATAGTTCTCTGGCAACTCGTTATACATCCCCTTTATTGCCTCTATCTCTGCCGCAACCTCTTCCTCGCTATGCGTCCCCTTAAACTCATTAAGACCCTTTATCCGCTCGACAACTGCCTTTACTTTCTCCGACTGCTCGGCGGCGTAGGCTAACCCAGCCGCCAAAGCCTCATCACTCGGAGTGTCCTGCTCATAGTCGTTTCCGTATCGGCAATCGTTATAATACTGCGCCATATCCTGCTTCATTTTCGTATACAGCTCCGAAAAGGCGGGTATATCGCTCACACAAACATCATCCCCTGCGTCCCTGTTCGCATACTCTGACTTTAGGCGCTCCACAAGCTTCTTATCGAAATCCCCCTCCGAAGCCCCCTTTAACCCGCCGTTTACCTCGTAATTTACTAGGCTCGTTAAGTCTCCCTTTACGCTATCCGCGCCCAAACCCTTTCCCCCACAAGCCGATAAACTTAGCATAGCCCCTATGAAAAGAACTGCCCCGATTCCTCTAAGCCTCATCACTCATCCTCCTCTGCCTCTGCCGCAGTCGTACTCACAGAAGAACTACTCTCGCTACTGCTTGCGCCGCTCTCACTACTTGTACTCTCGCTCGTTCCCCCGCTACTACTCGTACTTACCGCCGTGCTGTTACTTCCGCTCTGCAAATACTGATTATACGCCTCTGTCGGCGTAACATAGTTTACTTGGTTGATTACACCGCCAAGCTGGGCTATCTCGTCAAACGTATATCCCTTATCGTAAGGAACAGTGTCTTTTACCAAGTGACTCGCGTTGCTATCTACGATGTAATACTTGTTATCACTGTCTCTTGTCGCGATTACCACGAAATGACCCGCTCTCGTCCAGTATCTATGCACGCACACCGAAACCATACCGCCCGCGTCTAACACACTGTCAAGTTTCTCCCGCGATAATGTCTCCGAAAACTCGACATTAAACAAATTCTCGCCGTTAAACTTGAAGCTGTTATAAATACGGCTAAATCCCATTGCCGCGTAAACTCGACCCGTGCTGTACGCTCCATGCTCGTCCCCGCCAAGCTTATCACTCATGATTGCCGCCATGACTACCTCTGGAGGCGTAATATACCGATGCAACAGACTGCTTATGATAATACTCTGTGCATGAACTCCGCAAGACGACTGCGCAAAAGTTGCATCATTCGCAAAACTATCCCGATACGGAAGCCCCGCTACTATCCACTTTAGCCCTTTCCAAGACTGATTTCCCTGCGCATACCCGAGTACTCCCCTCGTATCCTTAAACTTCTCTGGAAGCTTGTCTGCTGGAACTGCTAAATCTGTGAAATCTCGTAGACCAAAGCAAGGTATATACTGACTTGATATATTCGGGAAGTTTGTCCTAAACATATCAAGCACTTCCTGCGGCGTATACTGCTTATTCGTTGCCTTATTCCAGTAAACACCCTGCGGCATCCCCGCTGTCTCTGTTAATTTACCCGTATTGGCTACGATTGAGGACGCCGGTCCGCCGCTCACTCCACTACTCTCATTATCGTGGCAATGACACTCGCTACAAGTGCAATTTGCGTATAAACCGTTGCTACCGCCACTATTTCCCGTCTGCGCTGTCGTATCTTCTCCCGCAACCGCACGACCAGCTGTGCCGCCTGTTAAACCAAACGAACTGTTTGTGCCTGCGGAGGCGAACTGTGCGCCATCCTTAAACTGTAATGTTGGATAAACTCTAACTGACTTGATTCGTTTCTTCTGTGTCGTTAAGAAGTCAAGCAACTGGTTTGGTGCCGCACCTCTATCAATCGGATTTCCCAGCTCAAAGATATTAAACTGCATCTTTGAAACATCCGTGCTTCTTCCCATTACACGGATATGAGCTAGTCCCTTACTGTATTTATCAAACGAAGTGGAGTTAGCCCCAGAGTTGTACGCTGTGTGCATACCCATAGCGTCTATTCCCATGCACCCAAGCACTGTCCCGTCATCAAATACAACATCGTAATAAACGCCTGCCGAACCGCCTATCTTCTTAAACTTATTCGGTGGCTCAATAATAGGGCTATCCCCAGAGTCGCCTGTATTACTATTTGCTGTCTTTGTCGGAAGAATATTCTCAAACCAATCTATGCACTCTGCCGAATTTTCACACAAGTATCTGTAAGGAGTTGCCGAAACAAGCCTTCCATCCTTAAATCCAAATGCTCCGCTACTGCTGTCAGCCGCAAATTTCCGAAATGACTGCCCTATATTATGCCACTTGTGGTCGCGTGACGAAGTGTAGCCACCATTCACTAACATACTGTTTGAAAACTCTGTCTGGACATCGTTCTTCTTTGCGTTATCTCGCCAGTCACCCATCCCATACAGCCAGTCCCCCGCTGGCGTGCTTCCGTTCCAAAACCTAGAGTAATCTATGTCAAAATGCTCATAAACATCTGGATTAAATGTGTAGTTGTCGTACAACGGCAAGCCATACTTGTTCTGTTCTGCGTTATCTATTAGCTTACCTAAATTACCGCTATTCGTGCTTGACGCTCCGATAGGCGCTCCCGTACTTCCAGAGCTTAACCCCGTTACGCTGTCTACATTCGTGCTTACCGTACCGCCGTCCGTGATACCGACCAATGTCCCATCTATCGGCGCTTGCCCCTGCAAACTTACTTCGTTCGCTACCGCTACCTTAAACGAACCATCCGTTAAACTACTAGCTTGCGCTTGAGGCGTGCTACTTCCGTTACCCGCCGCCGCGTCTGCCTGTGCTATCGCTATCATTTCGTTTACACGGACTGCCTGCAAACGCTTTCCTTTACGCTGAAACCACCCGATATACTCTGACGCGGGCTTTACATAACTGACCGAACCCGTCTGCCCAGAGCTAAAAACCATGTCATTACCGATATAAATTGCTACATGCCCAGGACTTACTAGGCAGTCCCCTGCTTGCAACTCGTTTAATCCGACTTGAGGTCCAAGTGTTAAAAATACTTGCGAAGTAACATAGCCTCTGTTATAACCACCCGCCTCTTTTAATATCATATATGTCTCGTGCGAACAGTCTGCTCCGCTTGTCCAAGAACTACCGCCCCAAACATACCTTGTACCGATATGAGACATAGCGATACGATAGATATTTTGATGCACCTCCGCTAAACGACCGCTTGTAGCCATACCAGCTCCGTTTGTTACTACCGCTCCCGTTGAACCTGTCGCCGCGCCCCCACTACTTCCGTTACTCCCGTCCGCTACTACCGTTGTAGTTACCTTCTTCTTGTCTCCGACATTGATAACTGCCCCTAAACGCTCAATACGCGCCTTATCTGCCTCGATAAAGCCAAATGGGTCGGAACGAGGACTCGGCTGTGAGAAAAACACATAATGTGAGTCATAGACATTAAACAGCTTCGTTTTATCCTGTACAAATGCGTCTGCCCGTTTTGGCGTGTTAGCTCCGTCCGTTACCGCCCGCGTTATTTCGTTTATATTGTCATGCTCCATAACATAGTTAGGAAGCGTCCGCTCTCCCTTTACAAGCACATCCCGCATCCACTCAACTTCCTGTGTGGTATATTCACCTTTTCCCATGAAATCTAAGTCGGGACGCCTTGGATTTCCTGCTGTCCATCCCTTTGTGCCGTGCCACCAGCCCGACCAATCTGCATAATAGTCAAGTGATTTCGTCTCCCAAGGCTCCCCTGCCTTTGACTTCTTTTGTTGTCTTACGGCATCCTCGTACTTACTCGCAATTAAACTCGCCTCTGCCTTTACGCCACCTTCTCCTCCAACACCTTGCTCTGCGTGACAAAGCCTAGCAAGCCTTATTAACTGCTCTTCTGTTAGGTTATATGTCGGGAAAGCCGAAGCTGTTGTATCTACTTCCTGCGTTCCTGTGCTTCCCTGCCCGCTACCGATTATCGTACAACCACAGCTTACCTTGTTTATCGTTAAGCCATCGTCTACGTCTTTCTTCTTTTCGTCATCCGAGATAGCGTTATAGCTTATCACCGCAACCGCTACGGGCAAAACCGCTAAACCGTAAGTTAAAGCCGCTACCACCGCCGAAGTCGCTAAAGGTGCCATTAAAAACTTACGGAATATCTTTGATAGCTTCCCCTTCGGCTTCTTCTCGTCTTTCTTTCCGTCCTTCCGCATAAAAGCGTCCTCCAAAACCTATAAACTAAACCACAAATTCCAATTAACCGCTTAAAGGCGGCAGGTTCCCCTACCGCCTATTCTTCTTATAGCACCTGTGCTACATGCTTATATATCGCTCCGCTCTTATCTACCGAAAAGATAATCTCAAACCGGGTAGTCTTGCCCTTATACCGAAGTGACGCTTTCACCCGATACATAGTATCTCCTGTCGTGTTATCCGAAGCCTTACTCTCGGTCACGCTCTCTATATCAAGCTTACGCTCTTTATCATCCTCCGTAAGCTCCTTCTCCCGCGTGCTTATAAACAACTGGCTCGCTTCATCCTGCGTAAGCACTCGCTTCTTTACATAATACCGCGCCCTGCCGTTAAAATACTCCATGCTCTTCGGCGTATACATATCGTACATAATCTTCTTAACCGTGCGCTTATTCACTTTACTATAAGCCCCCGTCATAGACCCGAAAAGCACAAGCACCAGAATGACAAACACCCCAAGCGCCAAGGCGTGTAGCCCAGAACTCCACCTGTCAAACAGATTTGCTAGCCTCTTCATCCGACTTCCTCCAACTCTCAACGACTGCCAAATACCTCGGCAACCTCTTCTTCGCCACTAAATTAAAATCTGCATCCTCAATGAGTTCTAGGTTACTATCCTTGTACGAATCATTTAAGCCCAGAGACTCTATAAGAAACTGTGACGGCTCGCTGTTATCACAAGCTATAACAAGTCTCTCCTTCGCTCTCGTGCATCCGACATAGTATAAACGCCGCTCGCAGTCGATATACTCTGTTATATCCTTGGACTCATATCCCCTGTTTACCATATCCCGAATACTTCTACTCTCTGGCAAAGCTAGACTGTCACAGCACATTAAAACTACCGTATCCCACTCAAGACCTTTCGCCCCGTGATAAGTGTAAATATTTACACAAGCTGAACCCTTATCTACAGCTGTCTCGTACTGATACAAGGCTGAAAAATACTCCTTGAGCTTTTCTAGCGTGTTAAACCCTCTTGTTAAACGCTTGACATATGCTAGATACCCGTTTAATAGCCTATCCCGCTCTGGCGTTCCGTACATATACCGAATCCCCTCGTAAAGAACAGCCATAAGACCGCTAAACTTGTCCTCATTACTAATCTTTGCCGAAAGAAGCGAATACAACTGATAAAGGCTCTCTACCGTGTCTCTACCCATTCCGTAAACCTTAGAAGAAAGCGTATCTCTGTAACCTCTCGGGATTTCCTCTGTAACTTTCCCGACCTTGCTACTGTAAGGCGTTAAACTTAGCAGAATACCCAGAGCATCTGTAAGATTTACACCGAAATCGTTCATGATACTCCCGATTACCTTCGCTCCGTTCGTCCCAAGAAACAAGACATACTTCCAAAGCACCGCAGAAACTCTGTCCCCGTTATAAGTGTTACTAAGAATCTCAAACGCGCTCTTTACATCGGCATACAACCCCTGCCTCGTAAACCGCATACTCTCGCTTGTCGTGTCCGTAAAGATTCCGTTCTCGTAAAGCAACGCATTCAAAATGCACGCCTCGTAGTTATTTCTAACTAGTACTGCGATTTTGTCTGCTTTCTCTCCGCTCGTAATACGCTCTTTGATATACTTTAAGACCTCTTCGCTTATCCCGTAAAGCGTGTTATCCCCAGAAAGAATCTTAATACTCCCGCCATCCGTATTCGCGTTCAATTCCTTCTTCTGCCTATAACTTAGATTCTTTACTGAGTTAAACGCAAACTTTACGATATTTGACTTGCAACGATAGTTTGTAGACAAAACATATAAACTCAAGCGATAGTCTACTTGCACATCCTCTAAGATAATCTTCGGGTCAGTGCCTCTCCAAGTGTAAATAGCCTGCTCATCGTCCCCGATTACAATTAGATTCTCACTGTTCTCTGACGGACACATACACCGCAAAATCTTATACTGGATTGTGCTGGTATCTTGGAACTCGTCCAAGATAAAGTATTTCCACTGACTCCTACAGAATGACAATACCTTCTGCGTTACATCTTCCCCACGGACTCCGCAAAACATGCAATAGACCATATACTGCATATCATCGTACTCCATGACATTATCATTTACCTTTAACTGCTGATACTGCAAGTTTACACGCTTATAGTCCTCTAAACTAATCCGCTTCTCATCAAACTGATAGTGCCTACTCAAGTCGGCATAGTTCATCGCCTTGTTTATCTGATAGGAAAACAGGTTTTTGAGATATTCTACAAGCTCCTTATCCTTACTCTTAATACCGCAATCCTTTAGGGCTTGCCGTAGATACCCCATCGCCCGTCCCTCGCTACAGATGTTAATCGGATAACCCAGATACCGAAGGATTTGATAGTAACAGCTATGCAAAGTCTTAAAACTCAAGTCAAAATCGTCCCCAAGCTCTGCACAGAGCCGCTTAAACTTCCTCTGCATCTCACTTGCACCGCTCTTACTGTAAGTTGCGCAAAGAGTCTTAGACGGCTCTAGCTCCCCTGTCTTTGCTCTGATATAGGCTAACTCCGTAATCGTGCTTGTCTTTCCCGAACCCGCACCCGCAATAATTACAAGACCGCCCGTGCTATTCAAAACAGCCAACTGCTCATCACTATGCGTAATTCCTTTTACCCGCTCAATATCTGCAATCAACTTACTTTTATCCGTCATGGTATACCCCGAAACTTGATTTCACTATTTCCCGATTTTCTTCGGGACAAGACCGCCTGCTACCGCTGAAACAAAGCTGTAACCGCATATAGCCGAAACTTGAGTTAATAAGCTTTCCTAACAGAGAAACTTGAGTTTACTCGCCTCTATCTTTCCGATTCTTCCATATCTCGATATTCCGATTGCTCTCCTCGATGCACCGATTTAAGAGTGGCGCGTCATAAACTACTCCCCTATCGTCAAATACCGCTTTCATATACTCCGCAACAGATACCTTCCGAGTCGTTAGCCTATCCCCCTCTTCCACATACAAGTTATAAAGGTCTGGCTCTCCTGCTGAATCTGCTATCGGCAAGGCGATAAAATACTTCTTCCCGAAAAACTCTACATCGTCTGCGCCAAACCCTATATCCTCTAAGGCTATTAGCATTACATGAGACTTTATGCTACCTAAATACTCACCCTCGTTATCTAAGGCATAATCCCCACTCACTACAAAGTTATCCTCTATCGGAAACACCATAAACTTTAGCGAATATCCGTTCTTCTCTTCAAAACACCCCAAATAAATAGCAGGTCTACTTGTAGTCGGTGGGTTATCTATGCAAATACTCTGGGAATTTGACCTAGACTGACTGTTATAGAAAGTCATAAATAGCACCGCCGAATTTATAGGTAACTTACTGTTTAACAACTCTATCCTGTCTTTTGGACTTAAATCACGGCTTTTTGAGAACGAAAGCGTATTGTAAATCGCATTTTGGAGCGACTCTCCACCTTTACCATCCGCCACATACCGAGGCTCAAACCCGAGCGCCCTTATCTGCCTATCTATCTCGTCAATCCCAGTATAGACATCCTGCACCGCTGAAACATCAGTAAAATCCAGCGTAAATATGGCTACTCCAGCGCAATCCTCTTCCGTCTTTCGATACGATAGCACCTCTACCACAGACTCAAGCGTGCGCATATTCCCTATTTGCCGATACCCGCACTCGCTAAACTTAAGGCGAAGCTCCCCGTCTACAACCCGCATAGCCTCTGCCAAATACCTTAACGACTCTGGAAGCGCGGGCTTAACCCCTACAGTCTTTGCAAACACTGTATGATTTACAACTCTATCCTCCGATAAACCCCCGAGCTTAAGCAAAACCTTTGCACTCTTTGCCGCCTCTGGCGCATTGTAAAACTCCATCCGCACATCATACTTACAAAGCAGATTTCCAAACTCTACCAACTTCCAAACATTTGTCACAACGACTTGATGAAAGTTTAGATTGACTGTCTCCCCTTTATGCGCCTCTACAGCCTTTATGATAGCCTGCAAACTCCTCACGCTTCTTGAGGACAACTGCGTAATCCCTAACTCTTGTCTAATCTTTATCTCTATCACGGCTCGCTCCCCTCGATTAAACGCACTATATCACGATACTTCTCGCGATAATAAGCACTGCTCATCAAATACTTGATAAAACCAAGCGTCTCCTTGTTCATCCCGATAAACTTGTCTACCGTCTCTTTTCTGTAAGCCCCCATAAGACCGACTACCCGCGTAATCTCTCCGTTACCTTTTACGACAGGCGTAGCCGTTATATTATCGAAATCTAACAGGTAGTCACTAAGACCAGAAATTTTGCAATACTTCTCACGAACCTTGCAAACCTTGTCAGCCAGCTCACTTAAATCAGGTTCTCTCTGGTCTAAGATTAGAACAACCGCTTTCTCACCGAAATCTTCCCGCAACTTCGTACAAGCGTATCTAGCCTTGCTCCTACAGTCGTTATAACTCGACCGAACCCCCTCTTCCTTTAGCAATACCTCACTTAGCATCGGAAGGCGAACAAGACCGTGCCGCAAATAAACCCTTGCTTCAAGACTCAAGTAATTCGTGTTTAAGCACAAATCAATCAAATCTCCAAGCAAAGCCCCGCGCTCTTTACTAAGTGGTACCTCGTTTAAGCCTACTTCTCTGACCTCTCCCGTACTTAAGTTGTAGTAGTTATAGATAGCCGTCTTTAGATTCTCAAGAACATTCGTAAGATATTTTGTAGGTCTGCCACGCATTCTAACTCACCTCTGCTTATAGCCAAAAACTTTCTTCGTTATTTCTCCTTGTCGTAAAGAGCTGTTAAACGAATTTCCGAAACTCTCCGCATGAGCAACTGCACCTCTTTTCTAAGTTTAAGCGCAGTCTCTTTGTTATCAACAAAATCCGACTCCGACAAAGCCTCTAAACAGACTTCTGCTCGCTTTGCGTCCTCTGTAATATCCGCTAACAGCGCGTCATAAAGTCCAAGCATACGCACCGTCTTATCGTAACTTGCACACTTTACAACAGGTTCGTCCCTCGGCACGGAACTAGCCCAGAAACAATTTTCTGGGCTATAAAGCGCGTTCTTGTCCCTACGATGGAGCAATCTCCAAGGACGATAGCCGTTTGCTTCCGACCATGCCGCAAACTCTGCAAACCCTGTCCAACGATAGCAAAGAAGTCCGCTACGATTAAGCCTCCGCCAGTACTCATTCAGCCGCATAGCGCAACTCACACCTCGTTAAATAAATAGAACCGTCAGCTTCGTCAAGGTACTCCGCAAAAGTCAGCCCATCCTTAAAGACAACATAGCCTGTAGAATCCAGCAACTTGTCCCGTCCAGAAATCGTGAAAAACTGTTCGGGCTTTGGCTTACTTGCAAGCTTAAGGCGATTAGATTCTCCCATTTCCAACTTCTCCTAGCTTATCTACTAAAACGCACTAGCAGGGCAAAGCCTGCTAGGACAATAATATAAATCACGCACATACCTCCAAATGCTTAGTCAACAAACGGAAGATACAGCAACTCTTCCTTCTTTGTCTCCAACGGATGCCCACTTTTCCATACCGACCGATATTCTGCAAAATAAACAGCGTCGCTGCCCTGTTCCGCGTAAACCTTGCCCGTTGCGCTCATCACAAGCTCACCGTCCGTAAGACTAGCAGATACCTCAATCGGCAACAAGCCGTTTTCAAACCAATCCATGACACTAAGCTCTTCTGACTTCTTAAACGCATCGAACTCGGAAGCATCCCTGCGAAGCGGGTCGAGAACATTAAGTGACGGCTCATTTACCTCTTCACACACATTCTGAAAACCTGCATACTTGATGCCACCGTAGAAGTACGGCTCATCTCCCGTCACGCGAAGCCCGTAACCATACGCACCCACATAATAGCGCTCCTCAAAATCTCCCTTACAAGCACCGTCTGCCAACTGCAAGCCACCATCACGCCAAAATCTATCACACTTTCTGTCTGCCATTTCCTTTTCCCCCTTATTCGTTTTCACTAGCTGTTAGCACAAGATAGATAACTCCTGCTAACAAAACCACACCTACCAGAACCATACCTCTCGTGCCTCCTGCAAACTACCTAACTGCTAAAGACAGTTTAGCAGATTGCGCGTTAATCGTCAACTACTTTTCTATCAATTTTGAGCGCATCGCTGTCGCTCGCTAGGATTGTTTGATACCATGTATCAGCATTCTTCCTAAAATTTACCTTTATCACATCCTGCCCGCCGACTTTTACAAAATCAAAACTTCCGTCTACTGGAAGCGTAAGACTCGATATTTTGTAGTTACTAAGGTCAATACCAACTAGTAATAGCGAAGCTACATCTTTTTCCGTTAAATCTGTATAAACCTCTGGAAGAACGCTGTCCGCTAAACTTCCAAGCTCAAGCACATTTAACCGCTTTAACTTTGATAAACACTTCTCGATTACAACTCTTTGCCGCATTGTCCTATGAAAATCCGTCCCTACATAACGATTTCTAGCATACCCCAAGGCTTGATTACCGTTTAAGTGCATCACACCGCCCTTATAGCTACGAATCACATCCTTCTCTGGGTCGTCCCCTACAAGCCTGTTTTGCTCGTTTACATAGGCGTTCATTAACCGTATCTCGTCTTTACTTAACGACAATTCAATTCCACCTACCTTATCGACTGCATTTCTAACTGCATTAAAGTTTACAACCAAAAAACCAGAGAAATCTATTCCGTATATCTCCTTTAGGACGGACTCCAAACCCTCTGCTCCACCGAGCGCATACGCCGCGTTAATCCTTCTGCTTCCGTAGCCGTCCAAATAAACAAGTGTGTCTCTTAACACGCTCGTTAGCGTTATACGCTTTCTAGCTCTATCTATCGACACGATTATAATAGTATCGCTGTTTCCGTCAAACTTACCCTCTCGATTGTCTACACCTATAAGAAGGATATTTGAAATAGACTGCCGCTCTAGCTCCGACCCTAACGCCTTTACCTGTTCATCCGCGATTACCCTAGATTGCTCACGCAAAATCTCACTAGTAAGCGCATCTAGGATACTTTTATCAAGCTCTTCCGACAAACCGTCAAAATCCAAGCCAACACTCTTTGACTCGATAGCGTTTTGACGGGTAGCCAAGGCATTGCTTGCACTTGCTCGCTGTAGTTTGTGATAATAGTGATTAAAAATTAAGACAAGCAAAAGTATAAGTATTGCTACTACTGCCGAGGAAATAACTGCGACTTTTTTGATTGTACTGCGTTTCATGTTAACTCCTTTATAGAATTAAATGGATAAATTTGCTGATTTACGACTCGCTAAGTGTACTTGTAGCTTTTGGACTGAATTTGTGCCTTCCCCCTGCCAAAAATTTTCCCGCACCCCTAGGAAAACCCGCTCTGCACGCCCTCGCACGGAATTTTGAAAAATAAAGCCCTATAAAATCCTAGAAATCGCGCAAAATTGCACGCCATTTTCTACACGAAAAGACGCAAAATAAATCAGTGGATAACCAGCCAAAAGGCTGGACAAAGCTAGTCTAAATTTATAAGCAAGAAAGCCATGTGTACTGCTTAATTATATGCGGGTCTATGCTGTTTTTCCAAGACAACCAATCCTATTTATAAAAGATTAAAAATAAAAATCGGGAAGCGGATTTTTCTCTACCCACTTCCCGAAACGCCTTAAATTTTACAGGTCTAGCTACTTAGTCTCTTACGCGGCAAAACCCCAAATGCAACGGCTAAACTCAACATAAACCAAGAAAGCTGTTAAAACCAATTCGGGGTTAGCTTACTTTCAAAGTCAAGTCAAAACCCACACAGAAACCATTAAACCTAGCACTCCTTATAACTCCTAAGCCTATTTCTTACACAAATCTTCTATTAGTCAACCCCGCATCCCGCGATTTCCCATAATGCCGTTTACACCAGAGAATGCACGATACGCCCCCACAAAATCTGCTCTACTCCTACACACCGTCTTTAAGTCGTCCATAGACAAGCTAAACCCCGACTCGCCGTAAGTTTTACAGAGCAAATCGTAAATACCAGACAGCGCGTCACCGCCTGTTACAACCAGTCTATACTTTTTTGCCATAATTTCCGACAAAACATCTATCGTGCAAAGCTTTGACAAGACACCAACAAACTCTATTGCTACATGCCTATCACGAACGGGCATCGTAGACACTATCTCTGCAAGGCTCACACTCCTTGCGTCAAAAGTGCTATACAGCACCCCGTTTACAGACATATCTATTTCGTAGCTACCGCGCGGAGAAAGCGTATAAACTACTCCCTCCTGCAAAATTCTATGAAACTCACCGTAATTACCCACCAGAACATGAAGCGTCTTTCTTACAGGTGAACCGTTTTCTGCAACTTTCTTAGCCATATATCCCTCCGTTAAAACATTACATCAAGCATTATAGTTACTCCACTAAACTGCACCTTAAGGCTACGAACACTACTCGAAACCTCAAACCTACTTCCATATAGCTTAACAACTGCCGAACCATTTTCTTTTTCAAGCGACAGCGACAACTGATACTTATTCGTTTCAGAAACCTTCTTCGGAAAACTGTATTCTATGCACTCACCGCCCTGCTCTACAAGTGCCTTGAAAACGATATAAACAGTACGCCGACTTCCATTATCAAGAACGAAATAATTATCATCCCCGTAGTAGACACGACCAGAGTGAAATAAATCTTGAAGTTGCTCAAGCGTTATATGATACGGAGCTACATACCGAGCGTAATTTCCCCGCCTAAAGTCATTCTCTCTCGTAAAAGACTGACTGTTATAGCTTCTCGCATAAGATTCACTACTTTTTTGGCTATGATACGAATATCCAGAAGGACTCCCCACAGAACCTCTAGTCAAGCCTACGACTTCCTCACCACTCGCTACCCTGTTTAATATCTCCCGCGCGTCTGTAATGTCACCGACTAAATATCTAGGATGCTCTACATTGTCTGGATGGTTCTCTTTTACAAGCCTTCTATATACCCTTGTAGTTACTTCAACCGTAATCTCTTCTACCGACTGATACCCATACATTTGAAGGGCAGTCACTAAATCCATACCTACCCCCTCTTCGTGCGACTTAACGCCTTTATAGCTTAGTCTTTTGACTCCTGCTCACTTGTATCGGAAATTTCAGTGCTTTCTTTCGCATTTTCCGAACTCTCGGATAAACTGTCGTCCTCGCTGTTATCCGACTTACTTTCTTTGCTACTCTCATCAGAACTCTCGCTACCGCTTACTGTCTCCTTGCCTACATTCGTTTCCGCTGTAGCCTCACTAGCAAGCAACTCATCCTCATGCTCTGCGACATACTTTTGTATCTTTTCCGACAGGTCATTCTGCATTGCCTGTAATCTTTCCTTAATGCCGTCATAGTCGCTTAAATCCATCTCGCTGTTAATTGAGCTGTCAAGCGACCAGCCGCCAAGTGGCACATAGCCGTCAAATCCTACGATATGCACCCGCTCGTTCGGAGCGTTATGAGACACCACATACATGTCGAGACTCAAATTATTCTCTGTAGCGGAAATTCCAATGACAAATTTATCACCGTCCACAAACTCGTCCGAATTTTTGTAATTGTATAGAGGCAAAATATTGTCTGCATAGCCCTTGCTCACGGACTTATAAAGCTCGTAGATATTACTGCCAGAAACCGCGATTTCAAACGACCTTTCCGAATTATCCTTAGATTCTTTTCCCGTTTCTGTAGTCTCTGTTAAACTTGCACCGCCCTTATCTGCAAAATCACAGGCGACCTCCACCATACGCGCAGGGGAAATGTCATCTGTCAAAACAAACTTAGGACTTCCCCCGTCAGCTCCCTCTTTCACGGTCAAAAGCTTATCTCCTAAAAGATAAACGCCCGCCGTATACCCAGACTGCACATATGCCTGTCCAGAATTGTCATAGATTGTCGTAATTGTTGTATTCTTGTCTATCCGCGTCAGAGTCATTCCACCGCTCTCGTACATCTTATTGAGAGCTTCCTTAATCTCTACATTCGCGGGCTTCACCGCTTCTTTGCTGTTTTCCGCGTTTACGGAAACCTTACCTTTACCGCAAGCCGTAACACTGACCGCTAAAAGCGAAACAGCGCAAGCGAAAGACAAAATCTTAACTAGCTTCATAACTCGTACCTCCAAATAAGCATAAAATTAGGAATAAAATTTATTAGAAGAAATACCTGTGTACTTGCACGCACACAAGGAATTAACTCTAATTAAAAGAAAGCTCTCGAAACATCAAGGTATAGCACACTTTAACTTCCCAAAGGAAAACGCTCGGAAATGCGAAACTTACTTTCAAGATACTAGACAACTTTTATTTGATTCACCGAAACTTCCTTTCTTCGTATACAGGTATCTCTGAAACTTACTTTCTTCTAACTGCACCCTAACTATACCATATTTTGCGATTCATTTCAAGTTGTTTGGTATATCTGAAACTTACTTTCTAACACTGATTTTAAGGGGAAACTTGCTTTCTAACGCAAGCACAAAACCAGCCACGAAAGAAAGTTTCAACGACACGGAAAATCCGCTTTGCATAGCTAAAAACTGAAACTTCCTTTTGATTCCTCAAGTATCACTGGAAACTTACTTTCTAACGATTTTCAATAACGCAAGGAAATTTTCAAGTATCACGACAGCTTTTCTTCAACAACTAGCCAGTTCTTAAATACTGGAAACTTACTTTTAGCGTCTATAGGTATCTCTGAAACTTACTTTCTAACTCTGAAAGAACAAGAGTCTGCATGATTAACTGATAAACCAAGTCGCAAGCGCCTAGATTTTCCTGTTAAAACCAAGTCGAAAATTTGTCGGATACTCGTCCGATTGAAAACTTCCTTTTTGAACCAAAAGTATACCAAGAAACTTGCTTTCTAACGCAAATCTAAACTACTAATTTTTCTTCGATTATATATAGCTAGGTATTACTGAAACTTACTTTCTATCAAACAAGTTCTCAAGAAACTTGATTTTATATACAGCTTACAAGATAAACAACCACAACCGCAAATCAATCTCACAAACCCGCACATCTACCAGAATTGCCTTAAACCTAGGCGATTTTATAACTATTACAATGCATTACCCTAGTTTATCTGTCAACTTTTAGCCTAACCTTATAAACGCCCAGCGCCCCGCCATCACAAGAAACTTCCTTTCTCCTGCCAGAATTTACGGGGAAACTTACTTTCAACGAAACCCATCCACTTAGCGGAACTTTCTTTCCACAATCAAATTCTTCGGGGAAACTTGCTTTTAAGAAGCATAACTCAACGGAAACCCGCTGTCCCGTAAAACCCGTAAACTTTCTTTCTAGCCCCGAAATCGGCACTAAACTTACTTCCCACCCAGTCACCCGACTAACCCTCTGCCCAAATCCCAGACATTAAAAGGGCTTACGGATTTCCCGTAAGCCCTAAACTTGCTTTTAGAAGCTTTCTTATTCAGATAAACCAACCTTTCCAAGCAAAAGGTTCCTAGGAATTTTACTTTCTTGCTCCTAAAACCACCTATTCCCAGCATGTGTCACAGCCTCAAGCCGCCTCTAGTCGATTCCCAAGATAGCCCTCTGTTACCAAGCCCCCGTTTGTGTTCCCGTAAACTTGTGCCGAAACTAAGGGAAAGCCGACCCTATTAAGGGCAAAGCCGCTTCACGCTCTAAATCCTAAACTTTCTTTCTAGCACTCTCTGTATTCACTAAACTTCCGATTCACAAGGCGTGTACTTCCCTAAACTTACTTTTATAAAATCAATACCGCTATAAGGCTTCCCCCTAAAATGCACCCAGAGCGCTCCTGCAAAGCCTCTCTCGACCCAGATAAACCAAACCCCTCGCTTAACCCAAAACTTACTTTCTTTCGACCTTGTACCTATAGAAACTTACCTTCTAACACTCCGCGTCTCCTAGTCTACCTATCGTAACATGATTATACGGCAACTCTATCCCAAAACTTATAAACAACTTTAACATACTCTCTCTAAGCCGCCCACATATCGCAAAGTTGTCGTCCAAATGCTCTGTCCATATCGTAAACTTTAGCACCACCCCGTTTGCCGTATACCTGTTTACCGATACCGTTACAGGACGAATGATTAAAGGCTCTTTTGAACACTCTGCTACGATTAAAGCCTTCGCAAACTCTATATCTGTCCCGTAACCTACCTCAAACTCCACAAAATTACCGACATCCTTCTCGTAATTTGTATTCAATATCACACTGTTATCTACTATGCTATTCGGCACAATACAACTTTGCCCGTCAAAGGTCGTTATTATGATATGTCGAACCGACATATCCTTTACTATTCCCTCTGCTATGATATTTGACCCCTGCACTATCTTTACTTTCTGCCCGACCTCTATAGGCTTCGATAAACTTATCGAAAACCCGCTTATGATATTCCCTAAAGCTTGTTGCGCTGTAAATGTCAAAACTGCCACAATCAAAGTCGAACCACCGAGTATCTTGCCGCCTAACCCGTCTGAACCACCGAAAATATACATCTCTGCACAGATAAACACTGCTACGATTAAAAGACGCAAAGCTCCAGAAATAAACTTTATCTTAAGCGCGTGCTTCCTCTGGTAGAGCTTATCCGACACCTTCCCGACTGCCGCAACACACCCCGCCGTGACAACTAGTGTCACAATCCCTGCTAAAATCTTCATAAATTCCTCCCGCCGTTATCTTACCATCAAATCACACGCTTGTCCCCCTAAAAACCCGCCGCCTGTCTCATACCCTACTTTGTGCCGCCCGTAAACGCCAACTCATATAGCCCCTTTCTACCGTTCCCCCACTCCCCTGCCCTGCTCCTAGCGTCCGTTTCTACTCGTTTTGAGCCGATAACCCTTTAGGGATTTCAAAGGGAAGTCTCTTACCTCTATACTTTTACGCCTAAACGACTATGCCCCTTAAAAACCATTCTGGTGCGTCACAGGGCATAGTCTATCTTTTACTTGTCAATTTCACTGTTAAACTTACAAAACCCCTCTCCTGCCTCCTCCCGTTACGGGGCTTCCCCTTGCCCGATAAACCCCTAAACCCAGAGCTTCCCCGCCTTGTACTGTCCCGCCGACTAAGCCCCTCTTCCCGCCTATTTCTTTTCTGCCTTCCCCCTGTCCCCTATTCCCCTTTCTTAGCCGTCCAACGCCGACAGAAACCCCCTAATCCCAAGCTGAAACCTAAAACCCGTAAAAGCGTCCCCCCTAAACCTAGACACGCCTTAAAAGCCATTCTGGTGCGTCTTAGGGCATAGCCTAGCTTTTACTTTATAATCTCCTAGCTACTCCGCACTATTCTACGCAATTACTTCCAAATCACCTAACTCCCTATTCTCCCCAAACTAAAAACGGGGCTAGGCGCTACCCTAACCCCGTCTTAACCCCGCATAAACGCTTACTTTCCGTAATGATTCTTCGCTGAACCCTCTTGTATTCCCGAGATGATAGCCCGTCCGAGCTTCCCGATTCCAAACGCCGCTCCAAAGACCGCCGCTCCGAGTAGACCGCCGATTCCACCGCCTCTACCGCTTCGCTGTCCTCTCTCTGCCTTACTCATAAACGGCAATGCCATCGTAAACCGCCGCATCCGACTGCCCTCATCCTCTGGCTTTATCCTTGCATTCGCGCTTAACTCTGCACCTATCTCTTCGGTTGCACGATACATCGCTACATTTCGCTTTACCGCCTCCATCTCTGCCGACATCCGCTGTCTCTGCGCCATCGTAAGATACTCCTGCCGCCGTATGTCGTGATTGTTGATATTTACAACCCCTAAAACCTTAAATGTGTCGAAAATACTTCCAAGTAACCGCTCTGTGTCGGAAGGGTCGATATAATACTCAAGGCTAAACGCATTCAAATACTCCGTATCCATTCCAAGCCGCGCTAAACTGCTATACCGCTTCGCTAACTCCTTAAACGATATGAAATCCGAGAGATAACGACCCGTATTCCCGCCCATGACTCCGTTTAAGTTCACTAGCTTGTTGTTTACTATCATTCCGTTCGCCGTAAGGATTATCTTCGTTACATTCCCGCGCCCTATGCTCCTGTCTATCCTGTCTAATACCCCGTTTAAGACTTCCCTGCGATACATGTCTGCCCCAAACTTCGTACTCGTAAACAGCGGCGCGTGACTAAGCAAGCCACCTAGCGAAAGATTTGTGCAATCTACGCTGTTCTCTGGCGAAAGCCGAGAAACCTCTGCCTTTATCCGCTCTACTCCTTTTACTACCGTTACGCCTTTTGCATTCTCAAGTTTCGACCCGTCTGGTATCGCGTTACTATACCCAACCGAGGACTCATACTCTCGAACATTTATAGGCTCTTTTTCTGCCGAGCGCCCAGAATAACCGTAACCGCTCTCCGCAAGCGGCTCGCTGTCAAACTCATCGCCCTTCTCCGAGAAATCTTCACTTCCCGCCGAAAATGCTCCGTTTTCCTCACTTCCCTCTGGCATAAATCCGATAAACTCATCCGAAAGATTACTCTCCCTGCCCTGCATTAGACTATCAAACACACTTCCAGCAGGTTCTTCCGCATTTCTTACGGGTTCCTCGGAAACCGCTTCGCTCGCACTTGCTCCGCTTTCACCTAAGCCCTCTAAGCCTGTATTCTCGCTCTCGCCTAGGCTCTCTAAGCCTACACTTTCTTCCTCGTCCCCCGTAAACTCCACGCCAGAATACTCGCTGTCTATGCCGCCCTCGCTATCACTTCCCTCTTTTCCTAGCTTCTCTCCCGCAAGCGCCCTGTCCATCCTACTCCAGTTCGGCATAAACTCTGCACGGAAGTCACTGAAATACTCCATCGGGTCGCTCGCTCCCGATGCCTCCATGTAGCCAAACTTCGTTATCACCTCTTCAAAAATACGATAACTCTCATTAAACGCTTCCCCGAGGCTATACCCCTCCATGTCGGCAGTCATCTCGCGTAAATAGCCCTCAAATCCGATAGACTCTTCTAGCTTTCCGTTCTTATCACGGAACTGTTTCATGATTTCCTCTACCTTCTCGTCAGTTCCGACCGAGTTCTTTAACTGCCCCTTTAACTGCTGAACAAATGTCCCGTTCTCATCTGCGTCATTCAAAATCAAAAACGGCTTTATAAACTGCGCTGTCGTGCTATCCCCGTTCACTCCCTGTGAATCTACATCGTCTACCCAAGCAAAATACCTGTCATTCACATTACAAAACTTCTTTCCCTTTGTAGTTGTTAAAACAGGCTGGATAAAGTCTGACTTATTCGGGATTTTGGTTGTTGGTAATACGCCACCGTAGGCTATAGACGCTTCGTCATATCCTATAAACCCGCGCTTACCCATATTCTCAAGCGTCCTAAAGATAAACGCATTCGCTTTGTTGATTCCGTTATACTCTGTGCTACTCATAGACGACCATGACGGCGTTATATGCTCTTGATATATAAGCATTAACTTCGGCTTTATGTTCTTTAGCGTAGCGTCCTTCGCCGCAAGCCAGCTTCCCATCGCACGCATATACCAGTTGTACAACCACTTCGCACTCTCTACCGCTGTGTCATCCTCGCCCTTCCGAACTCTCTCACTCTTCTTCGCAAACAACTCTGCATACAAAGGCGCCCAACCCGTTATCATACGCCAAACTTCGTCCGCTATGATTAACAAATCACCGCTCTTCGTCTTTATCTCACCAGACTGTATCTTCGGAGAAAGCCAAATCCAGAAATCCAAAGCCTTTATATACTTTAACGCACTCCAAGCTGTCTCTGGCACGGCTAAATCTTCAAGTCCTGCGGGCTTACGATAAACCTCTCTGGACATTACATCCCGAACTACCCCGCCTATATCCGCTTTACTGTCATACTCCGAACCACCGTTTAACGCAAAGGTCTTTACCCCGAGTTTCTTAGCAATATACAACAATAAAGACGACATATCTGGCTTACTGTCTAAATACGGCACGGCTACCTTTGACGCAAGCGCTGACGCAATCATATTCAACGTCATAACGCCTTTACCAGAACGAGAACCCGCCGACAAGTGCAGTACAAACGACCCTATAGCCGTATTAAAGCCACCAAAAGGCGTATCCTTGCTGTTGCCGATATAAATACTGTCGTCCTCTGCACGACCTAATATCAAATTCTGATATGACGGACGCTTGCCCTGCTCCCTTAACTTTCTAAGCGCTATATAGCTAAATAACGGCACTGTCCCGCATAAACTCTTGTCCCTTACGACCTCTATCTCTTTTATGCTGTCGTTATCTCGCATCAATGAGAAAGATGCTCTGTCTAACTCGACCTCTTTTGTACCTACCCACCCTAAAATCTTCTTCTCAATGCGCTTTAGCCGATTCGCGTCTATCCTGTGCGCATAATCCGAAAACCTTATCTTAAACCTACCGCCAGAATCCTCGCAAATCACAATCGCAGGCGTATATGCCAGAACCGTCTTGTTCGCTAACTGCCGAACCGCCCCATAAACACTGGATAAGTTGTTTATATCCAGCTTCTCGTTCGCCGCTAACGACTTTATATACTCCGTTACGATGTTTCTGATATATCTCTCGATATTATGCTTTACATCCTGCTCCCAATACGACTCCCAAGACACGCTCGCAGACGATTTACAATAGCGCTTGCCCGCTATATCCGACTCTTTTGACAAGTACCTTCCGAATACAAGCTCTATTATCTTAAACGGGAAATAATTATAGCCGTCCCTTATCTCGCCGTAAGTGATAGTCCGCTTCGTACTCTCCTTTAACCCAAGCTCCTGCTTTAATAACTCCCATGTGTCGGAATAGTAGTTCCGAGGCACAAGCATTAAATGCTCATAATCAAGCGGCTGAAACTTAATCATACTGCCGCTTCGCTGTCCTGCAAGGATTCCCTCTGGCTGAATGACTCCATATCCCGACTTGAACATAGAAGTATAGACCTTATAAATCTCCGTAACAGCGTTATCTATACTGCTCTTACAAGCCTCTACAACCGACTGTGCTAACTCGTCCTTATCATTCTCTGATAAACTCACCGCATCGTGCGGGACTGCACTAGAAGGCTCTGGTCTGGACTGTTCTGGTACCGAAGGCTCTGTTACGGAATTGCTCTCCGCTTCCCCGTCCTCTTCGTCCGAATCCTCGTCCTCCTCGTAATCTTCCTCTTCTCCCGCGTCTGTATCTTCGTCCTCTTCGTCTGTATCGTCCGAATCCTCGTCTAACTCGTCCTTTACATACGAAATGACCCGCTCTAAATCAGCTAAACTTATGTCACCGCTCACTGAACCGCTAAACTTATCCCCCGCAAGCACGCTCACTATGCGGCACAGGTCTCTATTCTGTAAAATCCTAAGAATATCCTCGTCATCGCACTCATCAACCCTATCTAGGGCTTTCCACAAGTCCTCTAACTTCCCTCTATCCTGCAACAAATACCCGTATAAGGCTATTATCTTCTCGTTTGTCATTTCGCACTCCTCAAAAGATTCTCAAACCAGCCTTGATTCCCCTTTGTGACCGTCAGAAGCCCCCTCTTAAGCCCCTCTGCGTCATTATCTCCCAAATGACTTAATATCTTCGCTATCGTCTTGTCATCCGTATACGCCTTTAATGCAAGAACCGCTTGCTCAAACTCGCCAATAGCCTCGTCTCCCGTACTTTCCGCTAAACCCGCCGTAGACCTAGCTTCCTGCCTAGCCTTTGAGATACTACGCATAATATCTCTAACTTTATCTAGCAAATACAACTGGTCGAACTCGTATATGTTAGGAGACAAGCCAAAAGTCTCGCATAAACCATGACGATTCACGCCGTCCGCTCCGATATATCCAGAAAACGCGCTGTCATACCCCCAGTCATCCGCAAGCTTCTCTACACTGTCTACGCCGCTTCCCGTATATGCCGCCCCGTCCTCGATATACTTGTCAAGATTCGCAATTAGCATTACCCGCTTTAGCCTAGGATAGTCCTTATCCAGATTACCGTTCCTCGAAATCAACTTTGCTACCGCTTCCTTAAACGGAGCGTAGTTACCTATCTTCTTCGACCGATAAACATTCGCTATCGCTATGTTAAAAAACTCATTCTTTGCACTTCCCGCACGATACACTGCTGTCCAGTCGAAGTACAACTCCTCTAAATTCCGCAAAGACCACTGCTTTAAGGACTCAAGACCACAGCGACCCCCTGTCACCTTATGCTTATCACTCTCCCCGTGTAGCACAATAGCCCCTAGCTCACTCGCCTCTATCCTATCCCGATACCTCTGCTTTAACACAAGGCTACTCCCCTGCACCCCGTTCTTTACGATTGGCGACCAGAAATGCACCACAACCGTATTCACCCCGATAAACAACCGCCGCACATTCCTCGGTGAACTGTAGGTCGCCCCTATCTGATTCGACCACTCCTTATCCCGTGCCGCCGCGTTCTCCCAATCATGCTCGTCTGTATCGACATAGTTATCACTGCCGTCCATCTTCTTTACTGCACGCTTATATAACGGATAATCATGCTCGCCAAGCGAATTGGGAACATGAATAAACGCTCTGATACGATTATATAGATTTATACTTCCCATAAAGCCACCTCCTAAGTTTCCCTCTTAGCCTTATTTTATACTAGCTCGCCTAACACCTCTTGGTACAAAAATAGGGCAACGGATTTTATCCCGTCACCCTATTTCATGCGTATTAACTTATAGATTTTAGCAAGTATTACTCGGCTACATTGTCCGTACTGTCAAGATAAACACCGCTCTCTTCGATATAGGTCTCCGAAACACTGCTCACCCCGTTTGAAACCGCAAGCTTTACAACTCTGCTCCCCTTCGGAATTAGCCCATGCTCGTTTATCACAAATTGAAACCCTATATCCGTAAACGCCTCAAGCACATCGCAAATGATACGCCTACTGCTTGCACTAAGTCCGCTTAATACTTCGTCAAGCACCAGTAAACGCCGACTCCCCGTTATCACGATTAACGACAACACACAAAGCAAACTCACTATCTGCATTAACCCGTGACCGCTGTCTGCCTTTAGACTCCGTACCTTGCCGCCCTCGACATGTAGCTCTATCTCTAACTGCTTATACTGCCCGCGAAACACACTCTCTTTTAAGATTATCTTCCGCTCGCTGTTCTCAAAAATCTTCGCTAAAGCGCTGTTTACGCTCTCCTCGATAAACTTATACGACTGATTGACCGCGTTATTCGACAAAACAGTTAAAATATTGATTGCGTTTATCGTTATGTCTAGGTCGGTCGCCGCTTTGTCCCGCATCTCGTTATAGCGAACGATTGACTTCTTTAACTGCTCCCTGTTTCTCTCGTTCGCCTCGTTTAACGCCTCAAGCCTCTCGACCTTCTCTATATACTCGCTCGCTGTCATCCCCTAGTTCACCCCTTTAGCGTTGCCAGAAGATACATGTTCGCATAAACATTGTCGCCCGCATCCGCGTCCTGCACCCTTAAATACCTACGGGTCGCGTCTACTTCCTCGATACCGAGAATTACCGTATCGTGTGTGCAAACACTTAGCACCTCTGTAAGCGCCTTTAGCGAAACTCCAAGCTTTAACTCGTCCTTCGGAACTTCTCCCGTTACACGATAAAACGCATACATCGTGTTTGAACCAGATTTACTCTCGCCAAACCTTAAAACCGCCTTTTCGGACTCCGGTTCCGCTACGATATTGCCCTTATTGTCTAACTGTCTTGTTGTATACATGCCGTCCGTACTGTTAAAGTCAAGAATCATAACCGTAGTCGGAGACTGTACTGTTCCGCTCTGACACGCCCGAACCATATCCCGCAAGCCATCTGTCGCTATCTTAAAGCAAAAACGATTATACTCCCGAACCTCGTTCCCGTTAAACCGATAGCTTGTAAGCGTATCTGCATCCTGCATCCTCGGACTTGCCAGCATAAACCATACGCCAAAACTCTCATCCTCTGTCGTAATCGCACAGGACTTAGCACCTAACTCCCCTGTGACCGACAAACGCACTGTCTCGCTCGGAATCTTGCCAAGAATACCGCCAAGGCTCTTTGCTACCTTACCTGTCATCGCAAAACCGAAGTTTATGCCATCTGGAAGCGACAAACATATCATGGAATTCTGCGTTACGACAAAGCCAACGCCCTTCTTTGTCGAAATATAGCAGTTCCTACTGTCATCCCCCGCCCCAAGACTGCCAAGCAACTGCGACAACTCCTTTGTCTGCCAAGTATCGTACTCTTCACGGTTAAACAGGCACGCATCCGCGTCAAACCGAGCCACAATCTTATACCGATTGTCTACCTTATCGACCAAAAACGCCTTTACCGTCTTTCTAAGGCTACTTACGACTGTCTCATAGAGTTTCCCGTCCTCTTCCTCCTGCCGAACCTTATCTACCTTTAGCATAATCGTATTCGACTCCGCTAAACCAGACAAGTCAGCCTCTATCTCCTTTACCAAAAGAGAACCTGTTGACGAAAACTGCTCCATCGCGGTCTTTAGACCGAGATAATCTACCACGAAGTTACCAAGCGCCCGCTCTTCCTCCGTAAACTCTGCGGGAAATACCCCGTAAATCGCCTGTCGATTGTCCGAATAAACAAGCGCATACCCACTCTCCTTCGGAGAAAGCATTACGCCTATCTCCGAGTTCGACATAAACTTGCCTGTCTGCTCAAACACCTTCTTAAACTCTGCATAGTTAATCTTCACCGAAATTACCCCCTCTTAGCCCTGCATACCGCTAATCTCTGCGTTAATACGCTGAAAGATTGCTTCTCCGACTCCTAAACGCTCGTTTAACTCCGCGACATACTTCTCACATACCTCTCTCGCGTTCTCACGAGTAATCTCGATGCCAAGCTCCTCCGACAACTCCTTACAAAGCCTGTCTATCTCCTTGTTATTCATGTCTCGCTCTGCCGTAAGCTCGACTTCCCTCTGCTTAAACTGCTTGTACGCCCTGTTAAACTCTCTTACCCGCTCGATGTCGATTTCCTGCATCTTTTTCCCTCCAGAAATAACCCTCTGATTCAAAGTTGTACTGCTATTTTACCACAAAATTAGGGCTTTGGCTACCCTAAACGACCGTAAGAAGGGCGAAGCCCGCCCTCTCTCAAACCCGAGGGAAGGGCGAAGACCAATCCCGCCTCGCCCCCTAAAATCTCGCCCAGTTGTAACACCCAATGTTATAATGACTTTCCCAAACCACCTCGAAAAAGTTGCCTGTCTGGTATAGCCGATTTTGCCCTAAGTCTTGCCTAAAAATCGGCTATGGTATTTGGCTTATTTTGAAGAGTTTGTAAAATTGGAAAGCCTCGCCTACAGTTTCACATGGGCTAAAAATCTTTACAGAAGTACAGAAATTTGCTAAAGTCCAAGCACAAAACCCTAATTTGCAGTAGGACAGGTCTCTGCAAAAATCTATCACATAAACCTAGCGATTTCCTAGATATGCTTAGTCAAATCCAAAACACATCCGCCACAAACCCCGTTACCTTAGTCCCAGTCCGTATCCTTCCACTCCTCGTAGTTAAAGTCGCTCTCTTCCCCGCTATCAGCTAGGCAACTAAGCTCTACAGGCAGCCCCTTCCTAAATCTGTGATACTTAAAGTCGTCATAGTCAAATTCACCCGCAATAATCAACTGTGCTACCACGCTTACATGCAGTTTCTCTCGATATGGCACATATAAACTATGCTTATACGGAATACCGTCTTTCAAACATGCCAGCACCCTGTCAGAAGTAGTGAACTTTACCCTCTCCGACTGCACAAGCGTATACACCCCGCTCTGCTTATCCTCTGAAAACACCCCTACAGAAATCTCTCGCGGAATAAACATGTTACCACAGTTCGCTAATTTAGCAACCTTTACATCCTCTGGCGCACTTACATCGGACTGCATAACTAACGCGATGTCTACCCTGCTTAACTTCTTTTCGACCTCTGGACGAACCACAACCGATAGACCAACTACAACAGGACTCTTGGAACGCTCTCCGTAGCTAAAGTAAAGACGACTATTCACCATTATTACCCCTTCTTAAGGTCAAAAACTCCCTCGCTCTCGTCACTCACCGTAAACAACTCCAACGGAACATATACACGCTTTCTATCAGTTTCCATACATAGCTTAGAAGTCACCAACGCATACAAAGGCTTCTCGCTATGCACCAACAAACTATGCACATACGGAATCCCAATTGCTAACTCTGCCATGTTCTTTTTTTTCTGAAAACAAAGCTTCTCTGAAACACGCATATGTGCATCCGAAGAATCCCTCTCGTATACTTCAATCTCAATCCCGTTAATAAACAACTTTCCACACTCATCGTCATATAACAGAGGGGTCTTGTAGGTTAAAACGCTATCCTCTAGCTTACCACCTACCTCGCTTTTTGAAAGCGCAATATCCACTCGCTGTAAACCATCAACCTTCTCTTTGCTTATTCTAACATCAAGTGATACCAGAAATCGTATTGATTCACAAGTGCTACTCTGTAAACAAATTCTATCCATCTCACTCCTCCTCTCCTGCCTTTAATAAAGCTAAGGCTTTCTCCTTATACTCTGCCTTTACCCCAACTAGACCTTTGATATAACTCTCCGTGTCCCCTATCTCTCGCTCAAACTCCGCTAAGCCCTTTACTACCGAACTTACATCGACATGCTTACGCGCACTGTCCTCATCCTGCTTACTCTTTAATGCAAGATTAAACGACTGCTCTATCGGTAACAACGGAAACTCTAATCTCACCGCCTCTGGCTCTTTATCGTCATATACCCGTAACACAATGACCGCGCCCTTCTCTGGCGTTCTATCACCTAAATACTCTGGACGCGCTAAACAAGGCAACTGATGCACAATACACTTATGACCGATTCCACCCCGCGCAATTATCCCGCTAAACACATACTCTTGATGAATATGCCCGCTAAAGATGTAATCTACCCCAAAAAAGTTCTCCCTCTCGTCAAGAACTATCGGGTCTCCGAAGTTCGGCATGAGCGTATCCTTGAACATAAAGTAGTTATGACCTAAGACGATGTTCGTCTTGTCACTGTCTATCGGAAACTCCCTATCCTCTCCCCCAAAGTCGCACATAAACAGCTTCGTCTTGCCTATTTCTAAGTCACTACTCCCCCTAAATGCACCCTTCCCTAAGTAGAACTCATATTCTGTCATTCCATAAGTCGCGCTATCGTGATTCCCCTTGACGATATAAAAGTTCCCCTTCGTAAGCTCTCTCCTACGCTTAAACGCTTGCTCAACCAAACCACGATACTCTAAAGTCCCAAACCGACCGTACTCTATATCCCCCAGATTCACGATATGCGTACAGCCATTCTTCTCAAAAATGTCGGTCGCGTAGTTTAGATACATCAATGACTCCTGCGGATAGTCGTTATGCGCACCCCGATTCTTGGAACTTAAGTGCAAATCTCCGTCTATCCCGATTCTCGCTATCTCCATAAGATTCCCTCTCCACTCAAAACATTCGCTATGTGGCACACAAGCGAAAACAAAAACAATGCACTCATAAACACACGAAATGCCTTACTATGCGGCGTCATGTACGCCATCCACAGATTAAACAGCCAAACCGCCGTAAACATCTCTGTTGACATTTCCCCTCTGCCTCCCTGCCAAACACCCTGTCAAATGCCATCGTCCCTACTATAATACCATGCTATATAAAAATAGTAAATAGAAAATTTATAGAAAACCCACCCGAGGACAAACAAATAGCGGACGACTACTCGCCGCCCGCTACGCTTATTCTCACTTCCGAACCGCTATCACGCCCGCTTACCTCTCGGCTTAAATCCATTCAGTGTAATAAGCAATGCTAATCCAAGGAAGGCTAATACAGCTATTGCACTCGCAATTACTGCAAAACAAGTTAAAATAACACAAACCGAACCTATAAACGCTATCTGGAAGTTACCGTATAAACCACCGCTCACCTGTAAGTAAGCCAGAATACTAACGGCTAACAGCAAGGACTCAACAGAAAGCCTAGCGAAAAATCCTATCTTGCCTTCTCTTTGCTTCTGTCTCTGAAAAAGACTAAGCATAAACAGCATCCCACCAAATACCGCTAAGCCTAGGATGCCAACCTCCCGCGCATTAAACGGAGCTAGTGTCTCTACCGCCATCTTAACCGCTGACTTTGCTACTATCCTGTCAAGAAAAACATACAGAAAAGCAAGCCATGCGACACGCGGCACACCAATAATTCCGTCCACCACTCCACAGAGCAGGTCTTTCACCACGCTACGCTTACAAACTCTAAGTTCCTCCATCCCCTTACTCCTTCCTCTGATAAACAGGCTCAACAGCCCACCGCTTCATAGTAGGTAAAGCCAGAGCAGAGAAACTTACGAGCATCACAAGGGCAATTACATATTGTATAACCGCCGAAGCAATACCGCTTTTCAGTATCATCTCGGTCATACCCGCACCATTTGCTACCGCAAGCAGGAAGGAAAGTGTTCCAGAAGCTATAAGCGCTTCATCTACAACTTTTGTGCCATCTGTCTTTCCCAGAAACTTAAGCTTCCCAACTATACATATAGAAAACAAAGTTACGGGGAATAAAATCGAGAAGTTCACCGTAAAGCTATAGGCGACCCCAATTAAAAGCACCCCCGCACTAATCTCCTGTGTGTTGCTCGGCAAGAAACCACTTAACTTTCCGATAGCCTCTAGCGCCAGAAATAAGAAAAGCCCCTCCACCATCGAAATGGCGACCCTCTTTGTTCCCATAAACTCATCCTCCTAAACTGTAATTCAGTTACTTACTGACTTACAGTTTAACAGCTTTCGCCTATGTCGTAAAGCTATTCCCGCCAAGTCGCGTATAATCTCTAAAGCTTCATACTTCCTTTCTACCGCCGAAGCTAAAATTAAACGCAAAGTTAATCACAGTCATAATAAGAAAAGAAGCTAATGTTAATAAACCAAATCTTAAATAGCTAGCTCCCTGCGAAACTTTCAGAAAATCAGATGCCTTAACTCCCTGCGTTATGTAAATGTGTAACAAATAAATCACTATAAACACAGCCAAAGCAACAACAGCATTTAGAACACCTGTTACCAATGCGCGCTTAATATCTGGTACAGAGCCTTCCCGCTTAATCACCAAATAGTAGTTCGATACAAAGAAGATAAATAACCCGACACCCATGCAAAACAGCCCTAATCCCAAATCTAACGGATTCACAGGAACTAAGTTCTGCTCACTCGCGTGCAAGCTCTCCAAACTGTGCATCGGCATCCATGTCAAACTTATAATGGCATAAAGAGCAGACCAAACAACAGCATATATGAACCCGTATGTGACATTAGCATTCAATGACCTAGTTTTCATCCCTTGTTCCTCCTAAGACCCTCTCACTCGTCAATCTCTTCCATAATGTCAAGTAGCCACATCGCCAAGATAAAACCCACCATTACCCCAATCAACCGTAAACCAAGCGACTTGACCGCTCTCTTACCTCTCTCACCTCTACTCATCATATCTCCTCCAAATCCAAATGCTCCCTTGCACTCCCTGTAATAACTATATCAGCTCCACAATTCGGGCAAACAATAACCTCTGCCCCCGTTGCCTTTAACGCCTCATAACTCTCCTGTACCTTCTCCCGCACACGGCTTATCTCGGCTTCCTCACTCTTTAGGCTCTCTATACGCTCTATTAAACCCCTAAGACGGCTTACCATAGAACTGTCTACCTCGCTCTTTGGAAGCCCCTTAAACGCTGATACCGACTTCTCTAGACGCTCCCCTGCTCTAATGCGCTCCCTTAACGATAAAAGCCCAGTTAGAACACTCTCTCGCTCCTCTTTTACCGTATCAAGCCCCGTAAACATCTCTACTGCACTCTCAAGGCGCTCCCTGTCCCGTAGCCTACTTAGTAGCTTTACTACCCCGTCTACATCTCGCTCCATAGATACGCTATCTATCTTCGCTACCGCATTAAGCCGCGTGGCTACCCGCTCCTGCGCCCCGATACGCTCAATTAACCCCTTTACCGAACGCCCTACGCTCTCACTCTCTTCTTTAAGCCCTGCGATACCCGCGTAAACTCTTAGCCGCGCTTCGCTTCCCTCTGCCGCGTCAAGCCGCTTAATAAGACCCGTTAGCCCCGCTACAATACGGCTTAACCTCTCTATCTCCCCCTTTAACCGCACCGCACTCGCTATATCTATGTCCTTTATGCTCTCTAACTCACTCTCAAGCGTCTCTGCCTTTACGCTATACTCGTCTATCGCGTTCCGATACCCGTTCGCTTGCTGATTCCCGACTGAAATCGCCCGAGTTAAGTTTCCGACCTTCAGCGCATTATACATGACCTTATAGTTTTCACTGCTCTTTGTTAAAACAAACAGCAAGCTATCCTCATATGTCCGTATTTGCAAGAGTTCCTTCGTCTCGGGTTCTACCATCATACCCATGACCCGCTCAAGCTCTACAGGCGTTCCGTAGCCCCTATCTATCTTATCTGCCGCATAAACTTCACCGCTCGCGCCAACAATCTCAAAGGCGTTCTCACTCGCTGTCTTTACACGCTTTACAGTCGTCCCGTCCGACAACTCACACTCTATCGAAAACCCCTTTGTGTTGTCCCGTATGTAGTCCTTCTGCTCTGTAGCGTACCCGTTAGCACCAAGTACCGCAAAAGTCTTTACAACAGAAGTCTTTCCAGCCTCGTTATCCCCGACCAATGTCACTATCGGCGTGTCAAACGAAAACTCTACATCTCCCAAGTTCCTAAAATTCTTAATCCCCCAACGCTTTATCGGGGAATAAACTTGTTTACTCTCTTTTATGCTATCCATATGCCCCCTTTAAGAAAAAGGATAGGACGGTAAACCGCCCTATCCCCGTCTCTTACTCCTTAGCCGATAAACTTAGATTTCCGCAATGCCGTCTCCGCTTACAAGCTCACTCTCCGCTACCGCAAGCTTCGGCATAGCCTCCATCTGCGGCACATCGCCTATCACAGCCATGCCACCGATAGGCGCACTCTGCACCGTGCCTACCGCGACCGCAGGATTCGTTACCGCCTTGCCCGTAGCCGCGTACTCCAGATACTTAGCCTGCGGATTCTCAAGAAGCTCCTTCTGATACTCGTCCCAAGCACTGAAAAGCTTGTCCATCTCAAGCACCAGATTCTCCTTATATGCAGGCTTGAACTCTGGGAACGACTTCTCAACCGTATCGAATATCGTGTCCATAACTCCAAGGGCATCAGCCTGCATCTTTGCGAAAAGCTTCGGGTATTCGTTGGATAAACTCATGTCACTTCCAACAACATCCATCGTCATACCAGAAACTAACTGCATACGACCGTACGCACTCTTCGGGTCAACAACTGTCGGATGCGTGAAATAAACCTCTGCTCCAAACTCTGTTTTACGCGACTTTGCAAGCTTCTCACGCAGTTCCTTTACCTTCTTGACAGTAGCCTTCCAAATCTTTAGCTGATATGCGGGCATCCCGTCTACCAGTGTAGCAGGAGAAACGCTACCGTCACTGTTTGTACTCATCTTGACAACCGCAACCAGTATATACATCTGCGGAACTGTCTTTATCTTGCTCTCATCGCGAAGTTTACGAACATCATCGTCATAATCCTTCCGCTCTTTTGTACCCTCCGCAGGCACGCCGCCATACTGTCCGTCAAGAAGCGCACGGCGATAGTCAAAAATAGCCCTACTATCCCGCTCTCTGGCACATATCGGGCAAATGCCGTCCGACATAACATGACCTTCTGCATCCGTTATAATCGGTGCGCCCTCCGTACAAACCGTTGAGCCGAAGGACTTCTTACCTGTCGCATCATAGCTCTCCCAAGAATGCGTCTTGGCAGAAAGAGCAATCAGCTCCTTCCTAAGCTCACCCGTCTCCGCGTCAGGTACCTCATGATACGGGAAATAAATCGTATTTACCAGACCAGACTCGCCAGAATACTTGAGCGAGTTGTAGGTATTGTCGTCAATGAACGAACGAAGGTTGCTACTCATGGACGCTACTTTAAGAAATGGGTTCTTCATAATCTTATTCTCCTTTAATCTAATTCAATCTCTCTGTTAAACTCTTAGTCTCTCTGCTTAACCTACTCAAATCTCTCTCAAATCATACAAATCTTCTCTTTCTCGCTCTTCTCTCCTTTATGCTCTTTTTCCTTTAGCCATCCGATACACAAGTCTAAATACCCTCTAAAGCATTCCCCGTTGTCCTCACTTTCGCGCAAAGTCTCATCTGCATCTTTATAGTTAATAGGCGTTGTCAGCGTTACATACCGATTCGTCTCCCAAGACCTAACGGCTTTCATCCCCGCTATGTCCCTGTCGGGAATCCGTACTATCCCGTATCTACACCTATTTAACTCAAACATGCTTATGGCACTCTTCCGAGTCCCACACATCGCAAATACTGGCTCGTAACCCAATGACCGTATGTGCAAGGCATCCGTTATACCCTCCGTTAGGATTGCATACCCTAGCTCATATGCCCGATTTAACCGCTCTAAGCCCCAAAGCGTATCACCGCGCATATAATACTCCGTTACCGCGTAAACATAGCGCTCGTTCGATACGGGACTATACCCTACAAGCCCCTGCACAAGCCCCTCGCTGTCATATATCGGGATTACCCACCGCTCATGATAGATTGGCTTCCCGTTTGACGAAATGACCCCGAATGACTCTAAATCGTCCAGATAGTCGGGCAAAAGCAAATCTACATAATCCTTGATATAAAAAATATTTGCACTGTAGATAGCCCCTGTGTACATCTTCCGAAATTTTGCAAACTCTTCGATTTTAGGGGTATCGCTGTTCTTTATGAGTTCCTGCACATAAGCTGTAAGTCTTTGTCGAAAAACACGCCTCTCTCTTAGAACACTCTCGACTTTTTCCCTACCACCTAATGCTTCAATGCTCATAAACTACTGCCCCTTCGCTTGCATAACCTCAATACTCTTCCGTATCACACCAAACGGCACGCTACCTTTACAGCTATATCCGTACTCGTCACTCGGTATCTCGATACAGCCATCGGGAAGTCTATCCCCGCTGTCGTGCTTTGATACCCAGAACCTCGGAATAAACTGTAACTCCGAAGAACCACCCGATACCTCGTACCCAACTCCCGCTACATAGTCAAACACCCAATCCCCGTATATCTTAATACAGTCACTCGCTAGCTTCTTCGCCTCCATCTGATAGCCTTCCTAAAATTTTATCCCTGCTCTCCCCTGTTACCGCCTCGTATTTACGGAGTATCGCCTCGGAGGACTTCTCAAGACCCTCTCTCCCAGACATAAAGTCCTCTTTACTAAGCGTCCCCTTAACATACAAGTGCGATAACAGCGTATACTCCGTAGAGGCTGTGAGCAGATTGAATATCACCGCACGCTCTATCTCACTTACCGCGCTGTCAAGCTCTATATCACTCGACAACTCCACTGTCTCTGTCTCATAATCCGCTGTCCGAACTACCTTTCGGAACAACACATGCATCTTACTAGGTGAACTGCTTAACTTGCTCTTTAATATCCTGTCAAGATTACTCATCGCTACCCTCTCCCTCGTCTGTCACCCGTGCTGTTAAACCGTAACTAGAAAATACGAAAATTAAGAAATCCACATCTCTAGCTCAATTTTAGAGTTTTGCAACCCAAGGTCTTACGGTTAACCTATTCCACTCTAACTCATCCCATTTCGACCGTAGCCACACAATGAAAATTGTTGTTAGGACTTCTATTAAACTTCATCCTACAGGGAGATGCTCAACTGTCTCGCGTTGATACATCTTTATAGGACTGATTGTTAAACACTCTTTACACAGCGTCTTTATAACCTTGCCCACGCCTTGCTATTACATATGAAGCTCCGACATGGATGTTTAGCTTCATAGATTTACAATAAAGCCTCTCTGCCAGCCATGATGTCCACGCTGGATTGACTTTGTGCAATTCAACTCCGTTTCTATACGCTACACTCTCCATCGCTTCACTAAACTCTCGATAAGCTAATGAATGAAGCATCTCATTATATTTCTTTCCTATCTTTGATTCTGTCTTGGATTTGGTGGCTCTAAAATCAAGAGCCTCTATACAAACATCCTTACCTCTTCTCAATGCTAATACAGCTACATAACTCGCTATGCGCTGTAAATCAGTCTTTGTCTTGTTCCCAGACTTGAAACGATACGGAATAAGCTGTGTTCTTACCAAATGACCGTATTGGTTCGTCTCTGATAAGGTCACAAAACCTTTGTTGAAGTCTAATCCTATCGTTCCATAAGAAGAACGAGTAACTATACCACTATTCCCTACTTGAAACTCAAAAACACAGTAAAGATAATACCTCCCGTTCCTTTTGACTATCTTATAGGATAAAGGACTAGCCTTAGACCTCAAAATTGAAACAAGCTGTCCTTTGTGATGATTGAAATAAACCTTGCCGTAAGCATACCTATCTTCACCTTTAACAGACTTGTACCCTCCGAAATCCTTACGCAGTCGAACCAAAAACTGATTACTCCTTCGATTGTAGGTCAACTGCAAGTTTTGATTACATGCTGTTTCCTCTTTAGCTCCTACAAAACTCATTTGACTGTCTCGGTGTTCAATAAACTTATCATGGTCTTGTTTAAGCAACCTCTTCGTACCGAAACAAAACTTTAACCTCCCAGATTTTAATTGGTACTCTAGTACCTTTAGTTTCTGTTTCAGCCTGTTTAGCTTAGCCTTCTTGGAAACTACCCTTAACCTTAGATTCCTTTGTTGAACCAGCAACACATATACTCCGTCTCGAAGCTTAGTTGAGTTCTGCTTCCTTTTCTCAACTAACTTAGGAATTACTGTGTCCTCAAGATGTTTAATCTTTCTCTCTAATTGCTTCCTCTCGTACTCTTTCAGCTCCTTAAAAGCATTAAAGCGTCCTTGAGCATCAAAAACAATAGAACTTGCAGTTCGCCTAGAAATTCCATATTTATGTTGAAGATAGGTGTTGTACTTTGACTTATTAAGTCCTCCTCGTCTTACTGCGTAGAAAGCGTCTCTTAGTACTTTACCGTAATCTCTACGAGAAGCTTCCATATATTTAATTAAACATCGGTTACTCCCCGCGTGTAGCTGTGCTACTATAGTCAACTTTAGTTTCTGCATTATACTTATACTTCACCCTTCGCATCCTAAGGAAGCCATTAGCTAAACATAAAAATTGGGAAATAATTCCTACTTCCTCTACATTGTTAGAAACTGCTGCTTACCCACCTGTACGCTCGCCACCTATGCTACTCCCCTCGGCTTGACTATACTTAATGATTACTCCTTGCCCGATTCTGTCCCCTGCCTTGATTACAATATCATACGGCAGTGTGTTATAAAACGCAAACATCACTTCCCCGTCATTCGCCCGACATCCGTAATAATCTGCGTCTACAAGCCCAACTCCGTTTGCTAAGACCAAACCTTTCTTCGGACTGCCACTACGATTTAACAGCATCAGAGCCTCGTTATCCGCTAACTCAACTTTTATCCCAGTATGTACGATTGTCGGTGCAAACTTGTTTGCTACAAGCTGTTTATCTGACTCACTTAAATCATCAAACACATCGCTCTTCTTTACCGCGCATATCTCATCGTACTGCGTTCCTCTACATGGAATCACCGTATCCTCTACCGCAAAGAAATCCGCTCCCGCCGCTTTCTTCGTGCTATAAACGGGAATCTTCGCCCCGACCCACTCTTTACCGTCTGCCTTACGCGCTACATAAAACTTTGCCATCTCATTGCCCCTCAATCTAAATCAAATTCGCCTGCTACTCCCGCATAGTGAAGCGAAAATAAACCGTTAAATCCTGCCTTAATACTCATAATGCTGTTTGTCGATACCGCCTCTCGCCCGTTATCCGCTGTAAAGCCATTTAACGCGCTTCTAAGCACCTTTACATTCAGTGCTACCCCCAGCATATCTATCGACCCGTCACTATACCGACTAAACTTTGTCTGCAAGTCGGAAATACCGTTAAACTCTGCGTTACTTGCCTTGTCCCGCACCGTAAACGCTCCACCCTGCAACGCGCTTAGTGCTTTATCACTCCCGAAAAAGCTATACTGATAGTTTAGGATATACATCTCGTCCACAGGCTCGGCTACTGTACCGCTTTCCGCGCTTGTATCCGTACTACTCTCCGACAAACTCTCCACAGCCGTACTGCTCTCGACTGCCGCGCCCCCGTTTACCGCCTCTATCCTGTCGGCATACTTGATGGACGGCTCTTTTACTACCAAGACACGCTCCCCGCCTACACTCCGTATCGCGTAGTCCTTTGTGTCGTTTACCTCGTCATAAACAATCCCTAAGACTTCTGTCTCGTTCTTATCCGTATATGCCTTAAAACTTAACCGACTTGGGTCGTATGTCCCCTTAATCTCGATTAAATCTACCCTGCTGTGGTCGTACTTACTATCCCCCTTTAGGGCTGTTAAACGGAGATTCGTGTTCGTTGTCCCGATAGAAGCACCGTCATAGTAGACCTCATAGGCTAACCCCGTCACCAAGTCGTTATCCAGATACCCAGAAACATATACCCCGATATAGGTGTTTTCCTCTCGCTCAAGACTTACGCTCTCCTCGGTCGCTCCCGTTTCTCCCTCCGCGACTACCTCTCCGTTCTCTCCCTCTCGATATGTTACCCCCGCGTTACGCTTTCCCTTTACATTCGCTTCTGGCGTTACGCTAGAATTATACGCGATTAAACTCGTAAACTCTACCCCGCTAAACGCGCTTTCCTCTGCCTTACTCTCTTCCGCTGTCTCGCTCGCGCTTGTCTCTAACGCCTTGCCTCTCGCCTTTACGCTATCATAAACCCGCTCTCGCTCTGCTTCCTGCGACTCGATATGCGAAACCTTATCTCTTACCCCAAGCCTAACGCCGTAACTTCCCAGAAGCAGAGCCGAAAACAATATCAAAATATAACCCGACCCCTGCTGTCCTCTACCGTTTCGGAGCATCCGTTCCTCTCCTTTTTCCTTTCCGTAACTGTGCAAAATTTTACTTAAAAATCATACTGCATATAGCCCCTGTGTACTGCTCGTATTTTAATAGTACTTCAAAAATTAAAAATACGGGTAGGAATTTCTTCCTACCCGCTAACTTTTATCCTTTAGCCCCTATTATGCTCTCACTAACTCGCGAAGAACCCTCTTTGGAACTGCAATACCTTCTTTCTTGCAATACAAGTAATCCCTTACTGCGTCTTGCATACTGTCTGTTGTCTCTAACTTACTCTCTATCTGCCCGATAAACTTTGTTGTCCCGTATATATCTTTCCCTAATGCGTCAAAAGCCAAGGATACCGTGTCCCTACCCTCTCGCATTAAATACCGAACCAATGCGTCTGGCGCTGTCTCGTCAAAATGCGCGATTATATTTAGCAACTCATGGTCGCTTCCGCTTCCACCAGCTCTATAATCATACAAATCCTCTACTACATCCCCGTCTCCGTCCTTATCTACGATTAAATAAAGCCCGTTTGTCGCGGAATACTTCCGAAAATCATAAACGATAGCAAATGCAACTCCGTCATCGTCTATATGCTCTTCGTCCATCGTAAACAGTGCAACAGAACTATCCAAGTTCCTATCCGCAAACCTTAATAGCCGCTCCCTAAACTTAATCGCTCTCTGGCAATACTCTCTAACAAACTCGCTATTCTTCTCGTCATCTGCCCAAGCTTCCCATGCTTTCAGCGCATTAATGCTAGTCTTTTCAACTGCCTTCGGAACTTGCGTCCCTAAGATTGCAAACAAAACTGTACACATCTCATGTACCTTCGATACCGCCATATGACTATTTAGCGCGTCTCCACGAACTTCCGTTATCTCTTGTACCACCCGCTCCGAATCTCTAACTCCAGTAAGATGCTCAAATACCGCAACTCCAAGCACTTTTCTTACTGCCTCGCTTAACCCTTCCTTGATATTCAAAACCCAGCCGCCTGCCCCGCTCACACTCCCGATTTCACTCGGGGCAGTAAACAGGCTGACCGTTTTCCCGCTAGGCTCAAACTTTAACCTAAAATCCGAAAGATAACTTCTCTTATCTATCTCTAACTCTACCGTAACCCTCTGTCCGAACCGCTTACTCATCTCAATTCCATTATCAATCTCATAGGTCGCTCGGCAGATAAACACCTCGTCCTCAAACCTTAAGCCGTCTAAACTAGCTCCCGCCAAACGCGCAAGCAACACTGCCGCATCCTCATAGTCAAGCGCCAAATCTCTTGATTTACTGTTTAGACTATGCGTCTTTATTCCGTCAAACCGCTTATGCACCACATCGCTCTTTGTTATCAACTGCTTCTCGTCTGACAACTTCCCACTTAGATACTCCTGCATAAGATTTGCGTCTATCCTGCTTAAAACCGTGGAAATCCCAGCGTAATCCTCAAATATCGCCTTCGCCTTTCCAAACACATTCTTTGCAGTTTCCTCACTTACCTTCTTCGCTGTTTCCTCAACACTTCCATTCATAAGATACTCGGAAATACCGCTCGTAATTAACTTGTCGCCCTCTAAACCCTTAAATAAAAGCATATGCCCCGCACGAGAACCCTCTATAAATGAAACTCTCTCCGCAACAAATGCCCCGTCTGGATGCACATGATAAACCAGCGCAATATCCTCTCCTAGAAGCCCGCAATGTACTGTTCCACCCTGCACACTCCTAATACGAAAGACCGAAACTAAGCACCGAATCGCATTCTGAAAGATACGCTTCCCAATCTCCGAAAGGGAAGTCTCGTTACCGCCTAGCTTTACCTTGTTGTACAGCGAAAAAAAGTCATCCGTAGGCGAAAACTTGATTATATCCCCTGTAGAATTACAAGATTCCGCTACATTACTCTTACTACTTCCTACAGTCTTATTTCCAGACGGTACAATATTCCCTGCTCCGCTATTTGCTACTCCAGAATTACCAGATGCCGCTACACTGCTCTTACTACTCCCTGCTACCTTAGCTACAGGCTTACTGCCAGAGTCAATTACAACACTTGACTCCTTAAACCCGCCTCTTGCCAAAACCTTTGCGATTAGCTTTCTGTCCATCGCTTCTCCTTTCTCTAAAACAGGGGAGAGTCGAAACCCTCCCCTGCCTAGCCCACTCCTTAGACTAAAATCGCCTTATAAACCTCGTTACCAATTTCACCATCCGCACTAAATATCTTAGCGCCCTCTTCACTCATATATATGCTCTTTACAGGCTCTAATCCACCACTCAATGCCTTGATACCGTCTACCATGCCAAGTACTACAGTTCTAAGCGTCTCTGCTGATTTCCCGCTCAACAGCTCTAGTGCCGCCTCAAAGCCTTTCCCGCTCATTGCACCGCCGAGCATTGCGCCTAGTATCAAGTCTGCATCTCCGCAACGCTTCGCCTTGTCCCAAATGTTACTATGCCATCCATCACTGTTATGAAACGCTATGAAAACACTTAAACGATTGTCTCTATCCAGATTATAAGCTACAAGCATCGGATTTCCCTTTGTCAGATAAATGCTATATCCCTGCGTCTTACCTTTCTTCACATGAAGCGCCTTGATAAGAGACTTTGAATACTCCTTAAGAACCTCCTCGTCAGACTTCTTACTTCCTGCTCCCGCTTCCCCAGAAGAAGAAGAAGAAGAATCACCGCTAAACAGCGCCTCGTAGTGCTTATCCGTAAGAGAATCCTTTGTATATGCGCTATAGAAAGCCTTTACACTCTCTGTGCTTGCGTTTCCGAGTCGATTCCTGTTGATAAGATTATCTAAGAGCCACTTTAATGCTCCAAGGTATTCCCCTGTAGCATACTCTGCGCTAAAAAGCTCTCTTGCACGCTCCGACACCCCGCAAGCCTCATGTATCTCTATGATAATTGCCCCTAAACTCTTTAATTCAAGCGGCTCTGCCTCACCGCTCTTTGGATTCACACGCACCATCGCGTCACTCACTGCATACGCTGACTCACTCTCTTTTTCAGTGATAAACTTGAGCTTCGCGATTAGATTTAAGTATAGCTTATTCCCCTTCGGTGTCATCGCGTAAGATAGGGCAACCTTCTCTGTCTTAATCGCCATACCCTCTTTCCCCGCCGCAATGTAATCTATTCCTTGAAGCTTAATATTCTCTGGACTATCAAAAATCACCGCTCCGATACGCTTATCTAAGTCTGGCAGAATCCTCGTTAAACCGCTCACTATCTCAAGACCCTGCTGCTTCGCCTCTGCAACACCTAGGCTCTCCCTTGGCTTCTCTACAGGCTTCTCACCAGATAAACGCCTGTATTCTGCTAAACCCTCTCGATACGCCGCCGATGACTCGGCTAAATACTTTGCATACCTCTCAACATTCTCTATCGAAGTTATATCAAAGACACTCTTAAAATCAGTTATCCCGAAACTATACCGACTAGCTCCGTCAAGCTTCAAAGAACAAAGCCTTGCTCTATACACCTTACTTGTAAGCCTTGAAGCAAGCACAATAGGCACTAACTTCTTCTTAACCTCGTCAGACGGCTTCTCGCGTAAAATGTTATCGCAAACCTTCGTAAAATCGTCCCAGATTTCATCAGACCGTGTGAGATTTGTCTTAAAGATACCCAGTAACTCACCAAGCTCCTTAAAGGTAAACGCTGTCGCCCCTAAACTCTCCCTAAAGCGATACAGCAATACCCGCCTCTCATATACTGCTTGCTTACTAAAACTGCCTTTCTTCTTGTTATAGTCGTTCTTCTTCGAGGGATTGTAGCGGTATTTGCCTTCAATCGTATTCTGCATCGTAAATTTCAGATAATCCTTAAAGACATTCATTAACCAGTAATAGGACGGAGACTCGTAAACCCGCTCTATCGTGTCTTGATACCCTGCGGCTACATTTCCGAGATAGTTTAGTCCCTCTCGTCCCTCGTCCTGCATCTTCTGGCAAGCTAACTCTACCATACTCTGCGGAAACGGAAGCCCTGTCGCTTTATAGTCTAATAAACTAGTCCCTAGCTTCTGCCCGAAGAACTTTACTATCTCCGCTTCCTTCTGGCTAAATACAATCTTCTCAAACAAAGGCACGGGATGTAAATCTTCCTCGCTCGCGGTATCTCGGTTATTCATGATTTCAAGCAATTCGTCTATCTCGGATGATACTTGCTGTCTTACCTTAGCAAGCTTCCCCATATTTTCCCTCGGAATGCTGAAAAAATCTGCCGAACAATCCTCGCCAAAGCATATTGTCCTTAAGACCTTCCCGTTCTTATCCACCGCATTCGCGTAATGCACATGGCGCAACGGATGACCAAGCTCACAATGAACCTTACCGACTTCTCTACAGTCCATATAGCCGCCATAAACCCACCTGTCGTAACCCCGTAGCTCTGCTAATTTAGCAAGCTTCACAGGATTTGCTTCAAGTGCTGTCCCATGCGCTAACTCATTAAACTTCTCAACCGTATACCACATATAATACTTCTGCAAAGCCGTCTTTTGGTTATGGTTTAATGACTTAAAGGCATCATTCTTCTCAAGAATGTTCTCTAAATCAATAGCCTCTCTCCTAGCTACCCCGTTTTCCGCTAAAGAAGATGCCGCCCTTATCCTCCGACTTCCGCTCTTCGTCTCTGCAACTGCCGTCTTTGAAAGCTCTACATTCGCTATCGGACGCTCTATCCCAGAAATTACCTTGGTATAGTTATTCTCCTGCACAATACCGTTTAATAAACCAAACTTCTCGACCGCCGCAAGCACTTTATCCGCTCGCTCACGGACTGTCTTGCCCTTATAGTTTACGATACGATACCCAACTATCCGTCCGTCCTGCGTAATCGTGTTTAACACATGAACTCGCTCTGGCGTAAGTAGCTTTCCTGCCTTGTCTACCGCTGGAAACTTCCGTATGTCTCCGTTTATAAGCCTTAAACTGCCGTTAAATGCAAGATTCCGTATCAGATTCGCGTCCGTCCGAACCGCTTTCTCTACAACCCCAAGCGGAAATTCAAACAAACTCCCCTTCGCACCGAGCTTTAGGCTCACATCTACCATCCGAACCCCTACTACCTTCTTACCCTCCACTACCAAAGCGATTGCATACACCTCGGGCGGCACTGTCCGCTTAATTACTATATCTGCCATCTCTATTCCCCTCTCTGCCTCGCGGCAAATGATTTCCATTAAAAACTACTTGCAAAACAAGTAGGGGTTTATAGATAAGTATACCACATGAGACAATTCCAAAAGGCGAGATAGCCAATTAATAGCTATCTCGCCTTTAATACAACAACTCTAATGTCTACCTATCCGATTATCCTAGATAAATAAACTTGACCGACCTCGGAAACGCCATATTCTCTACTTTCGTGCGCCTAAACAGCTTTACCCGCTTTAGCTTGGAACAACCTCGAAACGCTTGCCCACGCACAACATCTACACTCTCTGGAATCACTACCTCCTCAAAGCTGTTATCCTCAAAAGCACACCGCTTTATCTCTCGAAGCCCGTCATTTAGCCTTACTTCTACCAAGCCACACCCGCTAAATGCATACTCCCCGACACTCCTAACCGTAGACGGAAAAGCAATGATAGCTCCCCTCGCCCCTACAAAACAACGCTCTCCGATATGATATGTCCCGAGCGGAACTTCAAACGAACGAGTCTCATGTGCAGGTATACGATTAAGCGTACCGTCATCCCCAAGACTTACCCCGACCAAGGCTCTCGCTCGCGCTAAAAACACAGCCCTCGCCCCATTTACCTTACTCGGCGCTTTAACCGATTCGCATATCGCACTCTTAAACACCAAGCTTCCGTCCTCGCCGCGCTCTGCATTAAATATTGCCTGCTCCCCGTACTCCTTTATGCACCTGTTTAGATTTATCTGGCTTATCACCTTATAACTCAAATCCTCTAGGCTTCCACCGTAAGGCATAAACACAATACGATATGTCTCGTCTACTACCCCAGTGCAAAACATAGCTACCCGCTCTCTGCCAAGATTATACCGATTCCGCTTCGCTACCGCCGTACTCTCGATAAACTTACCGCCCGTTACGATAGGATACTTGTCTGTATTCGGAATACCGTAGGCAAAGTTTTCGATAAGACCTAGATTTGCCTCTACACTCGCTAAAGAAGCTGTACGAGCCTCGGAAGTTGTATCATCAAACACCAGATACCCTACTAACTTCCCTCTCTCAATGCAACGCGCCAATGCCCAAATCATTTCACACCTCCTAAAAACTTTATTCCCATAAACACGGACAGGTAATCCAGACCTATCATGTCTGGAAGGGAGTTGTTCAACTCCCGCGTAATTCTACTCCGCTGTGAAATTGCAATCCTTTTGCAAAATACTGTCCCGAAACCCCGAAGGCTACCCCAAGCCCCCTACCCAAACGACTGTTCGATAAAACGCCCTCGAAAAAACCTGTGCTTTTTAGGCTCGAAATTTTTGGTTGCTGGTATAGCCGTTTTTACCTATAGGTCTACCCCTAAAATCCACTATGGTATTTATTCGATTTTGAAGAGTTTGTAAAATAGAAAAGGCTCACCTACTCTCCCTCACACGAGCCAAAATTATTTTTCTAGGGTTCAAAGCGTACTCAAAGTACAAATAAAAATCGGGACGGTCTTTTGCTCTCTTCCCGCCCCGAAATCTGTCAGGTCTGGCTTTAATATCTGTCAAACTCCCTGCGCTCTGCAATAAATAAACGCCTAACATAAACAGCTACACCACGCAAAACAGCGCCTATAACCCGAAACAGATTCCCTACCACCATTACCGCATAAGGCATCACCGCCGTCGCCGCTAAAACCCACAAACAACCGAACATACAGTTATAGACCCATATGCTTTTGTCGGGATTCAACTCCCCAACCACATTACAAACCGCAAGTGATAGGAACACTGCCACGATAATCTCTGCAACCCGTAAAACAGTCGCACTTCCTTCCTCTACCACCCGAACTAGCTCAAACAACGCCCCTTTTACTGTAAGGTATCTCTGCTCTGCTACGCTTCTCTTAACAGCTTCCGATAAACTTGCTCTCCGCTTTCCTGCCATGACTTGCCCCCTTTTCGGAAAATTCCCACGCTCTCCCTAACTTGTCTCTATCTTACCACCTAAATAAAAGTCAGTCAACATAAATCATACAGAACATGACGCACTCTGCCCCCGCTAAACGATACAAAAAGGGGGTCGGGCTTACGCCCCAACCCCTTCCTCAAGCGCTCTTAACGAAAGACTCCCTGTGTCACCCCGCAAAACTGCAAGTAACGCGCTTACCCGCACTCTCTCCGAAACTCTCTTATAAACCGCGTCACCGCTCGCTGTATCTTCTGCTTCTGCACTAAAGCTACTGTCAGAAATCACTCCAGAATCAAAACACCTCTTTATCACAGACAAAGCATATTCGGATACTCCCTTGTCTATTAAACATTGCTTCGGCTCCCCAGTAGTTACAACCGTAGATTCCGCTGTATTATCTTCGTTCAAATACGATGCACCTAACGGGGTGACTTTAGTAATCCCCTTAAGCGAAACTATATAAAGCATCACCATTATTGCACAGCAACCGACCAAAGTGCCTGCAAACCCAGTTGTCAATATAACTATAATTAAGCATAACATAATTACGTCAATGGATTTATTTACAATCCAACTAACCTTTGTCTTTCCAGTAGCCCTCGGCTTTCCCGCTAGCATCTCCTTTACAGCACTAACCAGACCCCAATTAAACTCTTTGCTCCGCATAACCTCACCAAGTAGCGCACTCGCCACTTTATGTCGCTCCAACATACTACTTCCCTGCCTATTTAACTCACTCTCTGCCACCTTTGCTAGCCTATCTAGCCGCTCTCCCTCACTCTCTGAAAACTTTAACTCGCACTTTGCACCTGTACCTCTGTCTCCAGAAAATAAACTGCTGAAAAGACCTGCCCGCTCCGAACTCTCTTCATCTTTCGGAGCGTTCTTCGTAAGCTCCAGTACACTCATCTACTCCCATCCCTTACCGCTACTACATCAAATACGAGGTCTATATGCGAAAATAAGCTTTCGCCACTTCCTATACGACTATAATCATAATTTCCTTTGCTGTAATTCTGCAATACCGTAAGCCTCTCCCGAGCTGATATAAGCTTATAGGGAGCATAACTCTCAATCCTCTTAATTAAACCACTGCCGCCATCCAGAGATAAACGCACGCACAGCGCTCTATCTTTCACATAACTTGCTAGCACCTCGTAAGATATGGAATCGTCTAACGAACTTAATGACTTAAACTCATTTGCGTCAACTAAACGCTTTATCGTATTTCGCACTTCTGCTGAAATACAGTTATTTAGGCTCTCCGTGATTCCAGTGCTTCTGGCTAAGTTGTACTTTGCGTTATATCTCTTGCTAACATCGTCCTCACACACTCGCGTAGACTCTATATTATCTAATGCACTCCTAGAACCAAACAACCCGATTAAGAATAAGAAAGTTGAAAAAGCAATAACACCAGCTACACAACTACTCAACACAGATGCGTCTACTGTATTAAAGCTAACAAAACTCTCAACAAAGGCTACAACTAAAACCGCAAGCGTTAGCACTATCTGCGGGAGCGGAGATACCGACTTCGCACACATCTCTCTCGCCACTTCTTCGTAACTTGGAACACTCGCTGTCTCGCTAAATAAACTCATACCTATTTCTTCATCGTTAAGAAGCGCTCTCTGAAACTCCTTCTCCCTCTCGTAAAGCGCCTTCCCTGCGGGACGAAGCTTTGACTTTATGAACTTCTCTCTATCCAGCACAAATACCGAGTTAAGACCTCTAGAAAGAGTTAAATACTCTGCTAGAGCCTCTTTACAAGCTACGGCTCGGCTTTCTAGCGTAGGCTCTGTTATAACCTCTTTAGCGCTCTCTCCCTTTTCCTCTCTTTTCTCATATAATTCGCTGAAAACCCCAGCTGTATTGTCTTTATCAAGCGTTAGCACTTTCTCCACTCTCACCACTCTCCTTTATAAACCACCTCTTTATTCGTATACAATCAAGCCAGTCTGCTGACATTCCTGTAGACACATTTAATACCGTATTCCAAATAAACTTACTTGCAAGTTCCTCTAATGCTTCCTTAATCTCCTTGTCAAACTCTTCGGAAAACCCGCCTATGCTGTCTCCATTTCTATATCCGTATTCCTCAAGCTTAGTCACTGCAATTATACTGTCAATTAAACTCTGCTCTGTTAAAATCCGCTCGGAATACAAATACCTCACAATCCCTATCTGCTCCTCACTTAAACTATTAAACACCGCACTCCCGACTCTATCCTGCAAATACAAGGTCTTGTCTACACGGCTTTTCTCTTTCGTATACCTAAAGAGAGTATTTAAGACAAAATGCGCTATAAGCAAAAGGCTCACTAAATAAGTGACAGATAGTGGCATTAGAAAACTCTTGCTTGATACTCCGTATAACAACATCAAAACGGAAGCCCCAAAAATCCCAAAGTAATATTTGCGATTCCTGTTAATAAACGCGGTCAGCGTCCCACAAATAGCCCCCAAAGCATTTCCCGTGACTTTTGCCCTTTCATGCTCCGTAAAGACTTTACTTAGGTCTACTTTCTCTAAAACATCTTCTACAAGCGCTCCCATAAACTCGACTGCACTCAAAGACAACTTCTTCTTATTCCTTGGAAGATACTCTTTTCTAGCCTTAGAAGCCGTCATCGCCCCATTATACCACCGTATTACCTCATTAGACGGCGCTCTCCGCGCTACCGCATCCTCTAACGCTTTCTCACAAGACGAAATCCCAGCAATCAGCCCTGTTACCTCTCTTGTCCGCTCATCTAGTACTCTCCCCATCCCTGCCTCCTTATAAAGCTACTTTTAACTACATATTAACCTACCGCTACCAACTAGTCAAGCTAAATCAACCTAAAAGCAAACTAAAAACGGGGCGCGGCAATCGCCGTACCCCGTCCCTGTAATCCTGTCTCACAAATCCAACCATACTCTTGGACGCATCGCGTTTAACTTATCTATCCGCTCCTTCTTCCCCTCTGCCTCAAAATAATAAACACTCGCCGCCTCACTGATTAAGTTATGCGTAAAACTGTTCAAATACCGATACAACTTCGCAAACGACCCGCGCCCGAGCTTCCCTGCTCCACTCGGAGTCGCTATATAAACATTCAGGCTATCGTCCTTAAGACCGTTCTCCTTATCCTCGTCCGTATACCAACACGAATGAATCAAATCAAGCAAGCCCTCTATCGCTACCTCCGTTACCCGCATACTCGGCTTGTCTGCCCGTATTACAAGGCACGGATAAACAATACCGTCCGCTGTTTGCACTACCGCTGTCTCGACCCGCTCCTTCGACACCTCTTCCGCTATATCTATCTCCGATGTGAGGCTTAAAATGTCTGACATTTAATTCTCCTCTCTTTTGCTCCCTTTAAGAAAGCTCCATATCTTTGCCATCTCTCGCTTTATTAGCGATTCTCTCCTGTAAGCGTTGCCAGTAAACTCTTTAGATAGGCTATAGTCTCCGCTGAACCCTTTGTTCCAAACTTCTCCTCTAATTCCTGCAAGACCTCTTCCATCTTCTTATCCCACGAGGATTCTGATTTCTTAGCCCCCAGCTTACTTGCTCCAGTATACTTACTCCAAGCCCGCTGTTCCTTTTCACTTTCACTCGCTAAGACCTGTGCAGTCGTTAGATTATACTTCTTTATTCCTAACTCCTCGCACAACTCCATACTCGCTATTGCAGATAAATACCTTATATCCTCGTCCCTATACTGCTCTGGAACTTTCTTAAGAACTG
>ERZ772945.179-NODE-179-length-51907-cov-4.467832_pt1 | contig 51907 bp, 58 predicted proteins | sample MGYA00511681_ERZ772945 | MGnify/ENA primary metagenome ERZ772945 (study PRJEB29015, sample SAMEA2737943) | human oral metagenome | biome: human oral; feature: human-associated habitat; material: dental | place: China | collected 2143 ...
CATTTCATCATCACGACTTAAACGCTCATAAAGGGCTGTTTGTCCTGTTCTTTTCGTATTTGACATGAGAATTACCTCCTTTCCAAGTTTTTATTATTTTCTCTGTCCTTAAAAGGTTAATCCTTTTGGAACAGCGTTTAAGAATTTTCATGGATTTACTCCCTCTGAGGTAAGAAACGGGAAACCGTTCAAATTAGTATCACGAGTGCAATTAGCACTCAGTGTAAGAGGAGGAAGAAGTATGAATATTACAATTCAAAAGAAAAAAGCATTTAAAGTTGCAGGTGTAAATGAACAAAGTATCAATTCATCATTATGTCCGAGTGTATGGAATAAGCTATATGAAAAATATAGCTACGATGAACTTGCAAGTTTGGGAAGCGGTCAAAGCATGGGAGTTTGTCATGATGTGGAAAATCCAAGCACAATAAACTACATGGCAGGCTATATTGTTAATGATGTAGACAAAGCCATAAGCATGGGTTTAGATGTTTTGGAAGTGGAAGAAGCAGAGTATGCCGTTGTAGAGTTAATAGGAAGTGTTCCGGATTGTATTCATAACGGATGGAAATATGCGATGGAAGTATTTTTCCCAGAGCATGGCTATGTACATTCAGGTAAACCTGACTTTGAATACTATTACGAAGGTGATATGGATAGTAAAGACTATAAAATGGAACTTTGGATTCCTATAACTAAAGCTTAAAAAACGGTATGTCTAAATAATCGAATAGCGTAAAAACTAAGCACATAACTTTAAGATTATAGAATCTTTCAGATATGTGCTTTTTCTGTATTCGGTAATTTTGTTGGAAAAGTTGTAGTAAAGTTTGAAGAATCTGTGAGTAACATAGTAGTGGAGCAGATACAGAAGAGTTTTTCTACAGGCCGTGACTAAAAGATGGACTGAATATGAAAAGTACAGTAAAATCTATATTAGAAATGTTTTTGGGGAATATTACGGGAGGGGAACTGAAGGATGAAGAATGAAATAAGAGTGCTGTAGGTTTTTTCGACAAAAATACAGGGTGAAGAAAACCTGGTGTTTGCTAAAGTTTTAAGGAGATAACTGTGAAGGTAGATATAGTTAAAACGAAAGAGTACTACAATTCATTGTCCTTGGATATGCTATGTGATTATTGTAAGCTTTACTATGTTAAGAAGTGCAGCTGTTTATGTATTGATATATGGTATAATTGTAACAGCAGGAAATCTTTTTGGAAGCTTAATTAAAAAATGAGTAATTAAGAAATCCTTGTTTACCGGTCAGGATAAATTTAGTGAGGTTCATTTTATTATAGAAGAAAATAAAGAAATAGTGGTAATAGATGAAACTACAATTAAAATTAAGATTTATTATTTAAGAAATCAAAAGGTAATGCTTGATTTTGAACTTGCTGAAATTTATGGGTATACAACGACAAGATTTAACGAACAAGTAAGAAACAATGCTGAGAAATTTGATGATGATTTTATGTTTCAGTTGACGAAGTCGGAGTTTGAAAACTTGATATCGAAAAAATCGACATCAAGTTGGGGCAGTCGTAGAAAACTACCTTACGCTTTTACGGAGCAGGGTATTTATATGCTTATGGCTGTATTAAGAGGATAACTTGCTGTTAGGCAAAGCAAGGCTTTAATACGAATGTTTAAGCAGATGAAAGACTTTATAATTGAGAATCAAGACTTTATCAGTCCAAATGATTTAGTGCAAGAAGTATAAAATTGGTGAAGGAATTATAAATTATGGAATTTAAATTGGAAAATACAGAATCGGAAAGAACACATGAACTGGCAAATCTAATCAGAGCTTATAACAGAGCCAATAGAGAGCCGTCTAAAAGTGAACCTCTTAATATTTATTTGGAAGATGAAGAGGGAAATTTAATGGCAGGAATGGTAGCGGAGACTTTTGGAAATTGGCTTGAGATTGAATATCTGTATGTCAGTGATAGTTTACGTGGACAAGGGATAGGCTCAAAGATCTTAGAAATGGCGGAAAATGAGTCAAGAAATAGAGGATGTAAGTATTCATTTGTGGATACTTTTAATTTTCAAGCACCGAAATTTTATGAAAAACATGGTTATAAAGAGGTGTTTGCATTGAAAAAATATCCTTATACAGGGGAGAGGTACTATTATACAAAAGAGTTGTAATTTGAAGTGTGAGTAGAAATGGAATCTTAACACATGAAAGATTTAGGTGAGTCAAGTTTTGGCTCACCTATTTAAAATCGTATCTAAGAGATATTTTTTGCTATTGAAGATATTTTTTGTAAATATAAGTTTCTCTTTTCCCACGTGGCAGATTCTACCTGAGTGAGGGTGGTCAATTTAGCAGGTGTAATACCGCATTGCTTTAAAATCTGATTTTTTAAAACCTTACCGTAATCATTAGAGAAAGGCAGTATAACAGAGGGAGCATTCATAGTTGTGATAATCCATGCCGACTTACCCTTTAAATGTCCTTCAAGTCCTATTTTCTTATAAGAATAAGCAAAGCCTGATACAAATACTCTGTCGATAAATCCCTTTAAAACAGCAGGCATACCTGACCACCATATTGGAAAGATAAAGATAAGCTTATCGGCTTCTTTGATCATATCACGATACTTTGAAGTCTCAGGATTTTTTGACAGATCACGCCTTTTATTTTCTTCATCAAATTTCAGTACAGGATCAAAATTTTCTTTGTATAAATCAATTGTTTTAACCTTATGCACAGACGGGATAGAGTTTTCCACATGCTTTAGTATCTCATGATTAAAACTCTTACAGTTCGGGTGCGCGTAAATAATTAAAATATTCATTGTCTTTCTCCTTTAATATATATTTCAAGCATACTTCTTATGGTATTTTTTATGGTTTCATTATCAAGCTCGTTTCCAATCAGGCTTCCGGCTATTATTGCCAGACCTGAAATAAAACTCCAAAAGTGAAGCAGTGATTCGGACTCATTATTTGTAAATTTTTCCTCTTTTCTAAGTAAAATAACCACCTCCTTAAACCTTGAAAAGCCCGGAAAATCTGAAGTATCTGAAATTGTTTTATCAGTGAATTTCATATACTTAAACGGAAATTTGATAAATAATGCCTCAAAGAAATTCGGATATGTTTTGGCAAAATTTATAAAATTAACACCCATTTGAATAAGTTGTTCTTTGGCATTTTGGCTTATATCCACATCCTTAATAAGTTCACCGTCAAGAAGTGTGGAGATATGCTTTAAGACTGTATTTAAATAATTTTCCTTGCTCTCAAAGTGTCGGTAAGGCGTTCCGTGGGTTACGCCACAGGATTTTGCCACAGTTCTAAGTGATATACTGTCAATACCGTTTTGCTTTATTTCCTCCACACCTGTTAAAATAAGGTTTTCCTTTAATTTGTCAGTATCCCTTTTCATATATTTCCTTTCTAAAAGTATACACTGTCTACAAAAAGAAGTATACACTGTCTACTTTTATTGTCAAGAGGAAATATGGATTTAGGAACAGATTTTATAGAATTAAAAGTAATTATGATATAATATATTCAATATAGGTGAGAATAAAAAACTATAAATATGGAGGAATATCATGCTTAGAGTGTGGTTTGGTGATAGAGATAATGTAATATATAATACATCGGTATATTTCAGAAACAGATATAAAGACAGCTGGATTACAGATGAATTTGCAAGAGCCGCTATTAAAGATATTGACAGATCTGAAGTTTTGGATGCAAATACTATTCAAAGTCCGGTTTTAGGGCAAATTCCGCCGGATAAATTGTCAGGTGGTGTAAAGGCCTTGATGCTTATGAAAAATGAACCGGGTAAGACATTTAATGCCTCCAACTGTGGGGATAATTGTGCAAAATGGATACTAAAGCTTGGAAAAGAACAGGATTTCACAATAGCCCTATATCATATAATGGATTTTGGAAAAGAAGACTTTGAAATTCGTATTTTAAATGATAGAAAACTAATTGTGCATAACATGAGAGAGTTTTTAGATGCGGCGGATAAATATCTTAAGGAGAATATGCAGTAATGATTGGTAGGGTAAGTATTAAGATAAGCAATCAAAGAAACTCTTATAAATTCACACTAAATCGGAATATTACTATTCTTCGTGGAGACAGTGGCACAGGGAAGACCACATTGTATGATATGATTAGAGATTACAACAATCTGGGAAGAGAAAGCGGAGTAAAGATTAGCGGTGGTAATATAGTAACGCTGGAAGGGAAAAATTGGGAAGACGAGCTTGATAAGTTGAATAACGCCGTTATAGTGATTGATGAAGGAAGTAAGTTCATATTTTCAAAGGAATTTGCAAATAAGGTAAAGGGTTGCGATAATTACTTCCTAATAATAACAAGAAGTTATCTTTCACAGTTGCCATACAGTGTTGATGAAATATATCGTATTAAGGGTACCGGAAAGAACAAAGAATTTGAGAGAGTTTATACTGATATTGATAAATTTTATGATAATCCTGATCCAAATAGATTTCCATTCATGCCGGATATTATTATTACAGAAGACAGCAAGTCCGGATATGAGTTTTTCTTAGATACTGTAAAAAATACAAATATAAAATGTGAAGCAGCAGGAGGAAAGTCTAAAATTAAAGGACTTTTGAAAAAATATAAGAGTTCTAATATCATTATTGTAGCAGATGGTGCTGCCATTGGTTGTGAGATGGAGAGTCTTGTAAAAGAACAAGAACTCTACGGTAAGTTGGCATTATTTTTGCCGGAGTCCTTTGAATGGCTGATTTTAAAATCAGGTATATTTGGAAATACCGAAATTTTATGAAAAGCATGGTTATAAAGAAGTGTTTGCATTGGAAAAATACCCTTATACAGGTGAGAGATACTATTATACAAAAGAGTTGTGATTTGAAATGTAGTTTTGAATTGGATTATTTACTATGATAAATATTATAGATAAATCAGTATTTATAGAGGAGGGATGATGAAAGATATTAGACCGGATTTTAAAGATATAAAATCATTTGAAGAATTTAACATATACTATTGGTATCGAGAAGAACTTTCACAAATTTGTAAATCTCTTGGGCTGGAATATAGATGCACAAAGCAGGAGCTGAACTTAATTATAGAACAATTTTTTAAGGGAAATAGAGTGGAAAAATCTGTAAGGAAAGTAAACAAAAATCAAACTGAATTGATAAATTTAAATACGCCATTGCTTGAATGTGGATTTTCCTTTAACCAAAAATTTAGAGATTATTTTTCTGCTGTAACAGGTGTTAATCCATTTAAATTTAATGCTGATATGGCAACAGCTTGGAGGAAAGTAAAAGCCGAAAATGATTTAAGCTTTACGATACAAGATATGCTGAAAGTATATTATGGTGAATCAGATTACGCTAAGTATGATAATTTAGCTTGTCAATGGAATCAGTTCCTAAAAGATTTTTGTTTAGATGAATGTAGCAATAATTATTCTGATAAGTTAAAAGCTGCAGCTACCCTTTGGAAAGAAGTTAGAGACTCAAAAAATGAAAAAGTTTATTCAAGGGAACTTTTAGAAAAATATAGAAACAAAATAGATAAGTACTTAAAGTAAATAAATCTGGTTTTAAGAGTTTGAAAGGGGGTATACAGATATTGATGAATTTTATGAAGAGAAATAAATTTTATTTACTGCTTACTATGATGATTTGCATATGCTGGGGTTGTAAGAGTAAAAATATGAATTCCATCACAAGTGAGGAAGCAGAAAGTACAATTACTGGAGATAATATTGTTGTAGAAGCTAATAATAATGAGAGCAGGGAAGAAAGTCCTGAGGAAAGTGCTGTGAAACTTTCGGATTTTATTAATCCTGAGGGTAATACAATTTTTACCCGTTTTATCACTCCAAAGGGATATAAAAGAGTGGAAACGGCAGAGGGAAGCTTTGCAGATTTTATAGGGAATTATCCGCTTGAGCCTGACGGTACTCCTGTGTATTACTTTGATAAAAGAGAAAAGGGCGGAGACGGTCATGCAGCAGTATTTTCCATGGAAGTAGGAGAAGAGGATTTGCAGCAGTGTGCAGACAGTATTATGAGAATATATGCCGAATATCTGTATAAGAGCGGAAATGAGGACAGAATAAGTTTTAAGTTTGTAGACGGATTTGTATGTGATTATAATCATTGGAAACAGGGATATAGAGTGAAGTTTGCGGATGACAAGCCATATTGGGAAAAGAAAACCGATGCCGATAACAGTGAAGAGACATTTAAAAAGTATCTAAGAATTGTATTTGCGTATTCATCTACTTTATCTATGGAAAAAGAAGCAAGACCGACAGATATATCAGAACTTCAGGTGGGAGATATTTTTATAAAGGGAGGAAGCCCTGGGCATGTGGTGATGGTAGCGGATATCTGTGAAAATGAAGCCGGAGAAAAGGCATTTTTACTTGCACAGGGATTTATGCCGGCACAAAGCTTTCATATAATCAAAAATCCTGCTCACAGTGAAGACCCGTGGTATTATGAAAGTGAGGTTAAGTATCCTTTCAGAACACAGAGTTATACTTTTGATGAGGGAAGCTTAAGGAGACTTAGCTATTTGGATTGGAATTAAAATATCTGTTTATATAACAATATGAAAGTGTCGGATAATATAATTATAAATTTCATATTTACATAACTATACTAAAATGCTATACTATTGGAGCAACAAAATAAATTTGCCCTTATGGGTATTATATACACTTATTAAGAGTGACGGAGAGTTAAGGATCTGTGATGTCACGGCAACCCCTTTTAGGAAGGTGCCAACCTGAGCGAGAAATCGAGCAATGAGTGGAAGCCTTAGTCCACCGTTTGGTGGACTTTTTTAATATAAGATATACTTAATTGTTTAGTTTATATTCTAAGGTTTATATAAGTGTAAAAAGATAGGAGAAAGATGGAAGAGAGAAGACTTTTTACTTCAGAATCAGTTACAGAAGGACATCCCGACAAGATGTGCGATCAGATATCGGATGCAATATTGGATGCGTATTTGGGTGCGGACCCGGATTCAAGAGTGGCTTGTGAGACAGCTACAACTACAGGAATGGTGCTTGTAATGGGAGAAATCTCATCAAAGGCAACTGTAGATATCCAAAAGATAGTAAGAGAGACTGTAAGAGAGATAGGCTATGACAGAGCAAAGTACGGCTTTGACTGTGACACCTGCAGTGTGCTTGTAGCACTTGACGAACAGTCAAAGGATATTGCGATGGGCGTAGACAAGGCATTAGAGTCAAGAGAGTTTATTGACAAAGAAGATGAGGACAACGGTGCAGGCGACCAGGGACTTATGTTCGGATATGCTACAGACGAAACAAAGGAATATATGCCTTATCCTATATACCTTGCTCATAACCTTGCAAAGAAACTTACACAGGTAAGAAAAGACGGTACACTTAAGTATCTCAGACCTGACGGTAAGACACAGGTTACTGTAGAGTACGATGAGGAAGGTAAGCCTGTAAGGATAGATACCGTAGTGCTTTCCACACAGCATGATGAGGATGTGACACAGGAGCAGATACATAAGGATATAAAGAAATATGTATTTGACGAGATCATTCCGCAGGATATGGTGGATGAGAATACAAAGTACTTTATCAACCCTACAGGAAGATTTGTTATAGGCGGACCTCACGGAGATTCAGGTCTTACAGGAAGAAAGATAATAGTTGACACCTATGGAGGCTATGCAAGACATGGCGGCGGTGCTTTCTCAGGAAAGGACAGCACAAAGGTTGACAGATCTGCAGCTTATGCGGCAAGATATGTTGCAAAGAATATAGTAGCGGCAGGGCTTGCAAAGAAATGTGAGATACAGTTGTCTTATGCTATCGGTGTAGCACATCCTACATCAATATCTGTAGATACATTCGGCACAGGTAAGATAAGCGACAGTGCTATAGTTGAGCTTATCAGAAAGCATTTCGATTTAAGACCTACAGGAATAATAAAGATGCTTGATCTTAGAAAGCCTATATTTAAGCAGACTGCAGCTTACGGACATTTCGGAAGAGATGACCTTAACCTTCCATGGGAGAGGCTTGACAAGGTAGAGGAGCTTAAGAAGGGTATCTAATGAAGATCGGCTCCGGTTTATTTTCGGTAGTTTGTCTTGTAATTGTTGTACCGTCAATACTTTTGATATATAGTATAAACTATGAAACTGCAAGGGATGTAGACCTATGGCTTACAATCCTTGCATGTGTCATAGATGTTATTGCGATTGTTATGTGGTTCTGGATCTATAAAAGAATTTTGGTGCCGCTTGATAAGATGCGTATAGCCACCAAAAAGATTGCCGACGGTAATTTTGATTATGAATTGGATGAGAAAGATTTTGTGGAAATTCCTTTTTTATACAATGATTTTGAGAAAATGAGAATCAAATTAAAGGAAAATGAGGAGGAGAAGATTCTTTCCGAAAACGCCGCAAGAGAGCTTGTGAGCAACATTTCACATGATTTGAAGACACCGCTTACGGCTATCAGAGGTTATGTGGAAGGTATACTTGACGGAGTCGCCTCCTCACCGCAAAAGGTCAGAGATTACTTGACCACTATATACAATAAGACAAATGATATGACTAAGTTGATTGATGAATTACTTTACTATTCAAGGGTTTCCGGAAATGAGTTCTCATACAACTTTGAAAAGACAAATGTCAAAGAATTTTTTGATGATTATGTGAAGGATTTGTATCTTGAACTGGATACCATCAAAATAAGTTTCTCATATAGTGCCAATGTCGATGCCGATACCGTAATAGATATCGACAGAGAACAGATAAAGAGAGCCTTGAATAATATAGTAGCCAATGCGGTGAAGTATATGGATAAGGAAGATCCTGAGATTCACTTCAGAGTCAAAGAGACTATGGATGCTATAAATATAAGAATCTCAGATAACGGAAGAGGTATAGATGAAAAGGATCTGCCTCATATATTTGAGAGATTTTACAGAAGTGATGCATCAAGAAATACCAAGCTTGGTGGCAGCGGTATAGGTTTATCTATCGTGAAAAAGGTGATAGAGAATCATGAAGGTAGTGTTGTTGCTATGTCAAAATCCGGAGTAGGAACGGATATAGATATAGTTTTAAAAAAGTAGGAGATATAAAATGGGCAAAGTTCTTATAATTGAAGATGAAGTAAGCATAGCGGAGCTGGAGAGAGATTATCTTGAGATTTCCGGCTTTGAGGTGGATATTTCAACTGACGGAAAAGAAGGACTTGATAAAGCATTGAGTGAAGATTATGATTTGGTACTATTGGATTTGATGTTGCCCGGATTAGACGGATACGAGATATGCAGGCGTATAAGGGCAACCAAGGAAATACCTATCGTGATGGTCAGTGCAAAGAAAAACGATATTGATAAGATAAGAGGTTTGGGACTGGGTGCTGACGACTATATGACTAAGCCTTTTTCACCAAGTGAGCTTGTAGCCAGAGTGAAGGCGCATATAACAAGATATGACAGGTTGGCAGGTGTTGCGGCAGCCAATAGAGATATCATCGAAATCAGAGAACTTAAGATAGATTCAAGCTCAAGAAGAGTTTGGTGCTACGATAAGGAAAGGACATTGACCGCAAAGGAGTTTGATATACTCAGATTCTTGGCGGAGCATCCGAACAAGGTATATTCCAAGGAAGATCTCTTTAGAGAAGTCTGGGGGCTTGAGTCGATGGGTGATATATCGACAGTTACCGTACATATCAAAAATATAAGAGAGAAGATAGAACTTGACAGTTCCAAGCCTCAATTTATAGAGACAATCTGGGGTGTAGGATACAGATTCAGAGGATAAAGAGGCTGACACTTTGTGTCAGCTTTTTCATACAATAAAATATTCAATTACAAATACCAAAGTGCAGCATAAAATTGCCACTTTGAAAAGATTGGCTCCAAACCATGCGGCAATGATTCCCACAATAAAGCTTATAAGACCTGAAGTCTTTGACATGGTTGCGTGCAATATGGCAGGGAAAGTCATTACTGAGAGCGTAACATAAGGCACATAGTATAAGAATGACCTGATAAAGGTATTTTTTAATTTTTTCCTTATAAGTGTGAGCGGAAGCACCCTGATAAGATAAGTTACTGCAAACATTATAAAGATATATATCCATTTATTCATTACTGTCTCCATTCTTCAGCGGAAAAAATATTGCTCCGAAAGCGGATATTACAATTGTAAGTAAAATCGTCTTTATTCCTTCGGATATTCTAAAAAAATCAAAGGAAAAGATATAGCTGAGTAAAAAACTTACAACTACAAGTGAAAGTATTACTTTGTCGGACTTGGCTGCAGGTATGATAATTGCAATAAACATTCCGTAGAGTGCAACGCTGAAAGCCGAGACAAGTCTTATCGGAAGGATATTGCCTGCAACCGCACCGAAGAAGGTTCCGAAAGCCCATGCCGGTGAAGCTGTAAGTATTACTCCGAATATGTAGTAGGGGTTGACATCTCCGGGTCTTGCAATGGACACCGCAAATATTTCATCCGTCAAAAGATGTGCAATTATCAGAATATGATGAAGCGGTGTATCTTTTCGTATTCTTTGGCTGAGCGCAATACTCATCAAGAGGTATCTTGCATTGGCTATCAGTGTGATAACGGCAATCTCTATATATGATGAGGATATGGCAATCATTGAGAATCCGGCATATTCTCCTGCCGAAGCATTGTTTAAAAAACTTGCAACAAGCGCTTGAAGCGGGGAAAGTCCGGATTTGGTAGCCATTATGCCCAGTGAAAACGATACTGCAAAGTACCCTAAGGCGATGGGTATGCCGTCTCTTACACCGAGAAAGAAAATGTTTTTATTTTTACCAAACTTGTATTCCATAAAAAACCTTCTAAAAAAATGATATTTCTATTGTACTACAAAAAATATATTAAGGAATAAAAATTTCAAAACAGACGGCAGTTTACCAAGCTAAAAGCTTGCATTGTCTTTATCATAAAAAAATGGTATGATTAAGTATCCGAGATATGTCTTAAGCAGGCAATTTTCGGACTTTGGGTTATATATAAACTACGAAATATTTATTCTTTCATAGTTAGGTGGCATTGCCACAAAAATAAAGGTCTTTAGACAAATATGATTGGAGGGTTATATGAATAAAGGGCAAATCAATACAAATCTTGGTCAAATAAGTATAAATCCGGATGTTATAGCATTCTATGTCGGAATGCAGGCTGTCGAGTGCTTCGGTATAGTAGGCATGGCGGCAGTTTCCGTGACAGACGGTATTGCAAGGCTCCTTAAGAGAGAGAGTATGACAAAGGGCATCAGTATAAAAATAGAGGACAACAAGCTTGTTTTGGATTTTCATATCATAGTTGCATATGGTTTAAGTATCAGTGCGATAACTCAGAATCTGATAGAAACTATAAAATATAAAGCTGAAAATTTCACAGGAATGGAAGTAAAGAAAATAAATATATTCGTAGAAGGTGTACGAATAATAGACTAAGGAGGATTTTTTGTGAGTCTAGAGCAGATTGATGCACAATCACTGAGAAGTGCTTTTATAACAGGAGCCAAAAGCTTGGAGGCTAAAAAGGAGTGGATAAACGAACTGAATGTTTTTCCGGTTCCTGACGGAGATACCGGTACAAATATGACAATGACTATAATGTCGGCGGCAAAGAATCTGGCGGCTGAACAGAGTGATGATATAGCTACACTTTGTAAGGCCATAGCGCAGGGTTCACTTCGCGGAGCCAGAGGAAACTCAGGCGTTATACTTTCACAGCTTTTTCGCGGGGCGGCAAAGATTTTAAAAGAGTCGCAGACTATAGATGTGTTTGAACTTGCACTTGCTTTTGATAAGGCTAGTGAGACAGCATATAAGGCGGTAATGAAGCCGAAAGAAGGTACAATCCTTACAGTAGCCAAGGCTATGGGAGAGAAGGCGCTTGAAATATATGACAATTTTGATGATATTATCCCGTTTTTAGAGGAAGTATTAAAATGTGGCGATGAAACTCTGAAGCAGACACCTGAGATGCTGCCTGTACTTAAGAAAGCCGGAGTTGTGGACTCGGGCGGTCAGGGACTTATGGTTATACTCCACGGTATCCTTGAAGGACTTAAGGGTAATATAATAGAACTTGGAGATGTGGTTCTTTCTACAAAGGCGTCAGCAGTCAGCGGTGCCGCAAGAGATGATATAGATACTGCGGATATCAAGTTCGGCTACTGTACCGAGTTTATAGTGAATTTGAAAAAAGAGTTTACAGATAAGGATGAGGAGGAGTTCAAAAAATTCCTTACATCTATCGGAGATTCTTTGGTATGTGTTGCCGACGATGAAGTGGTTAAGGTACATGTACATACAAACGACCCGGGACTTGCCATTCAAAAGGGTCTCACATTCGGTGAACTTACCAACTTAAAGATTGACAATATGCGTGAAGAGCATAGGGAAAGAGTCATAAAGGGTGTGGATAAGATCCTAGAGGAGCAGAACCACAAAAAGAAAATGGGGGTTATCAGTGTAAGCGCAGGTAGCGGACTTACCTCTATTTTCAAAGAAATAGGTGTGGATATAGTGGTTGAAGGCGGTCAGACTATGAATCCGAGTACGGAGGATATCATAGATGCAATTGATAAGCTTAATGCCGAGACCGTGTATATCTTACCTAACAATAAGAATATAATTTTGGCGGCAGAGCAGGCGGCAAAATTGGAAGAGAATAAAAAGGTTGTAGTAATACCTACAAAGACCATACCGCAGGGTATTACCGCAATGATAAGTCTGTCTGAGGACAGAAGCGCCGAGGAGAATCTTGAAAACGCCAAGGAAGAGATTGCCAATGTGAAGTCGGCACAGATTACCTATGCTGTAAGAAATACCACTATTGACGATGTGGAGATACATGAAAATGATGTTATGGCACTTGGAGACAGCGGTATTATAGGCGTAGATAAGAGTATCGACTCTGCGGTAGATAAGGCTGTATCAAGTATGATAGATGATTCGAGTGAGCTTGTAAGTCTTTACTACGGTGCCGATGTAAGTGAGGAGGATGCTACCAAGCTTTGTGACGAGCTTGTTGGCAAGTATCCTAAGCTTGAATTTGAGTTACATAACGGCGGACAGCCGGTTTATTATTATTTTATATCTGTAGAATAATTACTTAATAACTAGGTTTATCAAGTCTTTGATTTGATGACCTAGTTAAAACTTTGTTAGGAGATGTATGCCGGATATATCTGTAAAAAACATAAAAGGTGTGGGAGCAAAGACAACACAGTATTTGGATAAGCTTTGCATAAGGACTGTAAACGATCTTTTGAAGCACTATCCTGTAAGATATTCGGAGTATAAGCCGCCCACAAAAATTGGCGATATAAACAGGGATGAGGATGTTGTAATCAAAGCAACGCTTACAAAGACTCCGGCGTTTGCCGGAAGTAATAAAAAGGTACTGACAGCCAAGCTTACGGATTATATAGATGTAATAGATGTGATTTGGTACAACTCGGCTTACTTAAGAATGACTTTAAGAGCAGGTGAGAGTTATATATTTGTAGGTAAGATGTCAAAGAGAAGTAAAAACACTTTGGAACATCCGACTGTTTATACTGTAGAGGAATATGAGAAAAAAATCGGAAGTTTCAAGCCTGTTTACGCGCTGACTGCAGGTATCAATAACAATGCTATGGAAAAGCTTGTAAAATCCGCATTTGAGTATATCCCTAAGATGGATTTTAAAGAGTATCTGCCACAGTCGATTGTGAAAAGATTTTCACTTGAGGACAGGGAAGTTGCTATAAAAAACATTCACAATCCGATGAATAGGGAAAGTCTTTTTGCTGCAAAGAAGAGACTGTCGTTTGATGATTTTTTCAGATTTCTATACGGCATGAGGCTTTTAAAGGATAAGAGACTTGGGGTAAAGACAAAGAATATAGTAGCAAATGACAAAGACATATTGAATGAAATAAAATCCGTGCTGCCTTTTACACTTACCGATTCACAGGACAATGTGATAGAAGAAATTTTACATGATATGTCAAGCGGTACGGTAGCAAACAGGCTTATACAGGGCGATGTGGGTTCGGGAAAGACAGTGGTTGCACTGATTTGCCTTTATATGGCTGTAAGATCCGGATTTCAGGGTGTGGTAATGGTACCGACTGAAGTCTTGGCAAAGCAGCATTTTAAGTCTATGTGTGATATATTAAATAAGCTTGATAATCCGCCTAAGATAGGTATACTTACAGGGTCTATGACAAAGAAGGAACATTTGCTCACATATGAAAAGATAGAGAGCGGTGAACTTGATATAGTTATAGGTACTCATGCACTTCTTGTTGAGAATGTAAAGTTCAAAAATCTTGGACTTGTAGTAACAGATGAACAACATCGTTTCGGAGTAAGGCAAAGAAGTACACTCTCAGACAAGGGAGAAGATGTGCATGTGCTTGTAATGTCTGCTACACCGATACCGAGGACACTTGCCATAATACTCTACGGTGACCTTGATATTTCCACAATAGTGTCAAAGCCTGTAGGCAGACTTCCGATAAAGAATGCCGTAATTACTGAAAATGACAGAGAAAAAGCTTACAAACATATATTACTTGAGATAAAAAAAGGACATCAGGCGTATATCATATGTCCGATGGTTGAGGAGAGTGAAAATATAGAGGCTGAGAATGTACTGGACTATGGTAAGAAAATAGCAGATAAATTTTCACAAAATTGTAAGGTGGAAGTGTTACATGGGCGAATGCATCAAAAAGAAAAAGATGATATAATGTCCCGGTATGTAAATAAAGAGACGGATATCTTAGTGTCGACAACCGTAATCGAGGTGGGAGTGGATGTTCCCAATGCTACGGTGATTATGATTGAAAATGCGGAGAGATTCGGGCTTGCGACCTTGCATCAGCTTAGAGGAAGAGTCGGAAGAAGCGGGTTGCAGTCATATGCAATATTTGTAAGGACTTCAAACTCTAAACTGGCAAAGCAAAGACTTGAGATAATAGGAAATTCGAATGACGGATTTTATATTGCTTCCAAAGATTTGGTTTTGCGAGGTCCCGGGGAGCTTTTCGGATTGGCACAGAGCGGTGAACTTGATTTCGGCGTTGCGGATATATATAACGATAATGATATATTTGAGATGGCGAAAGAGGCCGTAGATGTGATACAATGTGACAATATGGGGGATGACGAGATAGATAAGCTTGAGAGAGAGATAAATAACTATATTGATTTACATTATAAAAAGTTATCACTTTGATAGGAGTAGTATGTCTGAGAATAAAGAACAATCAAGAAAAAGAGGTAAAAAAGAGAAAAAGAGAAGAAGTAAAGTCGCTTTGGGGGTTATAGTTGCCGGTGTTGTAGCAGTGGTAGGTGCTTACACTGTGAAAGCCAACACATATAGAACAAGATTTTTCCCACATACCGTCATTAACGGAATAGACGCATCTGAGAAAACTGTAGATGAAGTGCGTCAGGTGATGTCAAAACAGATTGACAATTTTGAAAGTACGATAAAGTCAAGAGGAAACAATGATGAGATAATAAAAGGAAGCGATGTCGGACTTGCATTTGTCAAGGATAACTCACTTGAGAATCTTTTAAACGAACAAAACAGTATGGCATGGATTGCCGAGATGAACGGCAAAAAGGATTTGAAGATAAAGTCTTCATTTACCGTAGACTCGGACAAGTTTGAGAATACCGTATCAAAGCTTAAGGCACTTGACGAGTCCAAGTTTGAAAAGCCTGTAGATGCAAAGATTTCAGATTTTGTACAGGGGTCGGGATACTCTATAATACCTGAGACAAATGGCAATACAATTGATATTGCAAAGGCCAAGGAGTATATAAAGAGTCAGCTTATTACACTCAACAACGAGATAAATCTTGATTATGAGGATAATGATTTGTATGAGAAGCCGGCAAGGAGATCGGATGACCCCACTTTGAATGCGGCACTCAAGAATTTGAACAAGTATATTTCAGCCAGAATATCATATGACAAGCTTAATGTATTAAACGGTGATACTATACATAATTGGCTGACTGTGAACAGTGACGGATCTGTAAGTATATCCGATGACGGAATAGCTTCATTTGTAAAGAAGGTATCAAATGCCTACAATACTGTGGGTAAGCCAAAGACCTTAAAGACATCATACGGTCCGACAGTTACAATAACAGGCGGATCATACGGATGGAAGGTAGACACCGAAAAAGAGAAGGCTGCTATAAGAACGCTTATAGAGGCCGGGGAGACTGCAAAGAGAGAACCTGAGTATTCAAGAAAAGCAGCTTCACATGGTGAAAATGACTACGGCAATTCATATGTGGAGGTAAATCTTACCGCACAGCATATGATACTTATAAAGAACGGTTCAAAGGTACTTGAAAGTGACTTTGTATCGGGAAATGTTTCAAAGAACTGGACCACACCTCCGGGAGCATTTCCGCTTACATACAGAACAAGGAATGCAACATTAAAGGGTGAGGGTTATTCAACCCCTGTAAATTACTGGATGCCTTTTAACGGCGGTATAGGTTTCCACGATGCGCCTTGGAGAAGTGCATTCGGCGGACAGATATATAAGACTTCGGGTTCACACGGATGTGTCAACTTACCGCCTGCCGTTGCAAAGCAGCTATATGAATATGTGGATGCGGGATTCCCGGTACTTTGCTACAACCTGACTGAAGCGGCACCGGCTCCTGCTCCTGCAGAGACTTCTGCTGCAAGTACAGGTGAGACTACGGCAAGCAATCCTACTGAAGAAACGGTGGAACCTATAAGTGAGAATGTAAGTCCACAGGGTGGAAAGACAGCGGTTGAGATAGAACAGTAGTATGAGAGTTATTTCAGGAACTGCAAGGAGTTTGGTATTAAAGACTCCGAAAGGAAATCTGACAAGGCCGACTACGGATAAGATAAAAGAGACGCTTTTTAATATGATTTCAAATGACTTATATGATGCCACTTTCCTTGATATGTTTGCGGGAAGTGGCGGTATAGGCATTGAAGCTTTAAGCAGAGGAGCAAAGAAGGCTTACTTTTGTGACATTGACAGAGAGGCTATCGAATGTATTAAGTACAATCTTGCACATACAAAGCTTTCAGACAGAGCCGTTGTAATGAAAGGAAGCTTTGAAAGTAACCTTGATAAGATAAAAAATTTTAAAGAAAGATTTGATATTATTTTTTTGGATCCTCCATATAAAAAGGAATTTGAAGATAAATGTCTTGATATTTTATTAAATTCCACATTGATTGATGAGCATACATTGATTATAATTGAAGAAGATTTTAAGACTGATACGACCCATTTGGAAAAGGATTGGGATATAGTTAAAGTCAAAGAGTATAAGTCTAATAAACATATTTTTATACATAAGCGAGGGTGACTATGGCTAAAGCTATTTATCCGGGAAGTTTTGATCCTATTACCAATGGACATATTGATATAATTGAGAGAGCTGCTAAGATGTTTGACAAGGTAATTGTCGGAGTACTTATCAATTCGGCCAAAGATCCGCTCTTTACACCGTCCGAGAGGGTGGATATGATAAAGGGCGTGGTAGGACACCTACCGAATATAGAAGTTTTGGAATTTGACGGTTTATTGGTGGATTTTGCTCATGAGCAGAACTGTAATATTTTGGTCAGGGGACTTAGAGTAATAACCGATTTTGAATATGAATTGCAATTGGCTCAGACTAATAAAATAATTGCACCGAACTTAGAGACTGTTTTCTTGAGCACAAACTTGAAATATTCATATTTAAGTTCAAGCATCGTTAAGGAGATAGCGGTATACGATGGAGATATCAGTCATTTCGTAAGAGAAGATATAAGAAAAAGGATTATGGAAAGACTGCGTGAAAAAGGTCTGAGGAGAAGTAATGAGTAGAATCGAACAGGTAATAACAGAGATAGAGGAGTTTGTAAACAGATGTAAAACTGTTACACTGTCAAACTCGATAATAAAGGTAAACAAGGAAGAGTTCGTTGCACTGTTGAATGAACTGAGACAGGAAATACCTGAGGAAGTTACACAGTCACAGAAAGTTATCAGCAACAAGGAAAGTATATTGCTTGATGCAAAGGATAAGGCTGAAAAGGAAATACTTGATGCAAATTTAAAAAGTAACTCCATAAAGGATGACGCAAAGAGAAAGGCCGATGCTATAATCTTAAGCGCAAGGAAGGAGTCCGAGGCTATTATGCTTGAGGCCAATAAGCTGAAGTCTCAACTTGTTAATGAGAATCAGATTATGCAGGCGGCGTATGCGGAGTCCGACAGGATAATAGCATATGCGAGGATGGATGCCGATAAGATAATTTATGAGGCCAATGCGGAAGCCGATGAACTTAGAAAATCATCTGTAAGATATGCGGATGAACTTTTGCAGAGTATTCAGGAGATTATCTCGGGGACATTGGTGGACGGCCAAAACAAATTTGCTCAGTATTTGAATTCACTGCAGTATTATACGGAAGAGATCGGAAAGAATAGACAGGAGCTTGCAACCAGTATTGTTCCTGCAGATCCGAATTCACAGGAACAATGATTGGGCTGCCAAGCAGCCCATTTTTTGCGTAATTAAGATAGAGGTATATATGATACAGGAAAAAGATTTGCCTAAAGCCTATAAAGATGCGATGAAGGATCTTTTGGGAGCTGAATATGATGCTTATATAGACTCACTGTATGAAAAACCGTATGTAGGTATCAGAACGAACTTATTAAAGCTTACCCCTGACAGACTAAAGGAGCTTCTTGACAGAGATTTTAAGAGTGTGCCATGGGTAAAAGAAGGATTTTATTTTGAAGAAGAAAAAGGAGTTCTTAACACTCCTTCAATAAAATATGATGAAAAGATAAAGAGTATATCAAAAAATCCGTATTATTTTGCAGGGCTTTATTATATACAGGAGCCTTCAGCCATGACACCTGCAAGTGTTGCAGGTATAGTGCCGGGTGATAAGGTACTTGATCTTTGTGCGGCACCGGGAGGAAAGTCAACACAGGCTGCTTCATATTTGCAGGGTGAGGGATTACTTGTAACAAATGATTTTTCAGCTTCCAGAGTAAAGGCGTTACAAAAAAATATAGAGGTGAGCGGTATTGACAATGTACTTATCACCAATGAGGATCCTAAGAATCTTTCAAAGATATATATTGAATATTTTGACAAGATAATTGTGGATGCTCCTTGTTCCGGAGAGGGAATGTTTAGAAGAGACAGTGCGGTGTTTAAGGCATATCTTGGAAGAGGACCTGAGTTTTTCACAGGGATTCAGGTGAGTATATTGAATGAGGCCGCCAAGATGTTAAAGCCGGGAGGCACTTTGGTATACTCCACCTGCACATATTCAAGCATTGAGGATGAAGGAAGTCTTATAAATTTCCTTGAAAATCACAGTGATTTTACTATAGAAAAGATTATGCCTGAGTTCGGATTTGAAGAGTCTAAAAAGCTGCCGGGGACTGTAAGACTTTTTCCGCATAAACTAAAGGGAGAGGGACATTTTGTAGCGAGGCTTAAAAAGAAAGGCAGCGAAACGGAAATTGTAAGTAGAGACAATAAAAAGGAAAAGAATAAAAGAAAGAAACCGCCGAAGTTACCTGAGGAGCTTTTGGATTTTTTAAAGAAAATAAAGCGTGATTGGGATTATGAGAGGATTTTTATCAATAAGGACTATGCTTACTATCTGCCGAAAGACGCACTGATTGACAAAAGCCTTCACTATATCAGAACAGGACTGCTTCTGGGTGAGGTAAAGAAAAACAGATTTGAGCCTTTTCAAGCTTTGGCTATGAATATAAAGTTTGATGAGTGGGAAAATCCGCTTAATCTGCATGCAGATGATGAAAGAGTAATAAAGTATTTAAAGGGTGAGACTATAGAGGCTGATGACGAGTACAACGGAATCAGGCTTGTATGTGTGGACGGATTTTCACTGGGTTTTGTAAAGCAGAACAAAAGAAGCTGTAAAAACAAGTATTATCAGGGCTGGAGATGGATGTAATGGTTGTCAGAGTGGATAAGATTATGTCTGAGCTTGGCTTTGGCAGTCGCAGTGAAATCAAAAAATACGCCAAAGCCGGTAAGATAAGAATAAACGATAAAGTTATAAAAAAGGCTGATGAGAAGATAGACAGTGAAAGAGATAAGCTGTATTTTGAAGGCAGGCAGGTGGTTGTGGAAGAGTTTGAGACCTATGTACTTTATAAGCCGGCAGGATATGTATGTGCGACTAAGGACAATGTACACAAAACGGTTATGGAGCTTATTGATTCAGACAGGAAAAATATTGTGCCTGTGGGCAGACTTGACCTTGATACGGAAGGACTTTTGATTTTGACAAATGACGGAGCACTAAATCACAGGCTGGTATCGCCGGCATCTCATGTGGATAAGATATATTATGCAAAATTTGAAGGTACTTTAGCAGATGACGCCATAGAGTGCACGGCTAAGGGGCTTGATATAGGTGAGGGTGAGGTGTCAAAGCCTGCAAAGCTTGAAATTCTGTCAAGTGATGAGGTGAAACTTACCATACATGAGGGCAAGTTTCATCAGGTAAAGAGAATGATAAAAGCTCTTGGAGGTGAGGTGACATATCTTAAAAGAATTGCTTTCGGAGGGCTGAACCTTGACGATTTGAATCTCAAAAAGGGTGAAAGTAGGAAAATAACTAAGGAAGAGATGGAGAAGTTAAAGTGATAAAGAATATTAAAGCGTGCATATTCGATCTGGACGGAACGCTGGTGGACTCTATGTGGATGTGGCCTGACATAGACAGGGAGTATCTTGGCAGATTCGGGATTGAATATGATGACAATTTAAAAAATGAGATAGACGGTATCAGCTTTCATGAGACTGCCGTATACTTTAAAAATAAGTTCGGTATATCGGACAGTGTTGAAAAGATATGTAAGGACTGGGAGGAAATGGCATATGATAAGTACAAGTATGAGGTCAAGGAAAAGCCCGGTTGCAAAAAGTTTTTGGAGCATATAAGGTCAAAAGGAATCAAGATGGGGATTGCGACAAGCAATAACAGGTCAATGGTGGATGTGGTCTTGGAATCCTTAAATATGAAAGATTTCTTTGAGGTAATCACCACATCGGATGAAGTGAAAAGGGGTAAGCCTGCACCTGATGTGTACCTTACCACTGCAAAGCTTCTTAATGTGGAACCGAAAAACTGCCTGGTATTTGAAGATGTTGTAGCAGGTATAATATCAGGTAAGTCGGCAGGTATGAAAGTCTGTGCAATCGAAGACGATTTTACAAAGGAAGTCAGACAAAAGAAAAAGGAGTTGTCAGACTACTATATAGTAGACTACAGTGAGTTGATATGATAAAGAAAAAAGGTGAGTACGGATATAGAAAGTACTTCAAGATAAAAAACGGGATAATGATTGGTTTTTTTATTATCGTTATTTTGGTACTTTTTATAGCTTCAAAGCATACTAAAGAAAATATGTCAAGGATTCTTTTGGTGTCATCCATACTTATGGTACTGCCTATGGCAAATCTTTTATCGCCTTTTTTGGTAGTGTTTAAGTACAGGTCATGTGAATACGGTCTTGTAAAACCGTACTTGGAAGATAAACATTTTTTGTTTGATATTATCCTTACTATGAAGGAACAGGTTATGCCTCTTGATATCATATATATTGACGGAGAGAGGATATTTTGTGTTCTTTCAAATAAGGCTGACAAAAGAAAAACCGAAGACTTTATAAAAGAAAGAATGAAACTTGGGGGAATAAGTGTGAATGTAAAGGTCTGTGAAAGTATAAATGAATTAAAAAAGTTTATAAAAATCTCGCAGACAGAAGAGAATGTTGACAATAAATTAAATGAGATTAGGGCAATCTTAAAAAGCCTGTCGGTATAATGGTTGAGATAATTGTAGGAAAGAACGAAAGCGGTCAGAGGCTTGACAGAGTATTGGAAAAGATATTTGTAAATGCAAATGCAGGCTTAATCTTTAAGATGCTCAGAAAGAAAAATATTACACTGGATGATAAGAAGGCTGACGGCAAGGAGAGACTGATGCTTGGATCAAGTATCAAACTTTGGTTTTCAGATGAAAGTTTTGAAAAACTTACAGGAAAGAAAAATCTTTTAAAGACGGTCAAGGCTGAAAATACAGATAATGATGATAAGGCGGCTGCATTCAAGTCATATATAGTATATGAAGATGAGAACACTGTAATTATAAATAAGCCGGCCGGATTGTTGTCACAAAAGGCACAGGCAAATGATATATCTGTAAATGATTTGCTTTTAGAGTACCTTCATTTTGATGAGACCGCTTTGAATACTTTTAAGCCGTCTATTTGCAACAGACTTGACAGAAATACCTCGGGACTTTTGGTGTGCGGTAAGACTCTGGAAGGGCTTAGAGTAAATAATGAACTGATAAAGACAAAGGCGGTAAAAAAGTTCTATTTGGCTCTTGTGAAGGGAAAAGTAAGTGAAAAATGTGCTATATCCGGTTGGCTTTATAAGGACGAAAAGACCAATAAGGTACTTATAAAAAATGCCGAGTTTGAAAAATCTGATTATATACAGACGGAGTACGAGCCTATAGGATATTTTGATGATGCCACTTTACTGTCGGTAAAGCTGATTACAGGAAAGACACATCAGATAAGGGCACATCTGGCAAGTATATCACATCCGATAATAGGTGATTTCAAGTACGGCAACAGGTCTGTAAATGAAGTCTATAAGAAAAAATACGGAATAAAATGGCAAATGCTGCATTCTTATAAACTTGTATACGAAAATGAGGACATATCGGATACAGAGACTTTCAAAGCGCTAAAGGGCAGGTGCTTTGTGGCTGAGTATAACGGTGATTTCAGAAAGGTGATAGGAGATGGGAACTTGGAAGACAAGAGGTCTTAGAGGCTCGGCACTTGAAGAGTATATAAACTATTCAAATGAAAAGTACAGAGAATCGGGGCTTGCACTTATTCAAAAGATACCCACCCCCATCACACCTATTGATATTGATAAGAGTACAAGGCATATCACATTGGCATACTTTGATAAGAAGTCAACTGTGGACTATATCGGGGCGGTACAGGGGTTACCTGTATGCTTTGATGCCAAGGAGTGTGCGACTGCAAGCTTTTCTTTGGCAAATGTACATGAGCATCAGTTTAAATTTATGTGCGAGTTTGAAAAGCAGGGCGGTATTGCTTTTTTGATTATATTTTTCAAGTCACTTGATAAGATTATGTATGTGCCGCTAAGTGATTTGAGAGTATTTATGGACAGAATGTATGCAGGCGGAAAAAAGAGTTTTAAATTTGAAGAGTTGAACTCGGAATATGAGATACCCAAAAAAGGCGATATTATCGTGCATTATCTTGAAAGTCTGAGTTCATATCTTTTGGACAGGTAAAGGAGAGATTAGTATGAAACATATTGATGCCAGAATTTACAGCGGAAAAACAAATTTTGAGTGGAAAGATTTAAAGCTCAATCATAAAGGTTTGCTCCCTGTTATCGTTCAGGATTTTGTAGACAATTCCGTTTTATTATATACATATATGAATGAAGATGCATGGAATAAGACTTTATCTACAGGTCTGTTCACTTATTTTTCAGATATACACAACAGGTCAATAGTGAAGGGCAAAAAGTACGGCAATTATCAATATGTAAGAGAACTGTTTTTGAACGGGGAAAAGGATGCGCTTTTGGTAAAAGTCTACTCTGTGGCACCTATATGCGGTGACGGCAAAAAGAGTTGTTTTTTCAATGATATAGAGGAAATATAGTTATGAATACTATACTGCTTATGATGTCGGTCATTATACTGCTTTGTATAATTTTAAATATCATATCCAGCAAAATAGGTGTACCTGTTCTTCTGGCATTTATTTTGCTTGGAATGGTTTTCGGGTCTGACGGTATTTTTAAAATTAAATTTGACGACTTTAGGCAGGCGGAGACTATATGCTCGTTTGCACTGATTTTTATAATGTTTTACGGCGGTTTCGGAACCAATATAAACGAGGCAAAGCCTATTGCACTGAAGGCGGGGCTGCTTTCGAGTGTCGGAGTACTTTTGACTTCGGTATTTGTGGCATTATTCGGACATTATATTCTGAGGTTTTCTTGGATAAACAGTATGCTTATAGGAGCCGTTATCTCATCCACAGATGCTGCAAGTGTCTTTTCGATACTCCGAGACAGACACTTAAATCTAAAGGATAACACCGCATCAATCCTGGAAGTGGAGAGCGGAAGTAACGACCCATTTGCATATATGATTACAATGATAGTGATAAAGATAATTGCAGGAAGTATTACGCCACTTGACATCTTCACTATGTTGTTTTTGCAATTATTTCTTGGGGTTTTGTGCGGAGTTTTAATTGCGATTATATTCAGATATTTTATAAACAAATTTATCATTCATACCCCCGGCTTTAATATGGTATTGATAATTGCGGTTGCATTGCTTTCGTATGCACTGCCGAATGTATTTGGCGGAAACGGGTATTTGAGCGTATATATCACAGGTATTATACTTGGAAATTCGGATATCAGAGGAAAGAAAGAACTTGTACCTTTCTTTGACGGACTCACAGGTATAATGCAGATTTTGATTTTCTTTTTACTTGGACTTTTGTCATATCCTACACAGCTTTTGAGAGTTGCCGGCACAGGACTTATACTTGCGCTTTTTATTACATTTATTGTCAGACCGCTTGTAATTGCTTTGATTTTAAAGCCGTTTAAGTCCAAATGGAATCAGGTGTTTTTGGTTTCATGGTCAGGCTTTAGAGGGGCTTCATCCATAGTTTTTGCAATTGCGGCACTTTTAAGTACAAATGCAAACTATGATGTTTTCAATAATGTATTTTTTATTGTATTGTTCTCAATATCCGTACAGGGAAGCCTTCTGCCTTTCATGTCAAAGAAGCTTGATATGATTGATGAAAACTGTGATGTTATGAAGACCTTTTCAGACTATGCGGGAGAGGAGATACCTATTGAATTTATACAGTTGACTCTAAACGGTGAGCAGGGATGGTGTAACAAGAGTGTAAGTGAGATAAATCTTCCTCCGGACACATTGCTGGTTTTGGTAAAGCGAGACGGAGAGGATATAGTACCTAACGGTCAGACTGTTTTAAAATGTGGCGATACGGTAGTGCTTGCGGCAAAATCTATAGATTTTGAGGAAAGCTACAGTATTGTGGAGCATGTAGTTACAAAGAAAATGCTTACAAATGGAAATACATTGGCAAAACTCTCAGATGAGCTTGACGGGCTTGTAATGCTTATAATAAGAGGAGATGAGTTCATTATTCCAAACGGTGAGACTGTTATTTGTGAGAAAGATGTTTTGGTATTAAATAACGGACCTATATAAAAAATCGCAACGAAAACCGTTGCGATATTTTTATGCCACCTTTGAAATAAGTCCGAAGGATATAATCATCATTATAATACTTGCCATCAGCATACCGAGCAGTATACCGAGGAACGCTTTTTTTCTGTCCATCTCAAGGAATGCCGCAATGATGGCACCTGTCCAGGCACCTGTACCCGGAAGCGGTATACCTACAAAGATTACAAGTCCCCAGAAACCATATTTTTCTATAGAGTCCTTGTTTTTCATTATCTTTTTATGCAGGAATAAATGGATTCCTTTAAAAAGTTTGAACCTTGATTTTTCCATTGCCCTTAAAATTCTGTTGATTAAAAGGAGTATAAAAGGAACCGGAATAACATTGCCCACTATTGCGATAATATAGCTCTCAAGCGGGGGAAGCTTAAGCAGCGACGCGGCTATAAGTCCTCCTCTAAGCTCCAATATAGGCAACATGGATATAATAAATACTATCAACTGCTTTCCGAAGCTGAGTGATAAAAGTCCACCCATCATTCCGATAAGTGATTTCGCTAATTTTTCTGCCATAAAATACCTCTCATTTTTACGATAATGTAGATTGTAACAGATTGAGTAATTACAATCAAGGTGCTAAAATATTAAAACGGAGGTAGGATGATGGATATATTAAAGGGAGCATTGTGTTTGGAAGGCGGATCTTTAAGAGGGCTTTTTACTGCCGGAGTTTTAGATGCGTTTTTGGACAATGATTTGTATATTGAATATGTGAACGGAGTTTCGGCAGGTTCTATGAACGGAATGAACTATGTTTCAAAACAGAGAGGCAGGTCAAAGAGGATAAACCTTAAGTATCTACATGATAAGAGGTATATAAGTTTCAAAAATATGTTTACATCAAGACAGATATTCAATTTTGATTTTTTATTTGGTGATATTTCAAATAAATATGATCCTTTTGATTGGGAGGCCTTTAATGACAAATCACAAAAGTATGAGGCTGTAGCCACAGATGTAATAACCGGTGAAAGTACATATTTTGACAGAGATGAATGCAGTGATATTGTGGCAGGTGTAGAGGCATCGGCATCCATACCTGTGATGTCGAAAATGATTGATGTTGAGGGAAGAAAGTATCTGGACGGCGGAGTGTCCACATCCATTGCATACAAAAGAGCCTTTGAGCTCGGATATCCTAAGGCTGTGGTTGTACTTACAAGAGAAGAAGGATACAGAAAAAAGCCTGTAAATAAGGTGAATGAGAGTATATATAAGAGATATTTTAAACCGCTTCCAAGGCTTGTAGATAAGCTTATGAGTGTACCCGAAAGGTATAATGAAATGCAGGAAGAGATGGAAGCTCTTGCAAATGAGGGCAAGCTTCTTATAATAAGACCTCAAAAGAAGGTTATTGTACAAAGACTTGAAAAGAGCGTTGCCAAGCTTGAAAGCCTTTATAATGAAGGATATGAAGAGGGTTTAAGAAATATTGAGAATATAAAGAAGTTTTTAAGTCAAAATCCATGAGTTCAGCTTGGAGATTAAGTTATATTACTGTCACTTTATCGCTTTAAACTTTTAAGGTTTAAAGCCTTAAGGTATTGACGCAAAAATTTAGTTATAGTATAATCCATTGCAGAGTTTTATTGTAAATGGAAGGACAGTATATGAAAAAGAATATATTTAAAATAGCTGTAGCTATGTTACTTGGAGCAAGCCTTATGGCATGCGGCTCTAAGGCGGATACTTCAGACAGTACTGCAAGCGCCGATGCAAAAACCGATGTTTCATCACAGGCTGATGCAAATGCGAAAAAAATAGGTATTTTGCAGTATGTACAGCATCCTGCGCTTGATAAGGCAAATGAAGGATTTGTTGCCGCACTTAAAGAGGCGGGAATGAATGTGGATATTGAGCAGGAGAATGCCGGAGGTGAGCAGTCTGCGGCACAGACTATTGCAAACAAACTTGTAAACGATAAAAAGGATTTGATCCTTGCTATTGCAACACCGGCAGCACAGGCTGTAGCAGGTGCCACATCCGATATTCCTGTGGTTATAACTGCAGTTACAGACCCTGCGGATTCCGGACTTGTAGACAGTAACGAGAAGCCTGGCGGCAATGTTACCGGAAGTTCGGACCTTACACCGGTAGCGGATCAGATCGAGCTTCTTACAAAGATTTTACCTGAGGCAAAGAATGTAGGTATTCTTTACTGTACAGCGGAAGCCAACTCAAAGCTTCAGGCCGGACTTGCTATGGACGCCCTGAAGGCTAAGGGGCTTAACGGTGTGGAGTACACTGTTTCAAGTTCAAATGAGATACAAAGTGTTGTTGAGTCAATGGTAGGTAAGGTGGATGCCATCTATGTACCTACAGACAATGTTATTGCGGCAGGTATGACAACTGTGGCAATGGTTGCAACTACGGAACATAAGATTCCTATTATCGGAGCTGAGGCGGCTCATGTTGAAAACGGTGCTCTTGCAACATACGGTATAGACTATTTTGAGGTCGGCAAGCTTGCAGGAGAGCAGGCTGTAGAGATTCTAAACGGCAAGTCTCCGGCTGATATTCCGATTGCATATTTACCTAAGGACAAATGTAAGCTTGTTATAAACGATGAGGTTGCAAAGGAACTTGGAATAGATACATCAAATATTTCAATGGAATAAGAAATTTTCAAGACCGGTGTATACCGGTTTTGTTGTTATTAAATATAATTTGTGGAGGTAAAAATGTTTACAGCACTTTTGGGAGCCGTATCACAGGGTATACTTTGGGGTGTAATGGTTCTTGGAGTATATATTACTTATAAATTACTGGATATTCCGGATTTGACTGCGGACGGAAGTTTCGCTTTCGGAGGTTGTGTGTGTGCGGTCATGATTGTGAATTTCCATATGAATCCTTTGGCGGCGCTTATATTTGCTACGATTGCAGGTATGATAGCCGGATTTATCACAGGTGCATTGCATACGATATTTGAGATTCCTGCTATACTTGCAGGTATTTTGACACAGATTTCTTTGTGGTCAATAAACCTACGAGTTATGGGAAAGAGTAATGTGCCGCTTTTAAAGACAAAGACAATATTTTCATGGCTTACAGATGCTACGGGAATCAGCAATTCCATGGCAGGTGTTATTTTGGGCGGAATAATAATAGTACTTACAATACTTATCTTATACTGGTTTTTCGGTACCGAGCTCGGTTCGGCACTCAGGGCTACAGGAAATAATGAGGCGATGATAAGAGCACTAGGTGTAAATACCGCTCATACAAAGCTGCTTGCACTTGTAATAAGTAACGGGCTTATAGGACTCTCAGGCGGACTTATAGTGCAGAGCCAAAAGTATGCGGATATAAATGCAGGTACAGGTGCCATAGTAATAGGACTTGCGGCAATAGTTATAGGTGAGGTAATACTTGGAAAGGTGATTTCATTTTGGATGAAGCTTACATCGGCAGTGGTCGGCTCGGTAGTATATTTTGTAATAAGAGGTATTGTATTGCAGCTCGGTATGGACGCCAACGATATGAAGATGCTCTCCGCAATAATAGTGGCATTGGCATTGGCAGTACCGGTAATTAGTGCTAAAATAAGATTAAACAGAGCATATTCACCAAAGGGAGAGTAAGATGTTAGAGATTTTAAATGTAAGCAAGACCTTCAACAAAGGTACAATAAACGAAAAGAAAGCTTTAAACAAACTGTCACTGCATCTGAATCCCGGCGACTTTGTGACAATCATTGGCGGAAACGGTGCAGGTAAATCTACAATGTTGAATATGATTGCAGGCGTATATCCTATAGACGGAGGCAGAATCATAATAGACGGCGTAGATATATCAAGGATGCCTGAGTACAAGAGGGCAAAGTATATAGGAAGAGTATTTCAGGACCCTATGATGGGAACCAGTGCAGGTATGCAAATAGATGAGAACCTTGCACTTGCTTTTAGAAGAGGTGAGTCAAGGGGACTGGCTTGGGGTATCAAAAAATCCGAGAAGGAAAAGTACAAAGAGATACTTTCAAAACTTGACCTCGGACTTCAGACCAGAATGACTTCAAAGGTGGGACTGCTGTCGGGAGGTCAAAGACAGGCACTGACACTTTTGATGGCAACACTGAAAAAGCCTAAGCTTTTACTTCTTGACGAGCATACGGCGGCACTTGACCCGAAGACCGCAAAGAGAGTACTTGACCTTACGGAGCAGGTGGTTGCAGAGCAAAATCTTACCGCAATGATGGTTACTCACAATATGAAGGATGCGCTGAATATCGGAAACAGGCTTATTATGATGCACTCGGGAAGAGTGATCTATGATGTAAGCGGAGAAGAGAAAAAGAAACTTAAAGTCGAGGATCTTTTAAGGAAGTTTGAAGAGGCAAGCGGCGGAGAGTTTGCAAATGACAGAATGATGTTGGCAAACTAGATAAAAACGGAGGGGACTATGGATAAGAAACTTATTATCACCATAAACAGAGAATATGGAAGCGGCGGAAGGATAATAGGACAAAAGCTTTCAGAGAAACTTGGTATACCTTATTATGACGATGAAATAATAAGGCGCGCATCCGAACATTCGGCTGTGGGAGAGCAGTATTTCAGAATGAATGATGAGAGACCGGGTAACAATATTTTGCAAAGAATCATAGGCGGAATAAAGAATGCAAATAATAAGCCGTCAATAGGTGACGATATTGTTTCACCTGACAATCTTTTCAGATTTGAAAGTGAAGTGATAAGGGAGTTGGCTGCAAATGAGGCCTGTATACTTATCGGAAGATGCTCGGACTTTGTACTCAGCTCCGCAGGAGATGAGGATTTTATTTCTCTCTTTGTGTATGCGGATCTCTCTACGAAGGTGGACAGAGTAATGGATGTTGACGGAGTGGACGCCAAGGAAGCTCTTAGACGAGTACAAAGAAACAACAGGATCAGAAAAGAGTACTATAAGTACTACACAGGTGAAGAGTGGGACGATATGACACATTATGATCTGCCGCTGAACACATCAAAGATTACACTTGATCAAGGCGTGGAATTGATACTTGAGTATTTAAAGATTAGAGGAAAGTTATAAATGAGAGATAATTGTATTGACAGTTTTTTGGCACAGGAGTTCGGCAAGAGCCAAAATTATAATGAGATAAAAAATGTGCTCTTCAGTGAGTTCAATGTAAAAAAGGGACTTAGAAATGAAGACGGTACAGGAGTAAGAGTAGGACTTACAAAGGTTTCCGATGTAGTGGGCTATGATATAGTGGACGGTGTGAAGACAAATGTGGACGGTAAGCTCTACTACAGAGGCTACAGTCTTAATGACCTTGTAAACGGAAGTGCCAAATCTGTCAGAGGCTATGAAGAAGTGATGTTCTTACTGCTGTTCGGTTTCTTACCGAATAAGATGGAGCTTGACAACTTTTCAAAGGTCTTTAGAAGTATGTACGCTTTACCGAACGGCTTCTTTGAGAGTGTTCTTCTTAGAAATCCGGGCAAGAATCTGATGAATGTACTTCAAAATGCGGTACTTACACTTTACAACTACGATGACGAGCCTGACAATGTGGATGTATTTTCAACTTTATTGAAGGGGCTTAGAATATCGGCATTTTTACCTGTAATTATGTGCTATGCATATCAGGCAAAGAGACATTATTTTAACAACGACAGTCTTATAATACATTATCCTGACGAGAAGCTGTCAATGGCTGAGAATATCTTACAGATGTTAAGAGTTGACCAAAAATTCTCAAAGAACGAGGCGGCACTGCTTGATACAATACTTGTACTTCATGCGGACCACGGCGGCGGTAACAACTCAACATTTACAAATGTTGTGGTTTCATCCACAGGTACGGATATATACTCTACAATTGCGGCATCTATCGGTTCACTGAAAGGACCTAAGCACGGCGGTGCGAATATATCCGTTGTGCAGATGATGAAGGCTGTAAAGGATGAAATAGGTATAACCACAGATGAAAAGAAGATAAGAAATGTTGTAAACAGATTGCTTGATAAAGATTTCTATGACTGTAGCGGACTTATATACGGATTCGGACATGCGGTTTATACAATTACGGACCCGAGAGCCGAGCTTTTAAGAGAGTACTGTGAGGTCGTGGCAAAGGATAAGGACAGACTTGACGAGTATCACTTCTACGAGGTGTTTGAAAAGACTGTAAAGAAGGTGGTATTTGAAAGAAAGGGCACTACAATTTCTTCAAATGTAGACCTCTATTCAGGATTTGCCTACAATATGCTTGGAATCCCTGAAGACTTATATACACCGCTCTTTGTGGTGGCAAGAAATATAGGTTGGGTTGCACATAATGTGGAGAACAAGCTTTATGACGGTAGAATAATGAGACCTGCTACAAAGTATGTGGGTGAATTACACGAATATACGGCATTTAAAGACAGATAAAAAAGAGGCCTTAGGCCTCTTCTTTAAGTTTATTATTTTTTGTCGTCTTCAAGGACATCGTCTATTTTCTGAGCAAGGTCTTTTTTGTCCTCGTCAGGATTCATCTCATAAAAGTCAACTTCCACTTCAGAATCATTATCCTCGTCCTCAGACTTTTTTGTCGCCTTGTCAAACTTATCTTTTGCTTTGTCAAATATAGGTTTTGCACTGTCCTTTGCAACATCGGTTGCAGCGGCTACATTGTCGCTTACAATATTTGCAACGCCTTTAAGTACTTCCTTGGCGGCACTTGCCATTCCCTTGGCACTGTTTGCGGTATCCTTGGCGGCAGTAACGAACTCATCTGTAGATGACTTCAGTTCGGTATATTTTCTGTCGGAAGGGTTATTGTCTGTATTTTCATCAAGTTCATCATCAAAATCTTTGAACTCACCCTCCAATTCCTTTTGATATCCTTTATACTTCAGTACATATGACACACCTGCTGCTGCGGCACCTGCAAGAGATGCTAAAAATAATAACTTTTTGAAACTTGCCATAATAACCTCCTTTACAATTGTGGTGATTACAGTGTAATATCTATTTGTAAAAAGTACAAGTGTTATTTGGAGAGAATATGAAAAAAATAATATATTTTTTGGGATATATCATAGGATTTATTATAATTGCATATATCAGCTACACTTATGTGAAAATGGGAATCTCACATACAAATGATATATTCTTAAAGAAGGGATATTTTGTTTTGGCTACGGTTATTTTTGTTACGGTTTTAGCCTCACTTATATATCTTAAGTTGACAAAATTCAGTATTGTAAAGATATATCCGATAGTGCTGACATTATTCGGACTTGCGTATATGTATGTATTTCCGGCAATGTCGGCTCCTGATGAGATTGCACATTTTATCTCGGCGTATAAAATATCAAATATAATGCTTGGTGAGAGGGCAACCGTCACCGACGGGCATGTGATAATCAGAGCCGGAGATTTGTGGCTGGAAGATACTGATAATGAATATAAATTTGATGCAAATAAAAGTGTAAAAGAGGGTGTTTTGATACCGGAAGGAGGAAGTCATGGCAAAATTGTTTCAAGCAAGCTGGAAGAAGCATCTTATAAGGTTTTTTATGGAGAGGGGAATCTTCGCAGTCGCAATAGCGGGATTAGTTTTAAAGGAAAGACTTATGACAAAGCGCAGTCGCTACATTCACCTGTAAATACCATACCGAGTGTATATTTTTTTGCGGCACTCGGCATAAGTATAGCAAGGATATTGGGGCTTGGAAGCGTATATCTTGTGATTTTCGGCAGACTCGCAAATCTGGCGGTCTTTGTTTTGCTTACTTCTTTTGCAATAAAGCTTTTGCCGAAGTTTAAAGAGTTTATATTCCTTATAGGTTTGTTTCCCACCACGGTTGAACTTGCGGCGTCATATTCATATGATGCGATTATGATTGCAAGTTTGATTTTCTTTGTTTCATATGTATTTTACCTTGCATATGAAAAGGATTCCTTTAATATAAAGGATTTGATAGTTGTGACATTGTTTTCAGGACTTGTTTTGCCTTGTAAGATGGTGTATTTTCCTATACTGCTTATACTTTTTTTAGTACCTATGCAAAAATTCAGTGTAAGAGGCAAGGTAAACGGGAAGATAAAAAAAGAAAATATAACATTTTTCCTTGCAAGTGCTGTGACGGTACTTCTGTCATTTGTAATTGCAATGTATCTGGTAAACAGGGCGACTGTGGTAGGATATTCCACAAGCAATACCGACAGCCTTGAGTGGGCAGGTGAGCAAAGCTATACAATAGGGTATTTGATTCACAACAAAGCCAAGGCGATAAAGTTGTTTTATAATACGATTATTTTGCAGCTTGAGTACTATCACGGCACCATGATGGGAACTTATTTGGGTCATGCGGATACTGTAGTCGGAATACCTTATATAGGATTTTTAGTATTAAATGTAGCTTTAATACTTTCCATATTCAGAGAGGGCAAGGAAAAGCTGCTGCTTTTAAAGGATAAAATTCTTGTTACCGTAAGTGTAGGCTTTATAATATTCCTTATACTTTTATCAATGCTTATTGCGTGGACTCCGATAAGTTCACAGTTTATAGAGGGAGTCAGCGGCAGATACTTTATACCGGTGATGCTTCCTATACTTTCGGTACTTCAAAACAACAAGCTTTCTGTAAAAAATGAGATGAAGAGAACTTTGATATTCCTGTTTATTTTTGTGAACGGACTTTCTCTTTTACAGATATTTGCTACAGTATGTATAAGACTCTGACGCCTTACTTAGTAAATAACAAAACTGTAAAAAAAAATTAACAAAAGTATTTGTGAAATACGCTATAATAGTTTTTATAAGGAGGCGAAATGAAGAGAAGAAATTTAATAAAACTTGCATCAGCATTTGCGGTTGTGACTATGCTGGGACTTGGCATACACACTAAGGCATATGCGCTTGGTGCAACATCAAGTATCGATTCTGTTACAATAGGTTCAAATAAGACTACAGTTGACATCACTATGAACAACTCAGGTGATATGTCAGGTACCGATGGTAACTTTTATCTTTTTGAGTTACAGCCGTATGAGGACGGTATCGGAAACAGAACCGACTATCTTGAAAAATTAAGTGCGGGAAGTGTAACAAAATCATATCAGTTGAATAAGGGAAGTGAGAACAGCAGACTTTATAACAGCTATGTGGTGGCGGTATATGACGGAAGCAAGTATGTTCCTGTAAGTTCACAAAAGTATATCACAAATCCTGAGGCGGTTGCTTCAAATATTGCCGCTTATAAGACACAGGCCTCAAAGAAGGGATTACAGATTGAGTTAAAGATGCTTGACGATGCTTTTGACCTTGGAGTAAAGCACGCATCCACCAATATTGCCTTCAATCAGATCCTCGGTAACGGTATCGACTACAATTACAACGGTAAGACATACCATTTCAACAAGGCTGTAGTTGAGGACTATGACAAGACTATCAGTGCATTCTCAGGAAAGGATATGACCGTTACGGCCATTATTCTAAACGGCTATAATGAAGCACATCCTGAGCTTATGTACCCTAATATGCCGAAAAGAGACAATATATTCTACTATATGTTCAATGCATCCTCAAAAGAGGGAGCTGAGACTACAGAGGCTATAGCATCCTTCCTTGCGGAAAGATACAACGGAAAGACACCTAAGTACGGTAAGGTATCCAACTGGATTATAGGAAATGAAATCAACAACCAGCAGTGGAACTATGTCGGAGATATGGATGTAAGAAGCTATACAAGAAGATATGAGAAGGCATTCAGAATTTTCTACAATGCAATCAAGTCAAACTCGTCAACCGACAGAGTGTTTTACTCACTTGATTACAACTGGAATAATGAGATCAACAACAAGAACAAGTACGGCGGCAAGCAGGTAGTTGACAACTTCAACTCTTTGGTATTGGAACACGGAGATATAGACTGGGGTCTTGCATATCACCCGTATCCGGCACCTATGACGGAGCCTGAGTTCTGGGATGATGCAGAGAAGACGGGACTTATCAAGGACAGTTTTGATTCTCCTGTAATCAACTTTGCAAACCTTAATAAGCTTACAGACTACTTTGCACAGGATGCACTTAAGAAAAACGGTGTGGTAAGACATATAATGCTTACAGAGGAGGGCTTTACAGCCACCAATCCTACAAGAGGCAATATAGAAAATGAGCAGGCTGCGGCATTTGCGTACTCATATTACCTTGTAGATTCAAACCCGTATATCGAAGCATATATACTCAGTCGTCAGGTGGATGCACCGCTTGAGGTAAGATCGGGACTTTCATTCGGACTTTGGACCTGCAATATGAATGTAGGTGATGAGATTAAGGCTGTTTCAAAGAGAAAGATTTGGAATGTATTCAAGTACATTGACAAGGCAAAGTACACACTTGACAATACAGACTTCGCAAAGAGCGTCTTAGGTATAAGCAAGTGGCAGGAAAAAGTTCCGAACTTTAAGTGGACTGCACAGGAAAACAGAAGATAATATTTATAATCTATGGGAAGGCTTTCCTTTCCATAGATTTTTTCATATGCTGAGGGTAATGCATTAATAATCTTTTCGTGGTATAATGTGAGACATTGTATATAAGCAAAATAAAGTAGCAAAGACGGAGCCGTTATGAAACATACATTTGTTATTTGTGCATATAAGGAATCAAAGTATTTGGAGGACTGTATAAAATCTTTGAAAACTCAGAAAGTAAAGTCTGATATAAAGATTGCAACCTCCACACCTAATGAATATATCTACAGTATTGCAAACAAATACGGAATTGATGTATTTGTCAACAATATTAAAAAAGCCGATAATATTTCAAATATAGGCAATGACTGGCAGTTTGCTTACAATATAGCCGATACGGAGCTGGTAACTATAGCACATCAGGATGATATTTATCTTAAGCACTATACAAAAGATTTATTAAAGTATAAAAAGAAATATCCGGATATGACTCTTTTTACCACATCGTCCATTACGATAAAAAACGGAAGGATGAAGTTCGGCAAAGTGGAACTGGTAAAGAAAATTCTCAGACTGCCGCTTACTTTCAATGCGCTGAACAATATAGAGTTTGTAAAAAGACTTGCCATAACCTTCGGAAATCCTATAATAGCGCCAAGCTGCGCCTATGATAAGAGACTCTGTCCGAAAGATTTGTTTTTATCAAGTTTTCAGTTTGCACTGGATTGGGAGTGTCTTCTTAAGCTTGCAAAATTGGAGGGCAGGTTTGTACTTTGTGAAAATCCGGGGATTTGCTACAGAGTACATGACGGTGCGACCACAAAAAAGAGTATACTTGATCACTCAAGGCAAAAAGAAGAGAGTATTATGTTTGACAGATTGTTGCCAAGTCCGCTGGCAGCTGTTGTAAAGAAGCTCTATCAAACTTCGTATAATGCATATTTTTAGGAGGAGATATGGTACTGGTAAAAGTTGAAGAAAAATACGAATATCTAAAGGATATATTGCTTTCATTACTTCTTATAGGTATTGCATTTATTATAAATACCGGAATCAGTATAAAGGGCTTATATATGGACGACCTGCTTATGTGGTCTACCAGAAGAGGCACAGGATTTTTCAGATATGTATTTCCGCATGAGATGAGAAAGTTCAGACCGGTATACTGGGCGGTTACTTGGATATATCAAGGGATTATAAAAAATAATCTTGATTTTATTGTGCCTATAAATATAGTTATAGGCGCAGGTATAGCAATTGCAATTTATTTTTTTGCAAAGGGTCTTGCGCGTTCAAAGACGATGGCGTTTTTATTTGCCGCCATGTTTTTAGTTTCAAGATTTTCATACTATGATATAGGGCAGTATCTCGGACTTATGGAAGCCATGGCGATGATATTTGCATTTGCACTTTGTGTATGCCTTTACAAATATATTAACGGACAGGCAAACAGATACTTTTATTATGCCTGTGTATTTTATTTTTTGGACTGTTTTACACATGAGAGATTTGTAGTACTATTCCCTATGCTTATCTTTGCAGTAATTGTGAAAAAGGGATACAGAATAATAAATGCATCTGTAGCAATAATTACTTTTATTGTGGCAAATTATATAAGATTTGCGGCTTTAAAGTCATTTATACCTGAGGGCACCGGTAACTCAAAGGTAAGTGAAACTTTCAAACTGTCAAGTTTTTTTGCATCTGTAAAAACTGAGATATTATATCTTTGCGGAATAAATACGGGTCCTACACATCTGAACGGAATTGACTTCAAGGATGCAAATATTGCAGTCAAAATCCTGATAATCATAGGAATATTTGCGTTTATTATGTTTATTTGCAAGTCCGTATACTCTATTCTGATGAGAAGTAAAAAAATTGAATTTGACTGGATAAAAAACATATTGCTGTTCCTCGGATTTATTATAGGAAGTATAGTGTCATCTGCCGTAACTATAAGAGTGGAGATGAGATGGCTGTATGCACCTTTTTTATTTTTGTTGCTACTTACCGCCTATATCTACGGTGTGGATAAAAAGATAGCTGTAAGAAAGTCAAAGAATAAAAGTATAGGGACTTCACTCAGCAGAATATTTCATGTTTCATTTGTATCGGCAATACTTGTGATGGTTTGGGGATTTTGTATGCTTATAGGAGATATGTACTACAGAGGTTACTATGATAAGATATATCTTTTTGAGGGTCAAAACAGAGCCAATTCACTGGCAAATGAGACTTACTACAAATATAATAAGGAATTAGATAATAAAAGGATTTTTATAATAAAAAATGATTTTAAACTGAGTGATTTTGATGCGCTTGAATTCTTCAGAGCCTATAATCCTGATATCAGAGAGGATATAGTGACATTTATTGACAACTACAGAGATATAGGAGTGGTTAATGAAGATATGATAGTGCTTACTGAAGATAAAAAGAACAATGAATATGTCAATGTTACGGATTTTTTAAGGAATATAAAGGTTGAAAATATCTACGGACATTATGATGACGGTTGGACAGATGAAGAGGCTAAGTTTAATGTAATGTCGGGAGAGCATGGACGGATTCATTTTGAAATAATGTATCCGGGAGAGCTTACCGGAAATGAAAGTATCGAGATAGATGCAAACGGAGAAAAAGAAACCTTGGATTTGGTTTCAAATATAACATACTACGAGATAGATACCACCCCGAATACTGTAATACCGATACAGATGAAGAGCAATTTCTATATGCCTGATGCCAAGGAGCAAAGAGGTGATAAGAAACTTAGCTTTATTTTAAATATAAAGATAGAATAGTAGGAGTATAATGAAGAAGTTTTTAGCATTTTTCCTACCGATAGTAGGTGCAATATATTTAAGTGCATATATAAGAAGTGCGGTGCTTGATGTGGTCTATACCGACTATATAAGGATTATAAATACTTATTTACACAATCCGTTTTCACCTGAACCTTATTTTGGAAAGGATGCACTGACAAGATTGCCTATAACATTTTTTGAAAGAGCAATAAATGTAAAGTTTTTTAACTATTCCACAATGTTTGATATGAGCTTGGGAGTAATATTTCTTGCGATTATGGGTATTGTTATAGGACTGTTTACGGCAAAGAAGAATTTAAAAATCGGATATATCATTCTTGTGATGATGGTGGTATTCTCACTTTCACAGTGGGAAATGCTCACCAACGGTACAGGCTGGGTACATTTTTTTACATTCTTTTTGTTTGCGCTGAATTTTTATATACTGGATTCATATATTCAAAAAGAGAGCGGCTTTAAGCTTATTTTAAATATTTTATTGCCGGTATTTACAATAATAATGGCTGCAGGTTCGTATTCACTTGCCTACGGTGCAACACTTATTTGCGCCTATATTTTCTATGCTTTTTTCAGAAAGAAAAAAAGAGGAGTATTGCTGTGTATACCTGTAGTTATGGCATTGGCTTTATTTATGTATTCTTATATGAATGCCGACAATGTGAATGCAGGAGCGACAAGTGAGAGTATCGTGACGGTATTTGGCAGAGATCCGCTTTACTTTTTGTATTTCGGGCTAAACACATTTGCATCTGATGTGGTCAGTGTGGAGCTTGTAAAACACTTTGAGATAAATGTAATAGGAACAGGGATACTGGGTGCCGTAGTCATATTATTTTATCTGGATGCACTGTATATGAACTTCAGATATAAGATATATGATGATACGATATTTCCACTTTTGCTGGTTGTATCGGGACTTTTCAGTCACACTATGGTAATACTCACAAGGTGGATTTTTTTGGATCCCATGTATGCAATGAGCTCAAGGTATTCACTTCAGTTCGGAGCGGGGCTTATAGGAGTTATATTGACATTTGCCTATATTAAGAGAAAGGTAAAAGGTCCCGGAAGAAAGAAGCCTGCGCCTATAAAGATTCCTCTTATATCAAATATCGGCATTTTGGTTTTTGTAATACTGGTGTTTGCAGGTAATGTACTTACGGCAGGCAATGAGATAAGAATGGCGAAATATCGTATGGAAAGCTTTGAAAAAAAGGTGAAGGTTGCAAAGAATTTTGAGTACGAGAGTGATGAGACATTAAAGAAGGTGTTACAGTATCACAGTCCTAAAAAAACAAGAGATGCGCTCAGATTGATAAAATCTAAGAAATTGAACATTTTTAGTGAATAATACTGTTGATTTGTACACTGTAAAGAGTGTAAAATGATGTCGTTAAATTATTTTGATGGGAAGGCTTAGAAATGGATAACTCTTATGGAATGCTTGCCCTGCAAAAGGCGAATTTATATATTTTGCAGGAAATAGACAGAATATGTAAAAAGTATAAAATAAATTATACTCTGGACTCAGGTACGCTACTTGGTGCGATAAGGCATGGAGGTTTTATCCCTTGGGATGATGATGCGGATATTGCAATGACAAGGGCGAATTTTGAGGCGTTTAGAAGGATTGTAAAGAGAGAGTTGAGTGATAAGCTGGAGTTCATCATGCCGAATGAGTTCAAAAACGGTAAAGTATTTTACGATTTTACTCCGAGGATAATATATAAGCCAAGTGCAAGGCATAAAAATAATGACAAAAAGGATCCTTATGAGGGTAAGTTAAATCACCTTTGGGTGGATATATTCATTTTGGATAAGTTGCCGAAATCAAAGTTATTGCAAAGATTTGTATTATTTAATCAGAAGCTTATATATCTGTTTTCAATGGGGCACAGGAAAAAGCTTGAGTTGAGAAAATATAAGGGCACCATGAAACTTGTAGTATTGTTATTTTCAATTTTCGGTAAGATAATACCTATGAAAAGGTTGTTTAAAATGCAGGACGGGCTTTCAAAGCTTTTCTATAAGTCAAGAAACAGTACTACATGGTATTACAGCAATTATCAGCCTGATTATATTGATATAAAGGTTAATAAGGATTGGTATGAAAAGTATTTGAATATAAAGTTTGAGGATGCCACACTTTCTATAATAGATGAGTATGACAGTGTTTTGCATCTGGTGTACGGTGACTATATGACGCCTCCCCCAAAGACTGACAGAGTCCCGACCCATGGCAGTACGGAGATAGAGATTTATGAGTAAGAAGATTTCAATTATTGTATCTGTATATAATGAAGAGGAAGTTTTGTTTGAGTTTTATAGAGAGACAATAAAGGTTCTTCTTTTGATAGATAATCCATATGAAATCATTTTTGTAAATGACGGAAGTGTGGACGGTTCAAGAGGTATTTTATTTAAGATTGCAAAAGATGATGAAAATGTAAAGGTTGTACATTTTTCAAGAAATTTCGGACATGAGGCTGCGATGATTGCAGGTATTGACAATGCAAGCGGAGATTATCTTGTATGCATGGATGCGGACCTTCAGCATCCTCCTACCTTACTTCCCGAGATGTTGAGAAAGTTTGAATCGGGATATGACATAATAAACATGGTAAGAACTGTAAACAAGTCGGCAGGAATTATAAAGAATATAACTTCATCCATGTTTTATAAGGTTATAAACAGGTTAAGTGATATACATTTGGTCAGCAATGCCTCGGATTTTTTCGGAATATCAAAGAGAGTTGCCGATGTGTTAAGAAGCAGCTACAGAGAAAAGACCAGATTTTTGAGAGGCTATGTACAAAATGTGGGCTTTAACACTGTAAATATAGAGTATGAGGCAAGGAAGAGATATGCGGGAGAGAGCAAGTATTCTATAAAGAAGCTTTTCAGATTCTCCATGAATACTATAATGACCTTTTCAAATCTGCCTCTTAAGCTGGGTATATATGCAGGCAGTATGGCAGCGTTTTTGGCAATAATAATGATGATATATACCATAGTGTCGTTTATAAGGGTAGGTACGCCAAGCGGCTATGCCACTACGATATGTCTTATATGCTTTATGTTTTCGGTACTTTTCTTTATAGTGGGTATCATAGGAGAGTATCTGGGACTTATCCTTTCCGAGATAAAGGACAGGCCTATATATATAGTTGAAGAGAAGATAAATTTTGAAGATAAAGAATAAAAGAGCTGTAAAAACGGCTCTTTTTTTGCTATAATATTACATATAAAGTTTCTGAATTTCTAATAATCTATGGAGTAAGTATGAATATTTCACAAGCAATTTCAAAAAGAGTAATGTTATTATGTTACGAAAAAGATATGACGGTGTATGAGCTTTCAAAAAAGTCCGGAGTTCCCAAAACCACTATAAAAGATATTATCTCAGGTCGAAGTAAAAATCCCGGTGTAATAAGTATAGAAAAACTCGCCGCAGGATTTTCAATGTCCATAGGCGAGTTTTGGAATCACGAGCTGTTTACTTGTTGAGATACATATTTGCATCTTTAAAAAACGATATAATCAGTAAAATCATTATAATACCTATAGGAAAAGCGGCAATGATGGATACTGTCTGTAGGTTTGACATGGAATTGTCTGAAAAGATAAGACCGATAGGCAGTAAAATCAAAAGTATCGACCAGTACAGTTTTATCTGCTTTGAAGGTTCTTTATCTTCAAGGTCCTTATATGAGTATGATGCGGCTACAAGTGTGATGGAGTCAAAGGTTGTAGCATAAAATGTAATCATTGTCAGTATCAAAAGTATCATAGCTATATAGGGAAGCGGCAAACTTGATATTATCTCACCTATAGTTGTGTAGAGATTATTGCTGTCTGTGTAGAGCTTAAGTAAATCCACCTGACCGAATACATTCAGTGCAATACCGTAATTGCCGAGTACGATAAATGATATAAATGTACCTGAAAGTCCGAATATATATCCGCCAAGTATAACTTCTCTTATTGTTCTTCCCCTTGAGATACTGCCTATAAAGAAAGGAGTGGCAACACACCATACCATCCAGTACGCCCAGTAAAATACGGTCCAATCTTCGGCAAAGCTTGATTTGCCTGTAGGGTCTATATATGTGGCAAGAGATAAAAAGTTGTTATCCAGATTGCCAAGTGATTTAAAGCCCAGTTCGAGTATGAACTTGCCATGTCCGCCGCCAAAGAATACATACAATAAAAGTGCAAAAAACAGGTATGTACAGCATGATGCAAGCTTTGACACTCCGTCAATACCCAAATATGCACATACGGAATATATAAGGCAGACTACAAGTAAAATAGCTATTGTAAGTATATTATTATTGCCGATGCCGAAAAGTTTTGCTACAGTCTGAGAAAGTAGAGGTGTTGCAAGTGAAAATGTGGTGGCTGTACCTGCAATAAGTGCAAATACTGCTGTTAAATCTACAATTTTGCCTATTACGCCGTCCACATGTGAGCCGAGAAGCACCCTGAGACCTTCAGAGTACTTTGCCTTGGTCCTCTTTCTTACATGAAGCATAAAGCCGAAGCATGATGCAAGAACAACATAGAATGCCCAAGGAATAGGTCCCCAGTGAAAAAGCGGATAGGTGGCGGACCAAAGTGTGGTATCACCGAGGGATTGTATTCTGTCCTGATTTGCATAAAGCATCCATTCACATAGTGAGTAAAATAATATATCTGCGGCAAGTCCTGCGGTAAACATCATAGTTCCCCATGCAAAGTCGGAATGTTCCTTTTTGCCGCTGCCAAGCTTTATATTGCCGTATTTTGAAAATGCCATATACAGTGACAGTAAAAAGATAAAAAGTCCGAATATAAGATAAAAGATTCCGAGGCTGTTATTTAAAAGACCTCTGATACTACCGAGAATATCGGTTGCTTGTAAAGGAAATATAAAAAACAGCAGTACCAAAGCCAGTACAAGCAAAAAAGGTACTATAGTAACAAAATAATCAATACCTGATTTTTTCATCATGCCCTCCTTATGTTCAAAATAAGATAAAAAATATTGATATTGAACATAATAACACTTTTAAACTTATTTTACAAGATATAAAAAAATCTTAAAAATTATGGAATAATCAAAAAAACACTACAAAAAATAAAACCCTTTGGTATAATAGTGAAGTTAGTAAATGTCTAATGGAAGGTATTTATATTATGATAAAAATTAAAAAGCATATTGTAGGGGTACTCTCTATAGTATTTGCCTTATCTGCGGGAGCCTGTGCGAATTCGGATATAGTTGTCAACAAAAGCGTGGATTCGGACAAACCTGTATTTGAGACACAAAAAAATATAGTATTGGACTGGTCTCAGATAAGAAGTGATGCGGAAGAGCAGTTCAACGATAAGACTTTATATCCTATGAGTGACTATATTGATATGACATTTAAGGAAAATGAGAATAAAGTATTGCTTATATGGTCACTGTCAGATGATATAAGTGATGATGAGGCTCTTGCATACGGTAATGAATACATCAGAGCAATAAATGACTATGCAGCCACTCAAGATTTCTCAATAAAGAAGTCAAGTGAAACTTCCTACGGAGGACTTTTTGATAAGTATGACCTTGAAATCCAGCTTTTCAGAGCGGATGATATAATGGAAGATTCAAAATATATTGTGAATCAGGTTATAAAGGCAGGGACTGATACTAACTTACAACTACAAAACAGTAAAAAGGGGGATAAATGAAACTTCTAAAGAAAATTTTGTTAACTTCACTTTGTTCGGCAATGATTGTAAATACCGGTATGACATCTTTTGCAGGTGTTATAGGTAAAAGCTCAAATAACTACCCTAAGGTAGTGATGGGTGAGACTGCGACCAAGGCTAATGACGGAACTTATTTAAACGGCGCCGAGATTCATATATTAAACTCGGCAACAAAAAGCCAGATGATGAGCTATGTCATAAAGACCAAGAACGGTAAATTGATAGTTGTGGACGGAGGACTTCCACAGGACGAGCCGCATCTTGTAGAGACTATAAAGAGCTATGGCGGTGAGGTAAGCGCATGGATTTTATCACATCCTCACAGTGACCACGGCGGTGCTTTCACAAAGCTTGCAGAAAACGGCTTTGAAGGTATCAAAATCGACAATTTCTACTACAATATCAGAGAACAGGCTTGGTATGACAAGTACGAAAAGTATAGAGCCGATATGGTAAATACTATAAGAAACTCAATAGCCAAACTGCCGGCAGGAGTATCACATATTACAAGCAAGGGTGAGGTTTACTATGTAGACGGTGTAGCCATACATGTACTCAATGATCCTTATTGGATTGAGTCAAACTCTATCAATAATTCATCTGTAGTTTTCAGATTGGATTTTGACAACGGTACAAGAGTATTGTTCTTAGGCGATATGGGACCTGCAGCAGGTGAGAGACTTAAGGCTGATGTTCCGGCAACAGATTTGAAGGCGGATATCGTACAGATGGCTCACCACGGTCAGTACGGTGTGAACAAGGATGTATATGAGATAATTGCTCCGAAGGTGGCTATGTGGAACGCTCCTGAGTGGCTTTGGGACAATGACGGCGGTTCAGGCTATAATACAGGAAGCTATAAAACACTTGAGGTAAGATCTTGGATGGATGAAATCGGTGCAAAGACCAATTATGTTATCAAAGACGGAGACCAGACAGTGAAATAATTTTAAATTAACCCGATATCAAAGTTGATGATTCAATGGAGATATCGGGTTTTTGATAAGGAGATGTTTATGGTAAAGAAAATAGGAATAGTAAGTTTATCAAGCGGTGTTTTAGGGGAAAGTTTTATCAAGCATGAACTTAAAATAGGTCTGGAAAGATTAAATAAATACGGTATTGAGGTTAAATTTTTGCCTAATGCACTTAAGGGTACGGACTTTATAAAAGAACATCCCGAAAGTAGAGCTAAAGACTTGATAGAAGCATTTAAGGATGACTCTATTGATATGATTTTATGTGCAATAGGAGGAGTAGATACATATAAACTTTTGCCATATCTGTTTGAAAACAATGAGCTTAAGACAGCTGTTAAACAAAAAATATTCTTAGGTTTTTCAGATACCACCAAAAATCATTTTATGCTAGGTAAAGTGGGAATAAAAACATTCTACGGGCAGGCATTTTTACCTGATATATGTGAGCTCTCAAAAGAAATGTTACCATATACAAAAAAATACTTTGAAGAGCTTATCACAACAGGAAAAATAAAAGAAATACGCCCGAGTGAGTTTTGGTATAAGGAAAGGGAAGACTTCAGCGAGAATTCTATCGGAGTTGATATGGAAAAATATAAAAATACCGGATTTGAATTACTTTGCGGCAAGCCGGTATTCAAAGGTAAGATTTTGGGCGGTTGTATTGATTCAATCTATGATATATTTGATAATTCAAGATTTGAAGATAGTGTATCTCTTTGTAAAAAATATGATTTATTCCCGAGTCTTGATGATTGGAAGAATAAAATTTTATTATTGGAGACAAGTGAGAATAAACCCGAACCGAAGCTATATAGAAAAATGATCGGAGCTTTAAAGGAGTACGGAATATTTGATGTGCTCTCAGGTGTTTTAGTAGGCAAGCCTCAAGATGAGGTATATTATGAGGAGTATAAGCAAATTTTAATTGAGGAAATCGGAGATAAAGACTTATCCGTTGTCTATAATATAAATGTGGGGCATGCAACACCAAGGTGCATTATTCCTTTCGGAGTTGAAGCCGAGGTAGATGTGGATAAGCAGGTGATTGTTTTTGATAATTAAATCGGATGCTTGTTGCAGAAATACTTAAGGAGGCTATGTGTTTTTAAAATATAATAAAAACGAGAAGTTGGAATTCAATTATAAGAGGGCATGTGGCTTATGGTTGATTTTGGTAGCAGCAGTTATCTTAGCGGCTACTTTTGTTGGCGGAAAACAAATCATAAATATGCAGGTATTTTGCATAGGATATATTGTCAGCTTCTTACTCATAAATACAAATAAAAAAGTGTTAAATAAGCTGTCTTACGGAAGTTCCTCTGAATTTCAAAGAAAAGTATCATTATATGCAATCATTTTATTGCTTGTTTTAATGTCACTACTTGGTGGCCCGTTCTTTGCCGATGAGAATTGGAGATTGATTTGGTTGGGAGCATTGATGGCGACTGCAATACACTTTTTTATGTATTACTTTGTACATGGAAAATCAATGATTTATTTAGGGGCTGTTTGTACTTTGAATATTTTGTCAGGATATATTTTCTCAGGCGTTCCTGTAACTGTGATTGCATATATTGATGCGGCAATTAAGTTCGTATTCGGAATTTACCTGTTGTTTTTCTCAAAGCCGTCAAAGTAGAAATGATTTTTATTGTATAGAGGTAAGTAAGTTGAGATATATACTTTTATTGCGTGGTATAAATGTTGGTGGAAAGAATAAAGTCGCTATGAGTGAATTGAAAGTTTTGTTAACTGAATTGGGATTTAACATATAAGACATAAGATAGTTTTAGACGAAGTATATTTATTATAGAAGTATGGATAGTAAAGATTTAAGATATTTTAAAGAAAAGCTTGATTCAATAGATTGGAATGGGAACTTTGAAAAGGCTGATAAAGAAAATTATGAAGTTTTGGATAGCTTATGTGAATGCATAGAATCTGAATTTAGAGAAAATAAAAGCCAAGAAATGATATCAAAAGCCCTATTACTCCTTGCAGGGAATGTCGGATGTGCAGAGGATTTTGAAAGATACGAAGAAAATTTTGTGAGTAGACTTGAAAAAGAAGGTAAACTTACAAAAGAGTTGGCAGAGTTATTTTACAATAATACGAATAGAAGGCAGGGATAGTGATATATAATTTATGAAGAAGGGATTGAGGATGAAGATAGCAGTCAGTGCCTGTTTACTTAGAGAAAATTGTAAATATAATGGTAGGAATTTATTTAAAAAGACAGCTAAGATTATTGAGAAGGGAAGATAAATGGACAATATAATTATAAAAGAGGCATCTCCTGAGGATGCTTTGGCGAGAATAGAATATTCAAAGAAGATAGGGGGTGAAACAGATAATCTGTCATTTGGAGCGGAAGGCTTTCCGATTTCCGTTGAAGGAGAGGATGAATATATTGAATCTCTTTTGAAAGATGAAAGGTCATGCTCATTTTTCGCATGGAGAGATGGTGAAATTATCGGAGATGTAAGCCTAAGCGGATTGCCAAGGAGAATGAATCACAGAGCGGAACTTGGTATTACAGTTTTGAAATCGGAATGGAATAAAGGACTTGGAAGCAGATTGCTTAAAATGGCGATAGAGTATGCCAAGTCACATGGTATTGAAATAATAAATCTTGAAGTCAGAAGTGATAATTTTAGGGCAATTCATGTCTATGAAAAGTTTGGATTCAGAAAAATCGGTACCTCTCCGGCATATTTTAAAATAGGAGATTCATATATAGATTTTGATATAATGTATTTGGATTTGAGATAGAAAAATGCAGATTTGGAAGGATAGTATAGATAGATTTGACCAATAAAGATTTGAAGTGCTTCAAAGAAAGACTGGATTCAATAGATTGGGACAGTGACTTTGAAAAAGCGGATAAAGAAAATTATGAGGTTTTGGACAGCTTATGTGAATGTATAGAATCTGAATTTAGAGGAAATAAGAGCCAAGAAATGATATCAAAAGCCCTGATACTCCTTGCAGGGAATGTCGGATGTGCAGAGGATTTTGAAAGATATGAAGAAAACTTTATTGATAACCTTGTGAAAGAAGATTTACTTACGAAGGACCGGCTGAATTTATTTTATAATAATGTCAAGAGAAGACAGGGATAGCAGTATTTGTAAGAAATATCAGGGAGGACTTGTAATGAAAATAGCGGTAAGTGCGTGTTTACTTGGAGAAAATTGTAAATATAACGGCGGAAATAATTACAGTGAAAAAGTAAGAGATTATACCGAAGGACATGAGGTAATACCTGTTTGTCCGGAAGTCCTTGGCGGACTGCCTATTCCAAGAGAACCTGCGGAAATAGTAAACGGTATAGTCAGTCTCAAGGACGGCACTTCTGTTGATAAAGAATTTCGTGAAGGAGCAAGAGCTGCACTTGAGACAGTAAAAGAGCAAAATGCCGATATTGTTATATTACAGTCAAGAAGTCCCTCATGTGGAGTAAATGCAATATATGACGGTTCATTTTCTGTAAAAATTATATCAGGACAGGGTGTATTTGCAGATTTATTAAGGAGAAACGGAATAAAAGCGATAGATGTCGAGGATTTATAGATAGACAGGGGGCTGCCTGCTTTCGTAATCAAAATATAGAGGTAAACAAATGAATGATTTTGATATATTATTTGATAAGATAAAGCAACTTTCTAAAGACGTTACAGAATCGAATTATTCTGATTACACTAAACAGGGGTATGATATATTAATCGCTATACATGATTTGGGAATTTCAAAAGATTCTGTATATAATATGTTTTTTGAATATTATAAAAGCTTAAAGGAAGGATTATCAAAAGAGTGGTTTGCGGATATGCTTGATTATATATGTGGATGGTGCAATCCTGAAAAATATATTTGGAAAGATGAGTAATTTATAGGCAGCTTTTAGCTGTCTTTTTTTGATTGACAAAGAATTTCAAATATTATATACTCAAAAATGTAAACGCTTACATTATCAGAGGGCGAAAAAATAAAGTCTGAAGATATGAAGCAAATATATCGATGTATAAAGCTAAGATGTGGAAGCTGAAAGATAACATTGAAGTAGGTAAAATTATTTCAATGATAACAGATTACTGATGTCAATGGCTGCGGTAGTCAATAATAAAATATTAGGAGTATAATATGAAGGCTAAAGAGAGAATTATCCAATTTGGTGAAGGCGGTTTTTTGAGAGGATTTGTAGACTATTTCTTCCAGAAATTAAATGACAAGGGCTTGTTTGAGGGATCGGTTGTGGTTGTTCAACCTATAAAGACCGGTATGTGTGAGCTGCTTGAAGCGCAAAACTGTGAATACAATCTTTTTTTAAGAGGAGTTGATAACGGTAAGGTGGTAGATGAGCATACTCATATAGATGTTATCAGCAGATGTATCAATCCATATGAGGATTATGAAGGATATTTGAATCTTACAAAGAATCCTGATTTTAGATTTATTGTTTCAAATACAACAGAAGCCGGAATAGTGTATGAAGATGATAATAAGCTTTCCGATAAACCTGCAAACAGCTTTCCGGCAAAACTTACAGCTCTTTTATATGAGAGATTTAAAGCGGGATTGCCGGGATTTATTATACTTTCATGTGAACTTATAGATCACAACGGTGAAGAACTTTTAAAATGTTGTAAGCAGTATGCCTCCAAATGGGAGCTTGGAGCGGATTTTGCTTCATGGCTTGAAAAAGAAAACAGCTTCTGTTCCACATTGGTTGACAGAATTGTTACAGGATTCCCAAGAGATGAACATAAGGCACTTGAGGAGAGAATCGGTCAAAAGGACAATATGATGGATACAGCCGAGATTTTCCACCTTTGGGTAATACAGGGAAATCACGAGGATGAGCTTCCGCTACAAAAGGCAGGTTTTAATGTAGTTTGGACAGACAATGTGGATCCGTATAAGAAAAGAAAGGTTCGCATACTTAACGGAGCACATACTTCAATGGTCTTAGCTGCAAGATTGTACGGACTTGATACAGTAGGCGAGTGCATGAAGGATGAAAAGGTATCCTCACTTCTTAGAAAATCTGTGTTTGAGGAAATAATACCTACAATAGGAGATACCGAGGACAACAGAAAGTTTGGTGAGGCTGTATTTGAGAGATTTTCAAATCCTTTTATCAAGCATCAGCTTTTATCAATTGCTCTTAATTCAGTGTCAAAGTTCAGAGCAAGAGTACTTCCTACAATCTTGGAATATAAGGCTAAAAACGGAAAGTATCCTGAGATATTAAGTTTTTCATTGGCTGCACTTATTGCATTCTATAAGACGGACGAGGCAAATGACAGTGAAGAGATTGTACAGTTTATGAAGAGCGCTTCGGTAGCGGATATCTTAAAGAGAGAAGATTACTTGGGTGAAGACCTTAGCGATATGTATGATATAGTAAACAGATGGTTTGAAAAGATAGAAAAAGACGGTGTAGTGGCTTGCTATGATGAACTCTTAAAATAAGTTGTTTAAAGGTGGAGGAAACTTCACCTTTTTTATTTTGTTCTAAAGGCTTTAGTGTTGGCTGCAAATTCTTATTCCCAGGGAAGATATCAATTGAAAAAATTATGAAGAGTGATATAATTCAGTCAAGATATATAGACTGTGAAAATTAATTAGGAAGGAGTTAATGACGGTTATTTTGTGTCATCACATACGACTGCAGCTATTGAACGTGAGATACAGTTTAATCAAGAGTCGGAAGAAATAAATGGGGGAAATGCCTATGCAAAAAAAGCCGATTGAGCGGATTATCGCATTTGCCATATGCAGTATAGAATTTATTATAATAATTCTTATATTGTGTATTAATGGATATAATTCTATAAAAAAGCCAATAGGTAGTACATATTGTGCAGATCAAATTTTTGATGTAGTGAATTCAGATGCTATTTCTTTTTTTGGAACTGATTTCTATGGAGATGGGACATATATGGACACAAAGACCCGTGAATATAGAAACTATACAATAGATCCCGGTGAGAGTTTTTGTACTATTACATTGGACAACGGCTCATATGCCATATATGATTATAAGAATACAGTTTGTATTATTACACCCGGAGTAGGGATAAAATATTATACAAGAGTGGGAAATTCAAGCGGAGCATTTGTTCTGCAAAAACATGATTATGAGTAATCAATATTATTTCACAGTTTAATATACTTAAATGTGTCAAAAAACTTATTAAACATTATGTAAATGTTATGTACAAGGAATCTATTTTAAGTTCTTTGTCAAGTGTTGGGTGGGTTGATTTTTCAGCCCACTTTTTATATTTGGAATTTTTTGAACTTACCATTTTGCCGGGTAGTATATATTTAAAGCCTGATAAATATTTTTTTGAACAACAAAATGACCTCGTCCCCAGTCATTTTTTAAGCTGTTGCCATTAAAATTCTATTCCTAAAATATGTAAAGTTACGTACACCATAAGATACTCT
>ERZ772945.181-NODE-181-length-51536-cov-15.109069_pt1 | contig 51536 bp, 46 predicted proteins | sample MGYA00511681_ERZ772945 | MGnify/ENA primary metagenome ERZ772945 (study PRJEB29015, sample SAMEA2737943) | human oral metagenome | biome: human oral; feature: human-associated habitat; material: dental | place: China | collected 2143 ...
GAGAGGCTTCTATTGCTTGGATTCTGGCGGACAAACGAGGGCATCTATCCCTACTTTGAGGAATTAATTTCAATAAATGAGACATACATAAATCACCTAAAGCATAAGTGGAGGAAACGAAATGTATATGTATTGCATTCGTTTTCTCTGCTTATTCTTTTGCATTTCTCGGTACTTTCTATTATCTTTGTACGTAGAAAATAATATTATCACTCTGTGATAATTATTTATCACTATAGAGATAACTATTTATCAGTAAGTGATAATTATTTATCACGATAATGATAATATTAATTCATACGTAGCTTTTAAAAAGAAAGTACGTACAAATTCATTAAACTAAACAGAGGAAATAAACTAAAAATATAATAGAAAATCTAAAATTAAAAGCGTATGAGCGTAAAATACAAACTTCTTAAAAATAGCAAGGAACTATCGAAATTATCAGAATATAGGGCAGTAACGATCGAAAATCAAGTTGTTGACATTGAGCAAATAGGCGAAGACATACAAAACGCAACAACACTTACGCCTTCTGATATCAATGCTGCCATAATAGCAATAAGACGAGAAATGGCGATTCAACTGAAGATGGGGAATGCTGTGCACCTGCCGGGAATCGGTTACTTCACACTTTCAGTGAAGGGGGAACTATATCAAGATCCGCGTTCAAAGCATTTCCGATTGCGAAAGCCAATGGTGCGAACGGTAAAGTTCCGTCCTGATATGAAGATGATAAATACTTTATCTGACACAAAGTTTGAGAATGCAACTTATCAGGAGGGGATATCTTCTATTCCCAAAAGGGAAGATATTGACAATGCTATCGTTACCTTACTATCTAATCAGCCCTTTTTCTCGATAAGAGAACTACGTCAATACCTTAATCTATCGCAAGTAAATGCTTATCGTATTGCTAAGAAATTGGAAAAGGAGGGAAAGATTCGGAATATAGGAAAAGGAAGAAGTAAGTTATTTATTCTAAATGATTCTTCTTCTGAATAAAGGGAAATAAAAATGCGCTCCACTATTTGAAGCGCATTTATTATATTAGTTTTATAGGCTTACCCTCTTACTTTGCATAGGCTACAGAACGTGTCTCGCGAATTACCGTAATCTTAACCTGACCCGGATAAGTCATTTCGTTCTGAATCTTCTCTGCAATCTCAGAGCTTAGCTTCTCGCTCTCTACATCGTCCATCTTATCAGCACCAACGATGACGCGAAGTTCTCGACCTGCCTGTATTGCGTATGTCTTTGTCACACCTGGATAGCTCATTGCAATAGCTTCCAAATCGTTCAATCGCTTAATGTAAGCTTCAACTATCTCACGACGAGCACCGGGACGAGCACCAGAAATAGCATCGCAAACCTGTACAATCGGTGCAAGAAGTGTTGTCATTTCTACTTCATCATGGTGGGCAGCAATAGCATTGCAGATATCTGGTTTTTCCTTATACTTCTCTGCAATCTTGCCACCGTAGATTGCGTGCGGCAGATCAGTCTCTTCATCTGGCACTTTGCCAATATCATGCAACAAACCTGCACGCTTTGCTTTCTTTGGGTTCAAGCCTAATTCGCTTGCCATAACTGCACAGAGGTTTGCGGTTTCACGAGCATGTTGAAGAAGATTCTGCCCGTATGAAGAACGATATTTCATCTTACCTACAATGCGAATCAACTCTGGATGCAAGCCATGAATACCAAGGTCGATTGCTGTACGCTTACCTGTTTCGATGATTTCATTATCAAGCTGCTTCTTAACTTTTGCGACAACTTCCTCAATGCGTGCAGGGTGAATACGTCCGTCTGCTACCAGCTGATGAAGTGCCAAGCGGCAAACCTCACGGCGAACTGGGTCGAAAGCTGAAATAACGATTGCCTCTGGCGTATCATCTACAACGATTTCTACTCCTGTTGCAGCCTCCAAAGCACGGATATTACGACCTTCACGACCAATGATGCGACCTTTTACCTCATCGCTATCAATATGGAAAACACTTACAGAGTTCTCTATAGCTGTTTCTGTTGCAACTCGCTGTATAGTCTGAATAACTATCTTCTTTGCTTGTTGGTTCGCATTGAGTTTGGCTTCATCAACTATTTCGTTGATATAAGAAGCTGCATCCAACTTCGCTTGATCCTTCAAGCTCTCAATCAAACGCTCCTTCGCGTCTTCAGAGCTAAGTCCAGAAAGCTCTTCTAACTTAATGCGCTCCCTCTCCTGCATCTTCTCAAGATCCTGCTGTTTAACCTGCAACAACTTCTTCTCATTATCAACACGCTGCTGTTGATGGTCAACATCCTGTTTGCGACGATTGAGATCTTCCTGACGTTGATTGAGCGCAACCTCACGCTGCTTCAATCTATTCTCCCCTTGTTGAATCTTCAAGGTACGCTGTTGGACTTCCTTTTCGAGTTCACTCTTCTTATTAAGGAATTTCTCTTTAACCTCAAGCAATTTCTTTTCTTTAATAACCTCTGCCGCTTTCTCCGCCTCTTTTATCGTGTCTTTGTACTTCCCTGTAAGGATATAACGGAAAATAGCAAATCCACCTGCACAACCAGCAGACAAACAAAGCACAGCGATTATAACTGTAACAATCGGACTCATTTATTTTTCTTTTTTGATTTTATAGTTAATATTCTCGCTATTTCTTTAATACTTCCTCAATTTCTGAAGTGAGTTTACCGAGAATATCATTGAATGGAGCTGTGTCATTACGTACTCCTTCTTTCTTATATTTCAAAGCAATATCAAGCATTGCCATGTACATAATATCCTTATCTCCCTTTTTACCTTTGAAAAGAGTAGAGTAAGTATTGACGGTATCAGTAATGAGTTTGGCTGCAGAACGATAATACTCCTCATCGTCACGCGGGACGTTTACAGAAAGTTCTGTATCATAAACATGCAACCTTATATGTAGTTTATCGTCTGCCATTATATTCTGGATTATTTCTCACTTAGAAGTGTAATGCACTTGTTAACATCTCGGATAAGTTTGGCAACACGCTTTTGTGCGCTTTCCATATCCCCATCAGTTACTTCGAGCATCTTTGCCATCTTCAACGAATTATAGTCAGTTTCTGCTTGAGACAACTCTTCTTGCAGTTGTTCAATCTCCTGCTCACGCTGGTCAACAAGTGCATATAGCTCATCATTCTCTTTCTTCAGTTCTGCATACTGAAGAATCATCTGACGAACACGAGTTGCAAACGTATTCAGAGTTTTCTCATTTGATTCCATGACTACCTTATTCGTTTGGGCTACAAAATTACATTAAAGTTTCTATTTAAGCAAATATACGCTTAACTATTTTGATGCCGTTTGCTCTGCTGGTTTAGGCTCTTTCTTTGCCAACATAACAATCTGATAAACGAAATCTGTAGTCCATTTTCTACTAAAACGAAGTCGCTGATTATATTGTCGAACAGCTACTACAGCTTTGATAACACCAGCATCAGAGAAGTCATTCTTGTCATAAATATCATTTACGGTCTTCTCTGTCATGGTATAAATTGCTTTCTTGAAGAAGCCAGGAACACGCAACTTAAACTTCATCAAATTACCAATTAGCATCATTAAGTCTTGTGTGAAACCTTGGAATTGATAAAGATAAGGCTGTACGTCTTGCATCTTCTTACAATTCTTCTTAATGCTAGCGTCTATCTCATCAAAGAAATTATCATCGACTTTATATAGGCTTTTCATTGTCTTCTTTACGCTAGCCATTTCTCCTAAGCCCAACTTATTACGTAAGGTCGGGACATGAAATGTTTGCTTATATGTACGCAGGTCGGGAAGCATTGCCAAATTATTGATACCAAGGCGAGAGGCAAGTACAGCTTGGAAATAAACCCTAATGAGAGTCATATAATCTTCCATTCCTCCAGACTTTGCTGTTTCATCACTACTTTTACTAAAAAGCTTTGAAAAGAATCCCATGTTTTTGTATATTGTTTTTAAGTTATTACACGTATTAAAATCTTCTATTCGCCTGCAAAGTTAATAAAAAAACTAAGAAAGCACTCTCTTAATGTATGTTTTCTCATTTAGAGGTATTTAAATTAGATTTAATTTCTTATCTTTGCATTCGTTATATACGCATCGTTGAATGAGGAATTATTTGCATGACAAACTCATAAGAGCTGACCTATTCAATTCCATTATTCTTCCCTGCTCATAATAGCAACTAAATTGATAAGCAAAATATAAAACGAACTGATTTATGAAAGGAATAGTTCTGGCAGGCGGTTCTGGCACACGCCTCTATCCAATAACGAAAGGAATAAGCAAACAGCTTATACCAATATTTGACAAGCCAATGATTTATTATCCTGTATCAGTATTGATGTTAGCAGGAATCAGGGAAATTTTAATTATTTCTACTCCGCATGATTTACCTGCGTTCAAGCGATTGCTTGGAGATGGTAGTTCTTTTGGTGTAAAGTTCGAATATGCAGAGCAACCTTCTCCAGATGGACTTGCTCAAGCGTTTCTTATAGGTGAAGAGTTTATAGGAAATGATTCTGTCTGCCTTGTCTTAGGAGATAATATTTTCTATGGTGCGGGTTTTAGTAGTCTCTTAAGGAATAGTGTCCAAAGGGCTGAAGAAGAAAATAAAGCAACTGTGTTTGGATATTATGTCAATGATCCAGAAAGATATGGCGTTGCCGAGTTCGATAAGAATGGAAAGTGTCTTAGTATAGAAGAAAAGCCTGAACATCCGAAGAGTAATTATGCTGTTGTGGGACTCTATTTCTATCCAAATAGTGTTGTAGAAGTTACCAAACATATTAATCCATCTGCACGTGGAGAACTAGAGATTACGAGTGTAAATCAAAAATATTTGGAACAGGACACATTAATGGTTCAAACTCTTCAGCGTGGTTTTGCATGGCTAGATACAGGAACGCATGATAGTCTTTCCGAAGCAAGTACTTTCATTGAATGCATTGAGAAAAGACAAGGACTCAAAGTCGCATGCCTTGAAGAGATCGCATATAAGAAAGGATGGATAACTGCAGAGCAATTAAAAGAAGAAGCTCAACCTATGGCGAAAAACAATTACGGTAAATATCTACTTGAATTGATAGAACAAAGATAAGACTCAAGTCCCATTTATCAGATGAAACAAAAAACAAAATTAATATGGAAGAAACAACAAAACTAGAACTAGACAAGGAACAAGAGAAGCAAGGAATAGCTTCTTTCTTTGACTTTGCGGCTCTTTATCGAACCGTGATCCTTAATTGGTATTGGTTCGTACTTTCACTAATTATCTTTGGTGGAATTGGAGCTATTTATTTAAGGTACACAACTCCTTTGTATCAATCAACTGCAAAATTACTTATTAAAGATGAAGACAATAACAGTAGACGTGGTTCTTCGTTACAGAACATGTCAAATCTTGGAATCATCTCTAATTCAACAGGTGTTGATAATGAAATGGAAATTCTTTCGTCTCATTCTATTGCAGAGGATGCAATCCGTGATTTAAAGCTGTATGTGAATTATACGACAGAAGGAAAGGTTAAGGATGTTATAGCATACCGTAACCAACCTTTAACTGTTGATATTGATGCTGCTCACTTGGATAAATTGAATAGACCTATCAACCTTAATATAACAAAGAAAGGTTCTTCATACGTTGTTACAGGTACTTACTCTGTACCAACAGATGAGGAATATAGCGAAGGACCTTTCGCGCTCAATGTAAAGTTCACAACTCTTCCAGCAACGATTCCAACACGTGCAGGAACTATCACCATTAGTTCAAATAATGGAAGAACTTTGCGTGATGCCCAAGTCCTAAAGGTGAATATCCTTTCTCCTAAGATGGCATCTGATAAATATGTAAATGAATTAAAGGTGACACAGAATGCTAAAACCAATTCCATTGTACAGCTTCAATTAACAGATGAGGTTCCTCAACGTTCACTTGATTACTTAAAGCAATTAGCAATTGTTTATAACCGTCAGGCAAATGAGGACAAGAATGTAGTTGCACACCAAACAGAGAAGTTTATTAACTCACGTTTGGAGAAGATCAATGCGGAATTAGGTAAGACAGAAGGTGAACTTCAGAACTACAAGCAAAAGAATGGCATGGTAGAGCTGAAGATGAATGCCAGCAACTCTGTTACTAACCAAAACGCATCAGAACAGAAACTTGCAGAAATGGAGACTCAAATTGAGCTCTTTAACACGATTGCTCGTGAGGTCGAAAGCTCTTCACGTAATCTATCACAAGTTATCCCTTCTAATGTAGGATTAGACGATGAAAGTTCAACTGCATTGATTAATAAATACAATGAGTTAGTGCTCGAGCGTAATCGACTTCTTCGTAGTGCTTCAGAAAGTTCACCCGTTGTTGAGCCGCTCACCGCTCAAATCCGCGATTTGAATTACAACATTCGTCGCGCCATTGCTTCTGCACGCCGAAACCTACAGATTCAGCGTGATGCACTCTTGACACAGGTTGATAAATATACGAACGAAGTAGAGGAAACTCCTCAACAGGAACGTATGTTGACACAGATCGGTCGTCAACAAGAGGTAAAATCAGGTCTTTACTTGATGTTACTTCAAAAGCGTGAGGAAAATAGTATATCTCTTGCAGCAACAGCCGACAAAGGTAAACTGATAGATGACCCACAACTGAACGGACAGGTTAGTCCGAACTCTACATATATAATGTTGATTGCACTTGCTATCGGTTTGGCAATCCCTGTAGCAATTATCTTACTCATTCAACTCTTCCGTTACAAGATTGAAGGTCACGATGATGTTGCACGCCTTACCAAGTTACCAATTATCGCTGATATTGCAATTGCAAGTAATTCGGCAAAAAGCAAGGCAGGCATCGTTGTTCACGAGAACCAGAATAACCAAATGGAAGAAATATTCCGTGCTCTACGTACCAACCTCCAATTCATGTTGCACGAGGGCGAGAAAGTTGTTCTCTTCACTTCATCAACATCTGGAGAAGGTAAAACCTTTACAGCCTCCAACCTTTCTGTCAGCCTCGGACTCCTAGGCAAGAAGGTTATCTTAGTAGGTCTTGACATCCGTCGCCCACGTTTGGCAGAGCAATTTGGTATTAAAGACCACAAACACGGTATTACCAATCTGCTTGTAAAAGATAATCCAAACGCAGAAGATGTAGAGGCACAGATTCTGCCTTCAGGCGTAAACAAGAACCTGGATCTTCTCATGGCTGGTCCTGTTCCTCCTAACCCTGCCGAGCTTATCGCACGCAGTTCGCTTGAAACAATCATTGCTATTCTTAAAGATAAGTATGACTACATCATGATTGATACCGCCCCTGTTGGTTTGGTTACCGATACACTACAGATTGGTCGTGTTGCAAACGCTACCATCTACATGTGTCGTGCGGATTATACACCAAAGGCTTCCTTTGGAATGATTAATGCGCTCGCAATGGAAGAGAAACTACCAAACATGGCGATGGTTCTCAATGGTGTCGACATGTCGAAGAAGAAGTACAGTTACTATTACGGCTACGGCAAGTACGGTAAATATGGACGTTACGGCTACGGCAGTGGCTATTCTTACGGCAAGTATGGCAACTATGGGAATTATGGATCATACGGAAATTACAGTAATAGCCAGTATGGTGACAAAAACGATCACTCTGTAAAACGATAAGTAAAGAATGACAATAGCTATTGATTTCGATGGAACCATCGTAGAACATAGATATCCTAAAATCGGTGACGAAATTCCTTTCGCCACCGATACTTTGAAGATGTTAATCAAAGATGGACACCAACTCATCTTATGGACTGTGCGGGAAGGTGAACTACTCCAAGAAGCCGTTGACTGGTGTCACGCACGAGGCGTTGACTTTTGGGCAGTCAACAAAGATTATCCAGAGGAAGAGAAAGAAAAGAACAATCATTTCTCTAGAAAGATTAAGGCAGACATGTTTATTGACGACCGCAATTTCGGAGGATTACCTGATTGGGGAACAATCTACCAAATGGTGACAAATCATGAAACATGGGAAAGCCGAAACTTCTCTAGTCACTCACTTGAGGACCAGAAACCACCGGTGAAGCGTCATTGGTGGAGACTTTAAATTCAAGCATTATATTTTAAATGGGGAGAGAGGGTGTTCGTGATGAATATCCTCTCTTTTATTTATTAGAAATATGTCTTGCCTGTCCTTGCTAAAGCTCAAAAGTCAGCGTTCAAAGGGTGGAAGTCAAAGCCCAAAGGTCAAAGTTCACAGTTCAAAAGTTAATGTTCAAATTTATATACGGTTAGCGGAAAATTTTTATTTGATATAAATTTATTTCTAACCTGTTCCCCGTAAATTTCTAACCGCATACAAATTTACGGGGAAGCGGTTAGAAATTTTACGCAAACAGCATATAAATTTATAGGGAACCGCATCTAGCTGTTGCGCAATGCGTATTCCGTTGCTGTTAGATACGTATTCCTGTTCCGTTAGATACGTATTGCGCTACCGCCAGATACGTATTGCGCTGCTGACAGATACGCATCTAACGGCAACGCTCACCGTATCTAACGGCAACGCTCACCGCATTTAACAGCAACGCTCACCGCATCTAACGGAACAGGAATACGTATCTAACAGCAACGGAATACGCATCCGGCAGAAGATAGATTAAAGAGTACTAAGAGATTCACAAAATTGTTCGCGAACAATCTGAAAAGAGTTCGCGAACAATTTTGAATTTGTTCGCGAACTCTTTTTTGCGTGTCTTATGAAAACGGTTTTTAAAGCCTACCCTTAAAAGCTAACATTGCTTTGTGAGGGATTGCCGATAATACGGAGGCACGAATCTCACGCGGTGAAAAACGATAAAAGCGATAATATAATTGGAGCTTTCGATAAGTTGTAACGAGGAAATATTGGCTCTTAAATCGGAAACTCCTATTATAACCATGAAAGCCGAAGTTACCACCGAACCAAACTATATCCATAAACAAAGAAATTGTGTCGGAAGATTCATTGACGGGAATAGGACATAGAGCAAACTTCTCGTCCAAACCTAACAACTTTACCAATATCAACTGAATAGCATCAAAGGCTTTCCGAAAGTCTAGTTCATCCAGCCATTTATACAGCTGTTCTTTATCGATAACGTTATGATAAACTTTAAGAAGGATTGCAACATCACAGAATTGGCGCAAACCTACACCTAATTCTATCAGATGATGATAAAGATGCAGGAAGGTATAAAGGAGATTTAATGTTGGCTCTAATGTTCGAATAGAAGAGCCACTAACATTGACAAACGAAGGCTTGAGATTCTCAAAGATACGATTCCATATCTTTTGGGACTTATGACTAGCAAATCTCATCAAGCAATGATGCAGCTCCAATGTTATAGAGTTATGGTCTATCTCAAAATGTTGATCGGTTGGTTCAACATTAATATTAATTCCCCAATCATGCGCAATAGCGGGAATAACCTTTGCTAGATTCTTTTTGTCGCAATAGAAATCAATATCTCCAGGTGTACGAGAAAAAGGATCAGGATAATAGATACCTATGGTTTGCCCCTTTACAACAATCGCATCTATTTTATTCTTATCCAACAGACAACGCAACCTTTCCAACTCTGCATTCAATGCTCTATTGCTTTTCGCTATCGTACTTTGAATAGTTAGGATTTTAAGTACATCTTGCCTCTCTAACTGTACGTCATTACGAATCAAACTTGCTGCAAGTATGCCTAACATTGCTTGCTTTGAAGCAATGTTGTAAACGGCAGTAAACTCGGAATGAGATAAACTCAAATCTAAAGGAGTTTGCCATAACTCACTTTTTACTAGGCTCAGGAATATAGAATAAGCTTTATCCATTATTTATTACTTACAGTCTGTTTGTCCAATACGGAATACTTGCTATTGTTGCTTACATACTCGGGAACTATCTCTTTCATCTTTTCAACGATAACCATATCATCGTATGTGTGGCTCAAAGAGATAAGCGAATTAATCTGAGCCTCAACCTCTTTGAAGTCATACTCACGTACTTTTGCTATACGAATCTTCTCATGGAAGCTAGGAAGAGTATTCTCTGTTGTGCTCAAAACCTCTTCATAGAGTTTCTCACCTGCACGCAAACCAGTGTACTTAATCTCAACGTTCTTTGCTCCAGAAAGTTTTATCATTCGTTTCGCCAAATCTGCTATCTTCACAGGTTTACCCATGTCAAAGACGAATATCTCACCGCCAACACCATGTGTACCAGCTTCCAACACAAGTTTACAAGCCTCTGGAATAAGCATAAAGAAACGAATAATCTTCGGATCGGTAACCGTAACAGGGCCACCTGCCTTAATCTGCTTTTCAAACAAAGGAATAACGGATCCATTAGAGCCTAATACGTTACCAAAACGAGTTGTTACAAACTGCGTCACAGGTTTACCATTAGCTTGTTCGTTAATCATTTTGTTTAAGCTCTGGCAATATATCTCACAGATTCGTTTAGAGCAACCCATCACATTCGTTGGATTTACAGCTTTATCTGTAGATATCATAACAAACTTCTTAACGCCATACTTAACACTTAAATCAGCAATGATTTTCGTTCCCCAAACATTGTTCTGAATACTCTCTGATGGGTTATTCTCCATCATTGGCACATGCTTATAAGCAGCGGCATGGAACACGTAATCAGGCTTATAAGTTTGGAAAATCTTTTCCATACGATCAGCATTAGCAATACTTGCAACGATTGTATGTGCTTTGATGTTAGGCCATTCAAAGTGCATCATCAATCGAATATTATGTTGTGGCGTTTCTGCTTGATCAATCAGTATCAATTCGGTAGGATTATAAATAGCAATCTGGCGCACCATTTCAGAACCAATACTTCCCGCAGAACCTGTAATCATAATCTTCTTTCCACGCAGGAGAGCACCGATAGAATCCATATCTACACGAATCTGATCACGTGGGAGAAGGTCTTCAATACTAATCTCTTTTAGTTGTACATCTGAATAATCATCATCTTGACTCCACTCCTTTTCCCCTGAACTCATAAAGATTCGAACACCTTGACTTAACAAGATATCTTGTAGCTTCTGGTCATCACGGAAACGTTCATTCTGTAATGGCGAAACCAATACAGCCTTTATTCTCAAACTCTTAATGTGCTCGGCAAGATTGTCATCAACCATATATACCTTCTGCCCCATCAATATACGCCCCTTGAAAGAGGAATCATGAGCAATAAAACCTTTCAAAGCAAACTTTTGAGGTTTTACTATACGAATACTCTTAGCTAGTCCAATACCACCACCATTCACACCATAGATAAGCGTGCGCATGGCATTGTCGGTACTGAAGACAACATCATATAGAGACTTTACGACTATTCGGAATGATATCATTCCAATTGTCGCAACAAGATACATAGCTGCTATCTGTCGCCCTTCAAGGCGGATAAAATTTAAATCCCAATAATAAATAACATAATGCATGCCTTCAGCAATTACCCAAGACAGTAACATCGCTAAACCAACGCGTTGTAAATCTACGAAGGAAGAGTATCTAACGATTCCGGAATAAGTATGGAATAGTTTAAAACCTATCAGGTTGAAAATCATGTAAACAAAGATAGTCTTTGATAATAAGGCGATATTGCCAAAAGCAACCGCACCATGATAATACAACCAAAAGACGAATATACCCGAGAAATAACAGATAAGGATATCAATGGCTAAAATAACCCAATAAGGCAAAGCATTGGCAGATAAATACCAATTCCAAAGTTTCTCAATTACTTTCATATTCAATATATTGTCGTTATTTCAAAAAGTGTATCACAAAGAAAGAACTAAGAGATACACGAAACTTACCATTTAATTTTAGAGTGCAAATATAGATAAAAAAATGCAATCTACCACACTTCTCACAACTTATTTATCTCTACCTTATAAAATCACCTCATTTTATCATCTTACATCCATTTGAATATGGTAAAGACCTCCATAAAGATTGGACTGATGCGTAAAGGTAATAAGAACAGATCGGGAGCCATCACTTACCTTCGAACTCTTAGGTTCTAAGATAAAGTTACCATCTAAGGATTGATAATCTCCTCCACCTAAAACATGATAACCACCCTCAATAGCTTGACGAGCAAATGATAACATTTCATCCGATGACCATGTAAATAGATTGATGCGTTCTAACATTAATTGATTATCAACATAAGAACCTAAATAGCCTATCTGCCGTGGTTGTTTGCCTACGACTTTATCTTGACCTGTTTGCTCATCATAATACATATTGTGATGGAAGATAATCTCTTTCTGAGTACTATACCCATTGATGGTTTGTGAATCTTTCAACGCAAACACTTTACTCAACGCAACCAAAGATGGCATATCCTTCAAACGTTCAGTATCATCTAATAAGATGTAACATAGGTAAGGGAATGGAAATAAACATTCATCTGGAATATTTGGTGTTCTTACCTTACCTTTCTTAGGAGAATTACCTTTTAATGGTTCCATAACAACTACTGGTGCATCAGGATATTTCACCTCTGCTATCAATCGCTCTTCTTCTGTCATTTCCTTGGAAACTTTCTGTTGAGAAGCAGCTGTTCTATTCGCTTGTTGGCTCTCATCCTTCTTTATTGTAGAAGATGTAACTTTACTTGCAGGGGCTTCACGCTTTTCAATCTTCTTGTCATCAATAGTTGATGTGTTCCCCTGTCTAGATTGCGCCATGATGACACTCTCCCTTGCACGATATCGCTCACAAAACTCATCTTCATTCGTCACCTTATTTATATAGTAATCTTTACCTCCCTTTGAATCTGATATACGAGAACCGTCACGCCAGATAGTAGTGTACTCTACCCTACCTTGTTCATTATAAGCATAACAAGGTCCATCTAAAACACCATTATGATAATTCAGTTTCATACCGACCTTCCCACTAGGAAAGAAAGAAAGGGCACGCCCATTAGCTACACCATTCTTATATTGCATTACAGACTCAACCTTACCTGACTTATAAAATGTACGGCACACTCCCTCTAACTTCGTTAGTTTATCATCTTGACGATTGATACTTATGTAATGCTTCTCCGCACGCAACTGTCCCGTAATGTAATAGTCATAGAACATCTTAGCCCCTCTATTATCTACAATAAGAACACGATAATACGCCGCCTTACTTGCCGTGGCAACCCCTTGCCAACGTGCATTATAGAAAATAGCATCTTTTGGTATAGGCGTATGATTAGTTGTCTGTGCGAAACCAATAACAACAACCATACACGTTAAGAAAAAGAAAAGTAGACGTTTCATATAGACTCTAATTTGGCTGCAAATATACTGCAACTAATGGGAATAAAAGAATTTTAATCAGTTTTTTCCTTAAAATGAATCTATATATCAAAACAAAATAGTATCTTTGTTGCGTTATCATACTACTACTTAAAAATCAATAAAACATGCCAGAAAAAGAAAGAAGTATCAAAGACTTTAAACAACTAATAAGTCTACTCAAAGAGAAACATATTTGTAAGCGTGCAGTTGTTGTATGGTCAGAAGATAGCCACACACAAGAAGCAGTCTCATTAGCTGCCCATGAAGGTTTTATAAAGCCCATATTGATATGCTCTGAAACTACACGGAATACCTTTGCACAAAAGGAAGGCTTTGAGACTATTATTGTGGGGTCTCCAGAAGAGGCATCACGTAAGGCTGTGGCACTTATCCGAGAGAAGCAAGCCGATATAATAATGAAAGGTTTTGTCAATACAGATGTTCTGCTACGCGCTATATTAGATAAGGAACTAGGTATATTACCTAAAGGGGCTGTCTTAACCCATATTGCTGTTGCAAAATTAGCAGAGTATAACAAACTAATATTCTTTACTGATGCTGCTGTGATCCCTTATCCTACTGATGAACAACGTAAAGCTCAAGTACAATATCTTGTTGACTTTTGCCATGCTTTCAACATCACTTGCCCTAAGATCTCTCTAATACATTGCTCCGAAAACGTCGACACCAAACACTTCCCTCATACCGCAAATTATCTAACCTTAAAAGAAGATGCGAAAGCTGGAGTTTTCGGTAAGTGTGAGATAGATGGCCCCTTAGATTTAAAGACTTCATGCTCTAAGGAAGCAATGGAGATTAAACAAATCAACTCACCTATCAACGGAGAGGCTGACGCACTTATCTTCCCCAATATAGAGTCGGGCAATCTATTCTATAAAACTATCACGCTCTTCTGTCATGCAGAGGTTGCAGGTGTACTCCAAGGAACAATGGCACCTGTAGTTCTCCCTAGCAGAGGCGATACTATTACCTCGAAGTTATATAGTCTTGCACTTGCAAGTCTCATAGTAAAATAAGGTTATTACCCTTCCCAATATAACCCAATAAAACATTATGGCATACAAGATCCTAGCTATTAACCCTGGCTCAACCTCAACCAAAATCTCCTTAGCGAATGACGATGAACCTGTCTTTGTTGCAGACATACCCCATTCAAGAGAAGAACTAAGTACTTTCAAGAAGATTACAGATCAATTTCACTTTCGAAAGCAACTTGTTATTGAAGAATTAAAGAAACGCAATATCCCTCTTGACTTTGATGCTGTTATCGGACGAGGCGGATTAGCTAAGCCCGTATCAAGTGGTGTATTCACCATTACGGAAGAAATGATACTTGACCAGCAACAAGCTATTCATCAGCATGCCTGTGACTTAGGCTGTATGATTGCAGACGAGATTGCGCGTGACATCCCTGGTTGCAAAAGCTTTATTGCCGACCCTGGTGTAGTTGACGAACTAGAACCAGAAGCCCGTATCTCTGGTTCTCCTCTAATGCCTCGTGCATGTATCTGGCACGCTTTGAATCAGAAAGCCATTGGTAGACGATACGCCAAAGATATCGGTACTAAATACGAGAGGCTCAACCTTATCATCTGTCATCTTGGTGGTGGAATATCAATTGCCGCCCACAATCATGGTCGAGCCATCGATGCTAATAATGCCCTTGATGGTGAAGGTCCTTTCTCACCCGAACGTGCGGGTAGCCTCCCAGCAGCCGACTTAATACGCCTTTGTTTTAGTGGTAAGTACACTGAAAGCCAATTATTAGGCAGAGTCAGTGGGCAGGCTGGTTTAATCGCACATCTTGGTACAAATGATCTAAGAGAGGTCATGAACTGGATAAAGGCAGGCGATAAACATGCAGAGTTAATCGTTTCAGCTATGATATGGCATGTTGCGAAGAACATAGCCGCAGAAGGAGCTGTTCTATATGGTAAAGTTGACGCCATCCTTCTCACGGGTGGAATGGCAAAGAGCGATTACATCATCGACCGCCTTAAACGTCGAATAGAATATCTTGCTCCAGTGCATGTTTATCCTGGTCAAGATGAGATGCTCGCATTAACAGAGAACGCCTTGGCAGTCTTACGTGGAGAAAGAATAGCTAAAGACTATTGATTCACATTCAATCGATTTACAGAACACCTAAACTATAGTTTATAATTAAAAACAAATCTTATGAAGGTACATGAATACCAAGCAAAGAGTATCTTTGCATCTTATGGACTACCGGTAGATCGCAACATCGTTTGTCGAACACCGGATGAGGCTGTTGCTGCGTATAAACAATTAGGTTTAGCAAAAGCGGTAGTAAAAGCACAAGTACACACCGGCGGTCGTGGTAAGGCTGGTGGTGTTAAACTTGGAAGTAGTGAAGAAGAGATTCGACAACATGCAGAAGCAATCTTAGGCATGGACATTAAAGGGTTCACTGTTGATCGCGTCCTAGTTAGCGAAGCTGTCAACATTGCATCAGAGTACTACATGAGTATTCTTGTTGATCGCAAGTCGAAGTGCCCTATGCTTATGTTGAGTCGTGCCGGTGGTATGGATATTGAGCAAGTGGCAAAAGAGACTCCAGAGAAGATTGAGAAGATTGTCATTGATCCAACTATTGGTATGTCTGACTTCCTCGCACGTGAAGCAGCGTTCAAGTTATTCGATGATATGGCACAAGTGAAGCAAGCGGTGCCTATCTTCAAGAACCTTTATAAACTCTTCGTCGAAAAGGATGCCTCACTTGCAGAGATAAATCCTCTCGTGATGACACAGGAAGGTACACTAAAAGCCATCGACGCTAAGATGACCTTTGATGATAATGCTCTCTTCCGCCATCCTGATATAGCTGAACTCTTCGAGCCTACAGCAGAGGAAAAGAAAGAGCGTGAGGCTAAGGATAAGGGATTCAGTTACGTTAACCTTGGAGGCTCAATCGGTTGTATGGTTAATGGTGCTGGTCTTGCAATGGCTACGATGGATATGATTAAACTCTATGGTGGCGAACCAGCTAACTTCCTTGATATTGGTGGTAGCTCTAACCCAGAGAAGATTGTTGAAGCCATGAAGCTCTTATTAGCCGACAAGCATGTAAAGGTTGTTCTCATTAACATCTTTGGTGGAATTACACGTTGCGATGATGTTGCTAAGGGCTTGCTTGAAGCGTTCAAGGTGATTCAAACCGACATTCCTATTGTCATCCGTCTCACTGGTACCAACGAGGCAGAAGGAAGGGCAATATTAGAAGGAACCCACTTCAATGTTGCCACCTCTATGGCAGATGCTGGACATAAGGCAGTTGAACTAAGTAAACAACTTTAAATAAGATATTATGAGTATTCTGATCAACAAAAATACAAGACTAATTGTACAAGGTATAACTGGTCGTGATGGTAGTTTTCACGCATCAAAGATGAAAGAGTATGGAACCAATGTTGTGGGTGGCACCTCTCCTGGCAAGGCTGGACAAGAAGTCTGTGGTATCCCTGTTTTCAACACGGTGAAAGATGCGGTGGCTGCAACACAGGCAAACACTTCTATTATCTTTGTCCCTGCACCTTTCGCTAAGGATGCTATGCTAGAAGCGATTGATGGCGGCATTCAACTTGTCATCTGTATTACCGAAGGTGTACCAACGCTTGACGCTGTAGCTGCACAGCATTATGCTAAAGTTCGCGGTGTAAAGGTTATCGGACCTAACTGCCCTGGCTTGATATCTCCAGAAGAGAGTATGGCTGGTATTATGCCAACAAACATCTTTAAGAAAGGACATACTGGCGTCATCAGTCGTAGTGGTACTTTAACTTATGAGGTGGTGCATAACCTCACCCAAGCAGGTCTCGGACAGTCAACAGCCGTTGGCGTCGGTGGTGACCCAGTTGTAGGTCTTTACTTTGAAGAACTATTACAGATGTTCCAAGATGACCCAGAGACGGATAGCATTGCACTCATTGGTGAGATTGGTGGTGACGCTGAAGAACGTGCCGCAAAGTTTATAAAGGAACATGTGACTAAACCCGTAGCTGTCTTCATCTCTGGACAACAAGCTCCTCCGGGCAAACAGATGGGGCATGCTGGTGCTATAATTTCAAGTGGCTCTGGCTCTGCAAGTGAAAAGATAGCTGCGTTTGAAGCTGTCGGTGTTCCTGTTGCACGTGAGACGAGTGAAATCCCAATACTACTAAAGCAACAGATGAAGAAGTGATGCAAGGTATCTCCCAAGACTTTCAAGATAAGGAAGAGCCTCATCAGAACTATATTTCAAAGGAAGTGAAACATGAATCAATTAATAAATTTGTTTAGCATTTCATATTAACTATAACTTCCTTAAAGAATCTAATATACCCTCGTTCGTCCAATAACTTTATTTATATGCGGACTAACGAGGGCTTTCTATTGCACACGAATAAAGTTCAGGACATCCTACTTTATTATAAGCATAGATTATTAGAATAATAAGTCCTTTTCCTTTCATATAACCCTTATCACACTGCTCCTATAAGCTATACGATAGTACTTATATAAGCAGTACCATCGTATTCATATAAGCATCTCCATATTATACACGTTTGTATAATGAATTATACACGCCTGTATAATCAGTTATACACGTCTGTATAATCAGTTATACACGTTTGTATAATCAGTTATACACGCCTGTATAATTCGTTATACAGACGTGTAGAACTCGGTAAGTCTTATTGAAGTACGATTGAACACTAACTTAAAGCATGGTTGACACCTAACTTAACTGTCTATCACACTTATCCTTAGACATCAATCCTGGTGAAAAAACGCATCCAAACCATCGAGGCTAATCCTCTCATCAGTAGGAAAGTAAGGAAGGCCAGCCACAATGCCTCATTAGCAAGACTACCTCTAAACCCTAAGTAAACTGCGAAGAACGATAGCATGGCAATGACCGTTGAAAAAAGCATACCCTTCGTGTCAGTAAGTCCGATGAATACTCCATCAAGGATGAAAGCCGTCACACCTACAACAGGAATCAAGCAAGCCCAAGGCAAGTAAGGTCGCGCCGCCTCAACGACAGCAGCATCATCCGTAAGAAGATGTAAGAATCCTGTTCCACCTATCACATATAACCCCGTGAACAGTAGGGTCATTAAGCCACCAAACGCAAACAAGCGTCGTATCGTAATTCGCAATCCTTGCTTATCTCCAGCACCATAATACTTGCCACTCAAGGCTTCTCCAGCATAAGCGAAACTGTCCATGACGTAAGAAAAGATAGTGAACAAGGTCATCAACAGCGTGTTTACAGCCAACAGCATTGTACCTTGTTTTCCTCCCGCCGAAGTGAAATAGAAGTTAACAGCTATCAAACATAAGGTGCGAAGAAAGATATCTTTATTGACAAGAAAGAAGTCAATCCACGCTCCTTTCACTGAAAGAATGTGAGTAAAGCTAGCCCAAGTAGAATGCCTTAAGCTCGTTACTTTTCTCGCCTTGTTGATCTTACTTACACGCTTCCATGCACTTAATAATGCCACCAGAAAACCAATCCATTGAGCAAGCAACGTTCCTGTAGCGACACCTGTTATCCCCCAGCCCAAGGCAAACACCAAGGATAAAGAAGTAAGAATATTCACTATATTCTGTAAGATGGCTACGACCATAGGTGTACGTGTGTCCTGCATTCCAATGAACCAACCTGTCAACCCGTATAACCCCAACATTGCTGGTGCGCCCCAGATAACAATGCGGAAGTAAGTTGCGACATAATCCCACGAGGCTTCAGGTGTATTCATCAAACGTAATAAGCCCCATTCCAATCCTCTTTGAGCAAGGATGAACGATAAACCGAAAGCAAGTCCAATGGTTAAACTACGCACCAATATGCCGATACATTCCGCCTTGTCTGCACGTCCAAAGGCTTGAGAAGTCATCCCACTGGTTCCCATTCTTAGGAAGCCAAGTAACCAGTACATCACATTGAAAATCATTGTTCCAACGGCAATCGCACTGATATAGGCTTCATTGCCAATATGCCCCACCACCATAAGGTCAACTAAACCTAACAGCGGCACCGTGATATTACTCACAATGGAAGGTAAGGCTAAGCGGAGTATCTCTTTATTCTTATCGTCCAATCGCATCATTGTTTCACTCCCGAATATAGTCTTTCGCCACAAGGTCGTAATATAAAGCCTCCAACTCAGCCAGGGATAAATGTTCTATGGAATGTTCTAACACGCGGATAAGCTCCATCCGACGAGTTTCATTCTCTACTCTATCAAAGTTCATAAGATTTCTTTTCTATATTATATCGTTGATCTTCCTACTAGAAGAGACAACATGACATACTAATTTACATTGTTATATATACGCATAATGAGGCGACAAAAGTAATTGAATTAATTGTGAATTCAAAAGATATTAGGTAATTTTGCGTACATTAATGTATTATTAAACCATCATGGGAAAGAAACAGGAATACAAGCAAAAGAATGAGGAGTATCTGAAAGAAGTTAGTCAGCGAGAGGGAATAAAGGTTCTTCCTCATGGTATTCTTTACGAGATAATAAAAGAAGGAACGGGCGAAGGAAAGGTGCAGTCGCGTTCTATCGTAACTTGTAATTATCGTGGGAGTCTCATCTCTGGTAAGGTTTTCGATGATAGTTGGCAAAGGGGAGTGCCAGAGGCATTCCGTGTTAACGAATTGATTACAGGCTTTCAAATAGTTCTATGCGCCATGCACAAGGGGGATCATTGGCGTGTTTATATCCCTTATCAAGACGGATATGGTACGAAAAGAGACGGGGATATTCCTGCCTTCTCTACACTAATCTTTGAGATTGAACTCATTGGGATAGGTTAAGAACGTAGAGCGCAAAGTAATCTTCAATTAGCTTTTTAAAATACAATGCCTATGTTGCTTAAAACATTCATTTGCTCTTGCATTGCGTTAATATCCTTCTGTTCTTGCAATTCAAAGTCGACTGTCGGGAACATGGCAGGAGAATACCACTCTCTATATAAGGTGGGAAAGGGGATGAGTGGGAGTTGCCGTCTGACACTATGTAGGGATAGCAGTTTCAGTTACTCAGAACATTTCGACCTCATGTATTCAAGTGGTAAGGGAGTGTGGGAACTAAAGAAAGACACAATAACCTTAATGTTTGATAATCCGCCTTATAGCATTTACGAGGCACTAGCAGGCGGAGAGACTTATCACGGAACTTGGACTGTGCCCATCATAAGAAGAAACAAAGTGCAAGTAAAGAATATAATACTCGTTAAGAAGTTGCACTTAACGAAGAAGTCATCTTGTCTTGAGATGAAGAAGAATGACTAATTCACATTCGGATATGCGCTGCACCTTATCATCAATCGGCACAAAAAAAAGACTCTCATCATTGAGAGTCTTCTTTGAGGTGCCTAGCGGAATCGAACCGCTCTACATGGTTTTGCAGACCATTGCCTAACCTCCCGGCCCAAGCACCATTGTTGTTAGCAAAGGAGTATCTTGCTTTGCGTGTGCAAAGATAAGTACTTTATTCGGTTTAACCAAACTTTTCAAGTTTTTTTTCAATGCCGCATAAGAAAATCATCCCTACGTTGCGTTGCTCAATACTACTTAAAGGGTATTAAAAAGAGGACTTCAGTTAATGATTAACTTGCGAAGTCCTCCGTTTCTAATTACTTAAAGCATACAGGCTTCTTGCGCCCTTTCAACTTCCGCTTAGCTTTGAGTTGGTCGTGGATAGCACATCCAGCGCAACCATGACAAGGGTCTTTGGCAGTTTGAAATGTTTGCCAAATTCTATAGCCCACATAGGCTATAGCCACAAGAAGGACTATTGCTAAAACAATATATTGCCACATATACTCCTCCTTCTATCTCTTAAACAGGAACGTTCGTATCATCCTCAGCAAATGGATCTTCAGAGAAGTTTAGTTCATCCTCATCAAACCATTTAGAGAGTTTCTCCTTAGCTTTATCCTTTAAGTTATCGTCAACTTGACTCCAAACCTTCCCTAAAGCATAGAGAAGAACGGCGAGGTCGTCAGCCAAACCAGCTATTGGTATTGCATCGGGAACAACATCTATAGGAGAGATCAGATAACCCAAAGCCCCAATGATGATGGCTTTGTCTTTCAATGAAACCTTGTCACTCTGCATGAGATAATAAAGAATCAAAGCTATATAAACCAACTTAGCTCCTGCTCGCTTGGCTATGCGTTGTATCTTCTCAATAAAGTTCTGCTGTGAGAACTTGTCCTTGTATTTCTGTAAATCAGGTATTTCCATATTACAATTACATTAAAATTATTACTTAAAGGCTATCACTTTGTCAACGTATGCTTTAGCTTCTGGATAATCTTGATTAGCACGACGAACACGACTACGAACAACAGCCTTCATGATTACTCTATAGATTAAGAAGAGCACCAAACCGACAGCTATTGCCGCCAAAACATTCCACACGCCTTTGAAAGGTAGTGAGTCGTCAGGAAAAGCTGACATTACAAGAATTGGCAAACACAACAAGATGCCAGCTACAGTATAACGTGAACGTTCGGTCCCCTCGCTATCTAAAGCTGCTTGATAATCAAACAAATAATCTGAAAGAACCTCTTCGCTAACCTCTACTGGTCGTTGAGGGAAACCTGCATCATCCTTGTGATTTCTTATCTTATTCTCTACAACGTGCTGGAAGTCATTCACTACAGTTACATATTGTTCTTCTAAATCTTTCATGATTAAACTTGTTTTTTAGCTAATGTCACACTCTCACCCACGCTAATCTTCTATAAAGGAAGATTAAAGGAGCATATTTGATAAAAAAGATAAAGCAGTGTTCCTATAAGCCGGGTTCCGTCTCTTCCTCATCTTTCGATAAATAGGAAGATGCCTGTCATTTATATAGTTTACAAGTCACCTTGTAACTCAAGCATTCTACCCTCCGTTGTGCTAACGCTTGGGCGGGCAGCCCTCAAACAACGGTTTACATGAACTTGCAGCTCCTGAACGGTACAGCCAGACGATCACCCGCCTGCTGGTAGTCTCTTACACTACCTTCTCACCCTTACCACTATTAGAAGTGGCGGTCATTCTCTTCTACCTTCATCTACTGTCACCAATAGCTTCTACTTTCGGAAGCAGGATGCCCTATGCTGCCCGGACTTTCCTCTCGTACCTTTAAAGGATACCAGCGACAGAGCCGGAACACTGCCTTATCAGGGTTACAAAGATACTATTAAAACATGGAACAGGCAAAATATTTTGATTTTTTTCATATAAGTAGAAGGGCATACAAACTGTAACTACATTGCATATCACTATTCAATAGCATAAGAAAAGAGCATATTCTTTATCTTTGAAGGTACTCTTTTCACATGAAAGAAAGCACCTTTTATAATCTTAAAAAGCCTCTTGTAATATACATCAAATTATCTACTGACTATCAGGATGTTATAACCTTAGTTTAAACATCCCTCCTTTTTCTCCTTAGAAAATCATATATAATAAAGGTATCAAGTCCTTTGATGATACTTACAAAGAGTTATTTCCTATAGTTATTATTAACTAATTTGAAAGAATTAATAACGAATTGAATAAGAGATAACAGGAAAAAGCGTTGAAGCTGAACGAATGTAAATTTATCAATTCTTCTAATTAAGAGCCGTTAAGTAGTGAAATTAAAGTGTTAAAATCGGATAAAGATAACTGACAAAATAACCGATTTACACAATTTGCACCTATATTTGCAACCACAAAAGAAGTCTAATAGACATTCCTTACAATGCCAATTTGACAGATAACAAAGTTACTAATAAATAAAAGAATAAGTATATGAAGAATTTATCAAAGTATCTGGCTGGTGCAGCATGTGTTACTGCTCTTGCCTTTTCCACTGGTGCTTTCATCAAAGTATATGCAGCTGAAGCACCTGTTGTAGCTCCAGGTCAACCAGTAGACCTCACTTATGCAGCAGAGAAAGCACTGCCCGCTGTAGTGCATATCAAGTATGTACAAAACTCTAAGACACAGACAGTAGACGTTCAAGATGACCCATTTGGAGGCTTCTTCGATCCCTTCGGTTTCTTCGGCGATCCTAATCAAGGTAACGGAGGATCACGCAAACAGAAGATTCAAACACCAAAGAAAGAGGCTACTGGTAGCGGTGTTATTATTTCATCAGATGGATATATCGTAACGAACAACCACGTGGTTGAAGGTGCTGATGAATTGACAGTTACATTAAACGACAATAGAGAGTTCTCTGCACGCATCGTTGGTACTGACAAACAGACAGACCTTGCCTTATTGAAGGTAAATGCAAAGAATCTCCCGACTCTACCGATTGGTGACTCTGATAAACTAAAAGTTGGAGAATGGGTAATCGCCGTCGGTAACCCTTATAACTTAAGTTCCACTGTTACAGCTGGTATCGTTAGTGCAAAATCTCGTGGCTTAGGAGCTTCTCAAAACGGAATAGAGAGCTTCATTCAAACTGATGCAGCAATCAACCCAGGTAACTCTGGTGGTGCATTGGTAAATACTCAAGGCGAACTGGTTGGAATCAACGCAATGCTTTACTCACAGACAGGTTCTTATAGTGGTTATGGTTTCGCCATCCCAACAACTATAATGAATAAGGTGGTTGATGATATTAAGAAGTATGGTAGTGTTCAGCGTGTAACCTTAGGAATTCAAGGTGGTGACGTTCTAAACTATATCAACGCACAGAAGGAAGATGGCAAGAATGTAGACCTTGGGACGAATGAAGGTGTATATGTTGCAGAAGTAATGTCAGAGGATGGCAATGGCGCAGCTCTAGGCTTGATGAAGGGTGATGTTATCACAAAGTTTGATAACCAAAAGATAACTCGTATGTCTGAACTTCAACAGGCACTCAATGGTAAACGTCCTGGGGATAAGGTTACAATAACCTATCTACGTAATAAGAAAGAAATTACAAAGACAATTACATTGAAGAATGCACAGGGTACTACAAAGATTATCGAGCAAGCTGATATTGATGTTCTTGGTGGTCAGTTCCGTCCAGTAACAGAGGCAATGAAGAAGCAATTGAATATCAACTATGGTCTTGAAGTACTGAAGGTTAATAACGGTGCATTGAAGTCTGCTGGTATCAATCGTGGCTTCATCATCCAGAATGTCAATGACAATATGGTTAAGAGCATTGACGACTTACAAGGTCTCGTAAAGAAGGCTTCAACCAGCAAAGATCCTGTACTCTACATACAGGGTATTTATCCAACTGGCAAGAAAGCATACTTCGCAGTACCATTGGGTGACTAAGCCTTTAGTTGTAGTCTTTTGAGACAATAAAAGATAATCCTCCTTTCTCCTGAAAATAACCATGAGAAAGGAGGATTCCTATCTGTAATAAGGTAATATTTTCTACGTTTTATTTGCTCAACTCATTGGATTTACGTAAATTTGCCACCACTTTAGTTAATGCCACACAACATGAGACAATTGAAAATCACAAAATCGATTACGAATCGAGAGAGTGCTTCTCTTGATAAGTATCTTCAAGAAATCGGTCATGAAGAAATGATTAGTATTGAGGAGGAAGTTGAACTTGCTCAGCGAATACGAAAAGGTGACCGTAAGGCTCTTGAGCGGCTAACTAAAGCCAACCTACGCTTCGTTGTCTCTGTGGCAAAGCAATATCAAAATCAAGGATTATCGCTCTCCGACCTTATCAATGAAGGTAACTTCGGATTGATAAAGGCTGCTGAGAAGTTTGATGAGACACGCGGTTTTAAGTTTATCTCTTATGCAGTGTGGTGGATTCGACAGAGTATCTTACAAGCTATTGCAGAACAAAGTAGAATCATTCGATTACCCCTCAATCAAGTTAGCTCGGTCAACAAGATAAACAAAGTGCTAAACAAGTTTGAGCAAGAAAACGAACGAAGACCAAGCATAGATGAGATAGCACGGGATACAGATATTCCTGAAGAAAAGATAATTGAGGCTTTCAAAATAAACACGCATCATATCTCTGTAGATGCTCCTTTTCATGATGATGATGAAAGTAGCTTATTGGATGTTATTCCGAATGATGCAATCCCATCTACTGACAAATCTTTAGTAGAAGAGAGCTTACGGGCAGAGATTGGTAGAGTGTTGGATATCCTCGAAGATAGAGAGAAGAAAGTCATTGAGGCTTACTTCGGTATCAACCAACGGGAAATGACATTGGAAGAGATTGGAAGTAAATATGGACTGACACGTGAACGCGTAAGACAAATAAAAGAGAAAGCAATAAGACGACTACGTCAACAAACAAATAGTAAAATACTCAAGGCTTATCTTGGGCAATAGTATTAATATAGAAATAAGAAAATGAGACTTCGCCAACTATTAATCGTCACAGCTCTTCTTGTGGGATGTGTAATTAACGGTAATGCAAAAGGATATAGACCAGCAAAGATTTACATGTTTGGTTTTGCTTCTTCTTTTAACGACTCAATTGTCTATCTAACGGATATTCAAACAGTAAATGCATACTTAGTAAACAACAGAACAAAGTTCTTGGCTAATCGTGAAGACTATTCTTATCAATTACGTAACTATCTACAAAGTAATGGTTTAGAGGCTTATCCTACTTGTATAACCATGTTCGCAGAGAACGAGAAAGATGCTACAAAGAAGTATCTTAAACTAAAAGAACGTTACGAGAAATCGAAAAAGAAATACTCCATCAAGAGTTTAAAAGATAGTCAGTTTAAGTACACGCCTGTTGAACCCGACCAACAATCATAAAATGGACGTAAACAACTTTAGAGTAGCTGACCTTGATATACAGATTACATTCCGTGATACAAGTATCAACGGAATGCACTTGTTACGCTCGTTTGAACCTTTTAGAATCAAGGAAGAATCAGACAAACCTTTCTTTCGTCTTATTGTTGATGATTCAATAAGACCTGTACCCAAAGAGCAACGCAAACGTATTCGTGCCTTTGACACAGGTAATGGAGATACCATTGTTGATCGTGTTGAAGACGGAAGTTATCAGTACATTATCAAAGATATTAGTGGTGCTGATTGTTGCTTACTTAAATGTAATAAGGATTTCAGCGAATGTTATTGCGCCTTGAATGGCAATACCAATATGCGTACATTCGGTCTTAATAATGCACTGATGCTCATCTTCGCATTTGCGGGTGCTCAACGAAAAGTCTTGCTTATCCACGCCTCCTTAGTACGCAATAATGGTTATGGATATGCTTTTATCGCAAAGAGTGGAACGGGAAAATCAACACAAGTCAGCATGTGGTTGCGTCATATTCCTGGTAGTGATCTCATGAATGATGATAATCCCATTGTGAGACTTATTGATGGAGAAGCATGGATTTATGGAAGTCCTTGGAGCGGGAAGACTCCTTGCTATCGTAATATTAAAGCTCGCTTAGGTGCAATCACACGTATCGACAGAGCTAAAGAAAACTCTGTCGACAAGCCCTCTCCTATTGAGGCATTCGCATCTCTTCTCCCTTCATGCTCTAGTATGAAATGGGATTCAGCCATCTACAATGCTGTTTGTGATACTATCACTAAAATAGTTGAGACTGGTCGTATATATACTCTCCACTGTTTGCCAAACAAAGAGGCAGCGGAGATTTGTCAACGCGCAATAGCAATTAAATAAGGAATGTCGACTAAAAAGCCAATCCTCACAACGACTGAGATTCAATTTGCAAATGCTGATTTAATCCCAGAAGTCGTTAAGATCTTAAACGAAGGACATAATGTAACTTTGCGTCTTCGAGGATTCTCTATGCGTCCATTCCTTGAGAATGACAGAGACAAGGCATTACTGGTAAAACCTTCAAGTATAAAGGTTGGCGATCCTGTCCTTGCCGAGATAAGTCCAAAACATTTTGTTCTGCATCGCATTGATCGAATAGACGGAGATAATATAACGCTTCGTGGGGACGGAAACCTCGGTGTTGAACATTGTAAACGAGAGAACATTGTTGGTGCAGTCATTGGTTTTTATAGAAAAGGACATAAGACCATGGATCGTACTGACGGGTGGAAATGGAAGTTATATAGCAAACTATGGGTAGGTTTACTTCCTTTTCGTCGTTATCTCCTTGCCGCCTATAGGCGATTATGGATTCCATTGTTCGGACCAATCTAAGCAAATGACAAAGTACCTTTCTCTGTCCAATCAAACAAATAAGGCTAAGACATTAACTCATAATAAGTAATCAACAATAATGAAAGTAAAGAATGGCTTTAACCTCCGTGAAGTATGCGGAGAAAATATCATAGTTGCAGAAGGAGATGAGAATATCGACTTCAGCAATATCATCTCTATGAACGAGAGTTCGGCTTACTTATGGCAAGAAGTGCAGAAACTAGACAACTTCACCATTGATACTCTCACCCAACTTCTTTGTGAACAATATGAGATTGATGAAGCAACAGCTAAAAAAGATGTAACAACACTTGCTACACAATGGGCTGCAGCTGGAATCATTGAGGGTGAGGATATGCCTGAAGTTAAAGCAGAAGAGCAATTTCACAAAGAAGATATCAAGCCTCAAAAGGAGGAAATAACGAAACCGGAAGAGAAAAAGAAAAGTTTATTTAAGCGTATCTTTGGATAGATAAGATTCCGTTTATATATTAAGAAGACAGCTCGCCAAACCAAGAAAGGTCAATGCTAAGATATACAAGAAAAAGTTCGCGAACAATTTAAGAAAAGTTCGCGAACTTTTTTATGCCTGTCTTTGCTTGAAGGCTATCTGCTTCTTTGACGAGCCAGACTAACAAAGTTATAAGCTCTGCGTATCTAATAAAAACCAAGAATCTAACTTTACAATAGGCTTACAAAAAGCCATATCCGATGCCTGCAAATTTATATACGGTTAGCGGAAAATTTTTATTTGATATAAATTTATTTCTAACCTGTTCCCCATAAATTTCTAACCGTATATAAATTTACGGGGAACAGGTTAGAAATTTATGGGGAACAGGTTAGAAAATCTATGCAAACCGCACACGCATTTACTGCAACCCGATTCCCTAATCTTACGCTCTTTGACAAGAGTATATTTCGTGGAGCACAAAAGTACATATTGTCAATGACAAAAGTATATATCGTCAACAACTCCTCCCACATACCTAACAGGAGAGTATTATCTACGTTAAAGACGAGTATAAAAAAGTTCGCGAACAAATTCGAAATTGTTCGCGAACTCTTTTGATTTTGTTCGCGAACTTTTTCTTGGCTTTCTTAGCATTGACAGATTGGAGAGACAATTATATATAAAATAAGGTGTACCAATGCTATTGTAGCTTTTGATATACCTTATTTATTTGTTTTTACATCAGCTTTAAGAATACTGCAATTACTTGTTTCTTTTGTGGAATAAGCCAAATTTCTTTTTATCAGAGGATCGGGAAGACTTCATACCACCAAACTTTCGATAGAGCTTCCAGCCCAAGATAAGTCCATCTAATACGCCTGCTCCAGTATTGATAAGACCAGAGAAGCGTTGTGTTGGTGTATTATTATTCTTGGGTTTGTGCATGAGCTGATTCCATAAGTCAGCTATTTTGTTGCTATCTTTGGTTAATTCGGTAAGCAACTGAGCTTTTCGAAGTCGAATGTCATTCAACGACTTATATTCAGAATCAGTGATAGTTTTCTGGTCAGTCATAAGCTTATTTTGACATTAAAAGGCTTCCTAAGAATCTTACTAATGGTCGTTCGATTAAACGATGACGTAATAAGATAAAGAAAATGAGTAGTACTAAATAGAAAGCACCAACGACTAGGAAAGCCAGGATAAGTGAACCCATCAATGTTTGCAATGCATAAACTGCTGCAAAAGAAAAATAAACCAATGAGATGAGAAGAGTTACGCTAAAAACCGTAATTATAGTAATTACCGTCAATAACCGCACAATCTTCTCAATTACATCGAGCTTCAGATATTCTGATTGAAGCCCGATGTAATGCTTTAACGCCTCAACGAGTTGCGCTATTGTTTCAATGTTGTTATCGTTAGAAAACATTTCAACAAATTAGATAGTCTCTGCTGCTGCGTCCTTGATGTCCTCTACAAATTCATCAGCCTCTTTACGGCTAAGTTTAAGATCGTGCTTCTTGCAGAAGTCGTCAACAGCATCAGCAATCTTTGTTCGTGTGTCTGTTCCCTTTTCTGGAGCCAACAAAAGTCCAAGTGCTGCTCCTGTAATACTACCGCAGAGGAATGCTCCAATGTAACCTAATGTCTTCATAATCTCTTACTTTAAAATGTTAGTTAAACATAATCTAATCATTGGCAAATTTAGTCAAAGTTTCGCGTACTGACAATACGATCGCTAGTATTTTGTGTTAAAAATATTGCAAACACCTTATTTAACAAACTTTAGTTACGTTATTTTTTAACTTCTGCTGCTTATTTCGTAACTTCGCACGATAAAAAGAATAAACGCATAACTAATAAATAACTAACGGATTATGAAAAAAATAATGGTTTTGGGTGCTGCTATGTGTGTGGCATTGTCATTCACTGGTTGTAAGTCTAGTGAGAGTGCATACAAGAAGGCTTATGAAAAGGCAAAAGCCCAAGAGCAGACATCTACAGATAATGATGATAGCATGAAGCAGGATGCTCCTGTTGTTGCTCCTGTTGAGACAGTACAGCAGCCTGTAACTCAAGCTCCAGTTGTCGATAACTATGACAATGAGCCTGTTCGTCGTGAGAATGTTTCAGTTGTAAATGGCGCTGGCTTGAAGGCTTATAGCGTTGTTGTTGGTTCTTTCGGTGTAAAGGCTAATGCAGAAGGTTTGCAGCAACGTTTGCAGAATGCAGGTTACTCTGCACAGGTAGCTTTCAATTCTGGTAATAATATGTATCGTGTTGTCGCTGCTACATTTGATAGCAAGGCTTCTGCAGTACAAAGCCGTAATCAGCTTCGTGCAACTTATGCTGATGCTTGGTTGCTCGCAAAGTAAATGGGTAGGATTCTATCAATAGACTACGGAAAGAAACGTACAGGATTGGCAGTCACTGACCCATTGCGTATTATTGCAAATGGGTTAGCGACTATCCCCACATCCGATATTTTTGATTACTTGACACAATATGTTGCCAAGGAACCAGTAGATCAATTGGTAATAGGTAAGCCTATTCAGCCGAATGGTCAACCTAGCGAGAATCTAGCTCGTGTAGAAAACTTCGTTAATCGTTGGCGTAAACTACATCCAGAGATGCCTATCGATTATTATGATGAGCGTTTTACCTCAGTGATAGCGCATCAAGCAATGATTGCTGGTGGTGTGAAGAAAAAGACACGTCGTGAGGATAAAGGGCTTGTTGACGAGATTTCTGCAACAATTATTCTTCAGGATTACATGAGGTCTAAAGGGCTTTAGTCGATGAGTGTGCTTTGTTAAGTCGAGTCGATTAATGCAATAAGACCTAAAACCCAATAATTAATTAAAGAAGTAATATGGTATTACCTGTTTACACATACGGTCAGCCTGTGTTGCGCAAAGTAGCAGAGGATATTCCTCTTGACTATCCTGATTTGCAGCAGCTGATACAAAATATGTTTGAGACCAATACTGCCAGTGATGGTGTAGGGTTGGCTGCTCCACAGATTGGAAAGTCCATTCGTGTGGTAGTTATTGATTTGGATGTTCTTTCAGATACATTCCCTGAGTATAAAGGCTTTCGTCATGCTTTCATCAACGGACATATCTTAGAGTTCGATGATTCAGAGACAGAAACTTTAGAAGAGGGATGTTTATCATTGCCAGGTATTCATGAGTCTGTGACACGTGCCAAGCGTATCTATGTGAAGTATATTGATGAGAACCTTGTTGAACATGAAGAATGGATTGAAGGCTACCTTGCCCGCGTTATTCAGCATGAGTTCGATCATCTTGATGGCAAAGTATTTACTGATCATCTATCACCATTCCGCAAGCAGATGATAAATAGTAAGTTGAAGGCCCTCTTGCAAGGAAAGGTTCGTTGTAACTATCGTGTGAAGCCTCCACGTAAGTAGAGTTATATGTTGCGTGGTATTGTAGTATCCTTGCTCTGTCTCTTGACATTGCCAGCAGCAGCCCAGTATAACATCAATAAGATGATGGAAGAGGGGAGGCGAACGCTAGATCAAGGATATTACGTTACTTCCATGCAAATATTCTCTCGTATTGTTGGTTTAAAGCCAAACCTTTATGAAGCATGGTATCTTATGGCTTTATCCAAGTACCATCTAGAAGATTATAAAGGAGCCGATAGTGATTGTCGGCGTGCCTTAGAGCTACAACCTTATATAGCTGATATCTATGAACTTTATGGAATGACTAATATTCGTGAAGAGCGTTACGATAGTGCTATCGTTGCTTATACTCATGCGATTGATATTTCGCCTGACAATCGTGATTATTGGTTTAATCGAGCTTATTGTTTGTATAGGGTAGGAGACAAGCAAACAGCGCTTACCCAATTAGATTATATGCTAAAGCGATGGAAAGACTTTGGTGCAGCTCAACAACTCCGAGCTGATATCAAAGCAGGACGACAGCCAAAGCAACGCCCTTCTAAGCCGATTCAGTTTGATATCAATCATCTTCGACCGTTAAATAAGAGTCCTTGGTTAATGAAACCAATAACCGAAGGAGATAATAAACAGAATAGACTTCCGTAGTCATTCAGAATATTAATGGCAATATATCATATTCCTGATAATGATAATATAGCTTGGTACTTCTACTTCTCCAATTCATTTATTGAAAACTACATTTATATTCCTCATTCTCATAATAAAGTGTTACCTTTGCCGCAACTTTGATTTATAAAACTAATTTGTAGTATGGTTAAAATCACTTTCCCAGATGGTTCCGTTCGTGAATACGAACAGGGCGTAACTGGTTATCAAATCGCCGAGAGCATTTCGCCGGCTCTCGCCCGTGACGTTGTATCTTGCGGTGTAAATGGCGAAACAGTAGAGCTCAATCGTCCTATCAATGAGGATGCAACGATTGCTCTTTATAAGTTTGACGATGAGGAAGGTAAGCACACCTTCTGGCACACTTCTGCCCATCTCCTTGCTGAAGCATTGCAGGAACTTTATCCTGGTATACAGTTTGGATTCGGTCCTGCTGTTGAAAATGGCTTCTTCTATGACGTAATGCCACCAAAGGGTCAGGCTATCTCTGAGAACGATTTCCCAAAGATTGAAGAGAAAATGCGTGAACTTGCTAAGAAGAACGAGCAAGTTGTGCGTCATGATATATCTAAAGCAGATGCCGTAAAGGAGTTTACTGCTGATGGACAGGAATATAAGGTAGAGCACATTGAGCAGGATCTCGAGGATGGAACCATCTCAACATATACACAAGGTAGTTTCACCGACCTTTGTCGTGGTCCGCACCTCGTATCAACTGGTGCTATCAAAGCTATCAAGATTACCAGCGTTGCCGGTGCTTTTTGGCGTGGCGATGCGAAGCGTGAGCAGATGACACGTATCTATGGTATCTCTTTCCCAAAGAAAAAGATGCTTGATGAATATCTCGTTATGCTCGAAGAGGCTAAGAAACGCGACCACCGCAAGATTGGAAAAGAGATGGAACTCTTCATGTTCTCTGATCGTGTAGGTAAGGGTTTACCTATTTGGTTACCAAAGGGTACGCAACTTCGTCTACGTTTGCAAGAGTTATTGCGCCGTCTTCTCCGTCCTTACAACTATCAGGAGGTTATTACTCCAGGTATCGGTGGTAAGAACCTTTATGTAACTTCTGGTCACTATGCCCACTATGGCAAGGATGCTTTCCAGCCAATTCATACACCAGAGGAGGATGAAGAGTACATGCTTAAGCCGATGAACTGCCCTCACCACTGTGAGGTTTATGCTTACAAGCCACGTTCTTATAAAGATCTTCCATTGCGTATTGCTGAGTTCGGTACGGTATTCCGCTATGAAAAGAGCGGTGAATTGCATGGATTGACCCGTGTTCGCACGTTTACACAGGATGATGCGCATATCTTCGTTCGCCCAGATCAGGTAAAAGCAGAGTTCGAAACTAATATCGATATTATTCTAAAGGTATTCGCAACCTTTGGATTCGACAATTACGAGGCACAGATTTCACTCCGCGACCCTAATGATAAAGAGAAATACATCGGTTCTGATGAGGTATGGGAAGAGAGCGAAGCCGCTATTAAGGCCGCTTGTGAAGAGAAAGGTCTCAAGGCGCGTGTAGAACTTGGAGAGGCGGCTTTCTATGGTCCTAAGCTCGATTTCATGGTAAAGGATGCCATCGGTCGTCGTTGGCAGTTGGGCACTATCCAGGTAGACTATAATCTTCCTAACCGTTTCAAACTCGAATATACAGCGGAAGATAATACGAAGAAGACGCCTGTGATGATTCATCGTGCACCATTTGGCTCGCTCGAACGCTTCACAGCTGTACTCATTGAGCACACAGCAGGGCACTTCCCACTTTGGTTGACACCTGATCAGGTGGCAATTCTTCCAATCTCTGAGAAGTATAATGACTACGCTCGCAAGGTAAAGGCTTACTTTGATCCTCACGATGTCCGTTCAATCATGGATGATCGCAATGAGAAAATTGGTCGCAAGATTCGTGATAACGAGCTAAAGCGTGTACCTTACATGGTCATTGTTGGTGAGAAAGAGGCAGCCCAAGGCTTAGTTTCTATGCGTCAGCAAGGTGGTGGCGAGCAAGCTACCATGACAATAGAAGAGTTTGCTAAGCGCATTAACGATGAAGTTGCTGAACAGCTCAAGACATTGGATTAATCAAAAGCAACGATTCAAACCCATTGTCAACCGATAATGAGGGGATAAATAAGCAAGGAGGATATACCATTTGAGGTATATCCTCCTTTCATTATATAGGTTTTATCCTCTATTTGTTACCGGAAGATATTTACATTCCATTTTTTCAATCTAGACTTCTTTGCAAAGCTGATTATCCATTAAAAATGAAGAAATAGCTGGTTTTTTAAAACGATAGTACTTTTTGGTCGAAACGATAGTACTTTTTTTATTGCTGTCCGGTAAACCTTTTTCAGATATAAAAGTTAAGGGCCGAAATCCTCTCTCGGATTTCAGCCCTTTTTGTTACCTTTGTTTCTGCGAAAAAACTTCAGTAACATGGGCAAAAGTACACATTTTACCGGACAGCAATAATTGTTCGCGAACAATTTTGTGAATCTTTTAGAACTCTTTAATCTATCCTCTGCCGGATGCGTATTCCGTTGCTGTTAGATGCGTATTCCTGTCCCGTTAGATGCGTATTCCTGTCCCGTTAGATGCGGTGAGCGTTGCCGCTAGATGCGTATCTGTCAGCAGCGCAATACGTATCTAACAGCAACGGGATACCATTGCGCAACGGCTAGATGCGGTTCCCTATAAATTTATATGCTGTTTGCGTAAAATTTCTAACCTGTTCCCCGTAAATTTATATACGGTTAGAAATTTACGGGGAACAGGTTAGAAATAAATTTATATCAAATAAAAATTTTCCGCTAACCGTATATAAATTTGAACATTAACTTTTGAACTGTGAACTTTGACCTTTGGACTTTGACTTTCACCCTTTGAACGCTGACCTTTGAGCTTTAGTAAGGACAGGCAAGACATATTTCTAATTATTGCTGTCCAGTAAACCTTTTTCAGATATAAAAATGTAAGATACTGCGAATTTATCAGATAGATACGTAGGAATTACAAGATATTTTTATAAATTTGTGCTATAATAACTCACAATATATCATCATGATACACAGATCATATACATTATTTCTCATAGCGACGATACTTCTTTTTACCAGTTGTAGTGTATTCCGCGGGTTCTCTCTTGATGGTTTTTCTGGTCCTGATATCTATGAATACCAGAAATTGGAGCGGGATACTATTCGTAAAGGTAGTAATGTTTTCCACTTTCCGTTGGTAGAATCACATCGTAAAATACGAGGAGATTTTCGTTTAAAATATAAGGATTCTGGGCGTATGAGGCTTGATTCCCTTGTAGAACAATGGTTTGGAAAGGATAATCAATTACTCATTATTCATAATGATAGCGTTGTTTATGACCAATGGACAGAGCCATTTTATCCAGGAAAGAATGCAACTGTCTTCTCCGTGTCCAAGTCTTTAACGGCACTTCTTTGTGGAATAGCTATTGATGAAGGTTACATTAAGAGCGTTGATGACCCTGTGACCGACTATATTCCTGAGCTCGCACAATATAATCCAACCTTTAGAAGTCTGAGAATTATCCACTTATTAAATATGCAGGCAGGTTTCGATTTCAAGGAACATTATGAGCTTACACTTAAAAGTATGTCATCTATCGCCAAAATGGCACAACTGCAATATGGTCATGACTTCACCCGATTGTTCCGTCATGTGAAGTTTAAGTATCAACCAGGGGAGAAATACGAGTATAACAGCCTGACGACAGCTTTGTTATCTTGGATTATTGAGCGTGCTACGGGGAAGAATTATGCACATTACATGAGCGAGAAGGTGTGGAAACCACTAGGTATGGAGCATGATGCATGGGTGACAATAGACAGTAGGAAGCATCATCATGCGCAAGGCTTTGGGGGAATTGCTACGAATGTTTATGATCTGGCAAAGATTGGTAGGCTATATTTGAACCGCGGCAAGTGGGAAGGAAAACAGATTGTTCGTGAGGAATGGATAAACCGGAGTTTGGAGACAACAAGCGAAAATAAGGGATACCATTATTGTTGGTACTATCAGTACTATGACGATAAGACCGACAATTCGTCTTTCTATGCTTTTGGTGTCGGACATCAATTCATTTACATTAATCAGAAGAAGAACGTTATTATAACTCGAATAGGCAATAACTACAATTGGAAATGGTGGGAGATGTCATTTTTTGATGCTTTATGCAATAAATTATTCTGAAGAAACTAAAGGATATACCTGTTTTATGGTATATCCTTTTATACTTGTTATATATACAGAATATTGGTTTAAATAAATTTTAATGGTAAGTCGCTATAAATTAGCACTTCTTTATGCAATGCTCTTTCATGTAATTGTTGAGACGATGGGTAAATTCGTAATTTTTTAATCCCCATTTAGGTGCGATGAGTAGTTCTGGTGGGCTCTGACTAACGAATCGTTCGAGGATAAGGTCAGTTCTTAATCGACTAATGTATTCGGCTATCAGATGAATATATTCGTCCACGCTGTAAAGATGGAACGGATGTTCCCCATACATTTTAGCTAACTTCGTACCACGAATAATCTGCATTTGATGAATTTTCAAGGTTGTGAGAGGGAGAGAAGATATGATGGGTGCCTGTCGGAGACTCTCGTTTTCATCTTCACTGGGTAATCCGAGTATGATATGCGCACCTACACGAATACCACGACTTGCGGTGCGTTCTATTGCTTGCTTAGCACAATCGAAGTCATGCCCACGATTGATGAGGCGTAAGGTAGCATCGTTACAGGTCTCAACACCATATTCGACGATGAGGAAGGTGCGCTGATTCAACTCTTCAAAGTAATCGAGCAGGTCGTCATTAATACAATCCGGACGAGTTCCGATTACTAATCCGACAACATCCTCCACTGCTAATGCCTCCTCATAGAGAGCCTTCAAATGCGAATTGGTGCCATAAGTATTCGTGTAAGCCTGAAAGTATGCGAGATATTTCATATCAGGATACTTGCGAGCGAAGAATCTTTTGCCATCTTCCAACTGTTCGGTTACGCTCTTTTGCTTATCGCAATACGTAGGATTAAACGTTTGATTATTGCAATAGATACAGCCACCTCGCCCTACACGTCCATCCCTATTAGGACATGTGAAGCCTGCATTGATAGAAATCTTCTGAACCTTAAAAGGGAATTGTTCGCGAAGCCAGTTCCCAAAGTCACGATAATATTGTTCCATTCTTGTTGCAAATGTACAGAATATTTTATACTTTTGCGATGTTTAAACTTGATTTTATGAAAAGAATAATCCTTATGTGTGCTACTATCTTGACTGCACTCCAATTGATGGCTGGTGAACCTATATCTATACGTGATATCACAGCTGGTGTTTTTGCTGCAAAGCGTATATCAGGTGTTAACTCTTTAAAGGGAACATCGGAGTATGCTCGCATCTCGGAGGATGGTCGACAGGTTGTGAAATACTCCTTTGTGACGGGAAAGCCTACGGGAGTTATCTTTGATTTGGCTAATGCCAAGGGTGAGAATCTCAAATCATTTGATGATTATCAGGTGTCGGCAGATGGGAATAGATTGTTATTGCAAACCAATACACATCGTATTTATCGTCGTTCTTTCACGGCTGATTTCTATCTTTATGACGTGAAGACAAAGCAGTTGAAGCGTCTGTCAAAGGAAGGTGCCGAGCAGATTCCAACCTTTTCTCCTGATGGAACAAAGATTGCCTTTGTTCATAAGAACAATATCTATATTACGGATGGCGATAAAGAGATGCAGGTAACAACCGATGGCGAGTTTAATAAAGTCATTAATGGTTTGCCAGATTGGGTAAACGAAGAGGAATTTGGATTTAATAATGCATTGGCATGGGGTGCTGATAGTAAGACTTTGAGTTGGATTCGATATGATGAAAGCAAGGTAAAGACTTATTCTTTGCAACTATTCCGTGGCTCTCATCCTCAACTTGATGCTTATAGTGTTTATCCAGGAGAATACAGTTATAAATATCCGAAGGCAGGCGAAGACAATTCAAAAGTGTCAGTTTGGTCATATTCTTTGGAGGGTGCATCTGTACGTCAAATCAATTTACCTTTAGCGGCTGATGGATATATTCCACGCATAAAGACAACAACCGATCCTAATCGTGTGGTTATCTATACGATGAATCGTCATCAAGACGAATTGAATCTCTATGCGGCGAATCCGCATACGGGATTTTGCTCATTATTGATAAAGGAACATATCTCAAAGTATGTTCAAGAGGCAGCGATGGAAGGTATCTCTATCATGAAAGATTACATCCTTTTTCCTTCTGATCGTGATGGTTTTATGCACTTATACCTTTATAATAAGGACGGAAAACTCTTGCGTCAGATTGATAAGGGCAATTATGATGTGACTGCAATCTATGGCTATGATGAGAAAACGGGCAATACTTATTTCCAAGCAGCGGCTCGAAAACCCATGCAACGTGAGGTGTATGTTGTAAATAAGAGTGGAAAGATGACCTGTTTGTCGGCTCATGAAGGCTGGAATGCAGCTTCGTTCTCTGGCGATTATAAATACTTCTTGAATACATGGAGCGATAGTAATCATCCATTTGTTTATACCATTTATGATAATCGAGGGAGAGATGTGCGTGAAGTGCTTAATAATAAGGAGCTAGAAGAGAAACTTCTGAAGTATAATAATGCAGGCGTTGAGTTCTTTTCGTTTACTACATCCGAGGGAGTCAAGCTCAATGGATGGATGATAAAGCCGTCTGATTTCGATGCAAGTAAGAAGTATCCTGTTATCATGCACCAATATAGCGGACCAGGAAGTCAGCAGGTTGTAGATAATTGGAATGTTGGTTCTATGGGGAATGGTGGTATGTTCGATTACTATTTAGCCCAAAAAGGATATATCGTTGTTACTGTAGACGGTAGAGGAACAGGTGCTCGTGGTGCTGATTTTGAGAAGAGTATTTATATGCGGTTAGGCGATTTGGAGTCAAAAGATCAGGTAGAAACTGCGTTATGGTTAGGTAAGCAAAGTTACGTGGATGCCTCTCGAATTGGAATTTGGGGTTGGAGCTTTGGAGGCTTTAATACCTTAATGAGCATGAGTGAGGGGAGAGGTGTGTTTAAAGCAGGTGTGGCGATAGCTCCTCCAACAGACTGGCGTTTCTATGATACTATTTACACGGAGCGTTATATGCGTACGCCACAAGAGAATGCAGCGGGCTACGCCATTAATCCAATCAATCGTGTAAGTCAGATGCAAGGTAAGTTACTTATCTGTCATGGTATGGCTGACGATAATGTTCATCCACAAAACACCTTCGAGTATTCTGAAGCTCTCGTGCAGGCTGATAAGGATTTCCGTGAACTCTTCTATACGAATCGCAACCATTCTATATATGGAGGCAATACCCGCAATCACCTCTTGCGTCAAGTTGCCGATTGGTTTATTGAGAATCTTTAAATAAGTGAGTCAATAGGGGTAGAAGTTAGCATCTATCCCTACTTTTTTATTTTGTATTTCCACCCTTTATCTTTTCTTTACTTCCTGTCTCTTTTTAAAGATTCTAGCCTTCTCCTGTCTTTTTTCTTTTAATTCCTTTGCTGTTTTAATATCTTTTATTACTTTTGCAACCGTAACAAAAAAACGACAATGATTCAAGCATCAAATATTCAAACCACAACGAACAGCACCTTATATAATAAAAGTGTTGCTTGTTGTGCTTCTATATTTGAATCATTGAACGATGAGAGAAAAATAATTGAGAAAAAGATAGCAAATAATTTGGTAGTTCCGAATATTTGTATACTCTCTCTCTCTCTCTAGTAGAGCAGGCGTTAATTACACATTTTTTCTTCTCACATACGCGCGCGCGAAGCATGCCGTAAAGCTAGTAAACAAAGGACTTCTAGGAGTTCCCTTTGTTCTTTTTCTATGCCCTTTTACCAACCGAACAAGGGGGAAAATTTCACGAATTATTCACTCAAAATATAGCGATTATGAAACAAAAACAATTAGAGAGATGGGTTTATGCGAAGCCCAAGTGCAAAGTTGTCGAACTGGAGATAGAAAAATTTATCTGCGGAAGCCCGAAAGTAACACCCAGCGCTCCCGGTTTTGAAGAGGACGACTGGGAAGATAAAGGCGACATTGACGCAGGAGAGTTTGAAACAGAGTAGTAAAGGAATAAATAAAAAGTAGTAGAACTATGAAGAAGTATATATTTTTAAGTGCAGCCCTGCTGTTGTTATTCACAGCAAGCTGTAGCAACGACGATAATAGCAACGAACAGAAAGAAGAAACACAAGGCGTGTTCTTCACCCTCACCGAAGAGGGATTCGGCGCCGACACCGAACTAACTCGCTCTGAAACAACAGCGAAACCGCAAATCATCGACGCGGGAGACTGCGAGGCCGAAGTCTCGATTGAGAACGCGCCCGCAGAAAAGCAAGCTGCGACCCGCGCCGTTACTACGCCCGTGCACTACACGATTCGTGCTTATTATGGCGGTGTAAAGCAGGGCGAACTCAAAGGCACATTTACTAGTACAGGTTTTACCCCAGACGCAGGATATAACGCATACATGCAATTAGGGAGAAACAAAACTTACACATTCATTTGCTTTAACGACAAAGTAACACCTAATGGCAGCAATCTCGATGTAACGTTGGCTAACGCGAAAGATGCGCGTATAGGTCGGCAACAAATCGCACTAACTACGGTCGACCAATCGATCAATCTTTCGTCGAAGCACGCCGGCTGCCGAATTCGTACGAAAGTAGTAGCTAAGAAAGACATCCCAACGGCTCTTACTTCGACTATCGAATCCATCGGTGCAACCATTCCTCAAACCGTTTCTTATGACCCCGTTGCTAACACTTATACTACGACGGCAACAACAACCATGGCGCCTACTGCTAATAACTCACCCGCTAGCACAGAAATGCAATACTATGCCTCGACCTTTGGTAAGGACTACGGCTATACCTCTCAGGTCCCATATCTTTACTTCCTCCCCGGAATGGATGCTGCCAACTTGAAGCTGAACAACCTTAGCGGCACCATATTTTGGAAACCATTCAATATGAACATTTCCAAGTTAAGCACAACCAGCAAGCAATTAGTTGCTAATGGCTCCTATGCTGCCGCTATCAAAATGAAGCCCCAATATACTTATTTGATGAGCGACGGCACCACAGGTTTCTTTAAAGAGACAACGCAAGGCGGTGGTAGTAAGACACCAATTGCACTCGTAATAGATGCGAATCAGCGTATGGCTATAGCTTTAAAAAATGCCAATGGAGGAGCTCCCATGCAATGGTGCTCCATTAATTATAGCAACACTCAAACTAATGTACACGGAATAAGCAACGTATATAAAGCCTATCCTTATACAGGAGACCCTGGTCGAGATCCAACCAGTGGAAAAGATGAAACTTATAATGCAAGCTATACTACACCGGCAGTTACAGGAAACAAAGTTAAAGGACAGAATTCTGATTTTCCAGCATTTTATGCCGCCGCTCATTATAATCCGGGAGTCGTTTATACCGGATCGCCAACTTTACAATGGTATTTACCATCGGCAAATGATTGGATGCAGATGAAAACTGTCGCATTTTGGAATATGGTGCCTGTAACATACGATAACCCCTCGGCAGGTTGTTATTTTCACTTGTTTGATACAGCATTTACACAAGTGGGAGGAAATAACATAAGTAGTATTAACTTTTGGACAAGTACTGAAATATATCCAAGTCAAGCTATCTTTTATAGGATGGTGGGATTTTCTGGCCCAGAAACTTCTTGGAAGAATAATCCGTATAGTGTTTACAACAAAGTTCGGGCATTCGTCACTTATTAATACCGCTTAAAACTGCGCACGTGTGGAGTAAAATTTTCTCACGTAAGAAAATTTGGCTGCGCACGTGCGGAGCCAAATTTCTAGACGTACGATTTTTAATCAGCTGATAAACAAAGATTTAGAAAGGAACAAAAGTATGTCTATCTCTGTCATCCTTGTATCTGTGCGTTTCATTAGAAACGTTGGATCGGATATTATACACGTTTGTATAACTCGTTATACAGACTTGTATAATCAATTATACAAACTTGTATAATTCATTATACGCACCTGTATAATCCCGATACTTTAACTCTTTGAAGGGAGGGGAATATACTTAAAGGAGGAGATGAGAAATACTATCTTATCTTCATATAGGCTTTAAGACAATTAGAGGAATACCTTAGACAAGGTCATCGAGTATGCCGAAGAATCTCATCGCGGCACTCTTCCATCAACCATTTCGGTGTACTGGTCGCTCCACAAATACCTACAGTTTGTACACCTTCAAACCACTTCATATCTATTTCGTCAGCACTCTCCACTTGATGGGAATTTGGATTCACACTCAGACACTCGTGGAAGAGAACCTTACCATTTGAACTCTTACGACCTGCCACAAAGAGAATCAAATCGTGGCGAGCTGCAAATGACGATATATTTGGCATGCGGTTAGCCACTTGTCGGCAAATAGTATCAAAGCTCTGGAACTTTGCTGTTGGTGAGATATGACTCTGTATATAATCAATTATCTTATGAAACTCGTCCAAACTCTTCGTTGTTTGCGAATAGAGATAGATGTCATGATTAAAGTCTAAGGCTTTCACATCCTCAAACTTTTCAATTACAATAGCGTGACTATGCGTTTGCCCTACCAGACCAAGCACTTCGGCATGCCCGTTCTTACCAAAGATAACAATAGAAGCCTCTCCCCCACTCTTACGACTTAAAGGAGGAGTTGTAACAGTGTCCTCCTTGTCTAAAGATCCATTAATTGATTGATAACCTTTCTCATATTGCGATTTAATACGGCGTTGAAGTGCAAGTACAACGGGGCATGTTGCATCAATAATCTCTATGTTATTGCGCTTAGCAAGCTCGTATGTCTCTGGTGGTTCTCCATGTGCTCGAAGTAAGACTTTCACATTATGGAGGTCACGCATCTGCTCATGATTGATAGTCATAAGTCCTTTCTGTGTTAGACGTTCCACCTCCATACTATTATGTACAATATCACCTAAGCAATAGAGCTTGGTGCCCTTTGCCAATTCTTCTTCGGCTTTCTTAATTGCAGTGGTCACACCGAAGCAAAACCCACTGCCGTTATCTATTTCTATTTGAAGCATCTTTCTAAGGAGTTTTCCAACTTATCTACTCTTCAACTTTCACAACTATTGCCCCTGTACGACCGCTATACTCTGGTGCATAAGCACACTGAGCTGTACAGGTTCCTGTGCGATATACACCAGCACGATCAATGTAATATTCTGTTTCAATCACGTGTTTACCCTTTGCCATCATGTCGAAGTAATAGGAAGTTGTGTAGTCTTTTGGTGCAATGTAATAGCCCCAGTGATATCCACTCAACTGATTAACAGGCTCTAAACAAGCAGCACGCTTGTCAACAACCTGCACAAAATCATAATCACGATCGGCAATAATCGTCAAACGAATACGAACCTTGTCACCCACTTTCAGATTATTGAGATTCTTTGTCAGAGTGCTATCAACCAATACTTCTCGTTTGATTCTCAAGCCAGATGCCGCATCAGTAACCTCAGTAGCTGGCTGGAAGAATTGTGCATAAACAGCTCCCCAACTAATACCCGTACTTGTCTTTTGAATCTTCAATTCCTGTTTGTCAGAAGCAGACTGCGTTCCCATCGGCTCTGTCACCTTAATATATCCAATTCCAGCTGTAGGTTGTAATGTGTTCAGAGGATGATTATTCAACGTAAGTTTAGCATTCTCACCATTATCCATCACCCATTTACCATCATTCATAAATGCCCATACAGCATCTACGGTATTCAAAGGAGTATCCCAACTCTGCGTTCTCTTCTCTTGTAAGAGCCAGCGTTGCATATTCATTAACGTCTGTTCGTCATTTGGCGTAATGCGTTTCACAGCTTCAATCACTGCTACTTCTGTTGGTATCTTATAGTCAAACCAACTATATTGCGCACGTTTCGTATCGAAGTAACAACCCTTCTCTTCTGTACAAACCATATACTCCTTAATACTCTGCAAGTACTCTTTTGCTTTCTCCACCTTATTATATTGTTGAAGAATAACAGCTGTGCGAGCCTTACCATAGATAGTTAAGTCGGCAGGTTTCTTAGACAGTCTATCCAAGAGATAGTTAATGTCCGGCGTTGTCTTACGCCCTGCCAAAGCATTTGAATATAAATAATCACAGAGGTCATCCATAGGGAAGAGCAACGTCTTATACTTCTTTTCTGTCTTCTTCATATTGGCGACTTCCTCTCCTACTCGCTTATCCAAATAACGGAAAGCAGCATCAACAATTGTTGAAGCCCCCACCTTATCGGTCAGTGTTTGTAAGCGAACAAGGCTCTTAACAACTGAAACAGTCATATATAAACTACCCTTCATTCCTGGACACCAAGAGAAGGATCCATCAGGATTCTGTAGCTTCTTCAGACTGGTTAATGTCGTTGACAAGCGACTTTGCAATTGGTTTCCATCAAAGAGACGAACTAACATCTGCTTCTGTTCACGTTCGTTATTAGCATCTCTCAACCATGGAGTTTCTTCCAATGCCAACGTCTTCAAGTCTTGGTTCTTTTCTAATGCTGACATCATAGAGGTTTCTTTTCCAGTTTCTAAACGCCACTGGTTAATCGTCCGTTCTATCTTTGGTGAAGTAGAGATAATCTTCTTTGCCAGACGATTAGCATAGTAAGCTGAAACAAGACTGATGGCGTTCTTTTCGTTTGACTCAGCCACATAAGGCAGTGCCTGAACCATCAACCAATTTGGATTATTCGTATATTCAATGGTCAACCGTTGTGATGTACTGTTCTTTGGGAATAGCTTATTAACATCAATAACCTTCTCCCCTGCCCCATTCTGAGTGAATGGTAAGGTGTTGGTAACATACTCCTTGTTTTGAAGAACAGGTAGATAATGTTGCTCACCATCAGAGAATCCATCGCCCTCTACCGAGAAGCGAGCAATCAACAAAGACTGATCAGCCGATAACTGATTAGCTTTCTCTGATAATAAAGAAGATAAGTTATAAGTTGCTAAACCATTACTTTGCGCCTTCAAAACGACCCCTTTACAATCTGTAAACAATACCTTTTCAGTTGCAGGATCAATGATTTCAATCTTTGCATTGGCATTGACCTCCTTATCCGACTGATTAAATAATCGTGCAGAAACCATTGCTTCATCACCGATACGCACAAAGCGAGGCATATTCGGTTGAATCATTAAACTCTTCTTTGCAATTACTTCATCTGTCAAATAGCCATGATTCATTTCTTCATCATGCGAGATACCAATAAAACGCCACGTTGTCAAACCTTCTGGAAGCGTGAACTTAATACTTACATTACCCTTTCCATCCGTCTGTAACTGTGGATAGAAGAAAGCGGTTTCATTAAGATTTTCACGCATAGAAGGTGTCACCTTCTTGTCTTCCTTCTTCTCGTCTGTCCTTATCTCTTCATCTTTCTTAATGACAGGAGCAGTGTATTTCACAGCTGCCCTATCAGTTCTCATCGATGGCATCTGCTCTGCAACACTAAACACACGATTCTCTACTGAATCAGACATAGGCATTGCCTTCAACTCTACCGCACGTGACATTAGAGCATAATTACGTGATTTCATCTTTCCATAACGGAAGCTAAAAGGAGAGTCCCAAGAGCCTAAGTAACGATTATCGAACTCTGATAAGGATAGTTCAGGCACCTCTCTCTTCTTGATATCAGCATAGGCAGACAAAGTCAAAATATTAACTTCAGAACCTTCCCAAAGCACACTTGGCTGACTAAGAGAGAAGTAAGGACTTAACATCCAAGAGTGTGCAATGATTGCATCGAGGCTCTTGTCATAGAGAGTAGCCATCAGTTGAGCATCTGCCGCTTTGCCATCTGGACGTTTAATACTTACTATCCATTCCTCTTTCTGACCCGGTGTTAGCTTGTCACGGAAGGTAGACCACTTCGTAATTAATCGTTTATCAGGCAATGGGGGAGCAATACTCTGCATGTGAGAATATAATACGCCATCCTTCACCCACGCATAATTCAAGGTAATACCATCGCCATATTCTTCTTTATAAAAGAGCTTTCTTGTATTAATACTATTACTTTGATCAAATGAACCTGTTTCTATAACTTTATTACCAGCATAGATAGAATAAACTACATGTTGGTTTTTATCACTCGATCCAACCTGTAGATAGACAGGCGAACCATCACGTGGGAAGAAATCATCACTCAAGTAGAACCAATCATGTGTAGTAATTACTGGTTGCTTATCATCCATTGAGAAGAGAACAAAGTCTGTATTAACAGTATCAGTTCCACAGATTGCATGCAAGCGATAAGCACCTGAAGACATTGGCTTCAAAGCAACATCCTCATTGGCTTTAGCTGTTGCATAATTGTTATAAACATATAGTTTCTCATCCTTCTGTTGTGGAACTATCACATACTTCACCGTCCCGTCAACGGGTTGACCAGCCATATTGAGGTAATCGAACTTGATTGTTTTCAAGCTATCACGCAAGTTCTTATCAGGAATATCACATGCCAACGTGGTCGGATTAGTACCAAGAGGAAGCGAGACAGAGCCTTCTCGGCTCTCACCACCAGCATCGGTCACCTTAGCCTCAACCTCAAAGCGATAGAAACGGGGGCGGAAAGAACGATTAGAAATCATTTCTTTCTCTACTTCTTCCGATAGAATGAAAGGTACAGAGACTATGAAATCACCCTTCTCGTCTGTTACCACATTACCAATCTTCACATCCTCGTCACTCTCATAGCTATCCCACCACCAGCGCATGGGGCGTCGCTTAACCCAATAAGTTACTTTCGCATTCTGTACAGGAACACCAGCAAAACTCTTGGCATGTCCTTTCAGTTGGATAGTATCACCTATTGTGTACTTATCCTTGTAGTCATCAAAACTTACTTCAAAGGTCGGACGCTTGTATTCCTCTACTTTGAAACGAACTTGTCCACCTCCTTTACTATTTGTGATAATCGTAAAATCACCAGTAAGTCCACTACTTGGTAACTCGAAATCGACTGCTGCTGTACCAAAGCGATCAGTAGTTACAGCCTTACGACTCACCTCTTTTCCATTCGTATCACGCAGTATCATATCAAATGAAACTCCAGCTTCTGCCTTCATCTTAAAGCCTTTTTGCGTCATTAGATATACAATAGCAGAGGCATGAACAGTCTGTCCGGGGCGATAAAGAGAACGGTCAGTATAAAGGTTTGCTTCCTCACCATTCTTATCAGCTTCATAGTAGTCATAATTACTTTTAAGGTCCATTGCAGGGAAAGCCTGGTCTTTGCTTGTGTAGACATAGACATCTGAACTATAACCAGGATCGGTTATAAACGCCTCTCCTTTACTATCCGTTGTGAGTATCTTTGTCAATGGTTTACTACTCCAATTATCCTTTCTGTATTCTATGCGGATGGTTGCACCAGGCACAGGTTGCCCCTCATTAGCATCAACCACAACATAACGATTGCGCTTATCAGGCTGTTCCTCCGTCATAACAAATAGGTCGCTGACATAATAAAGAGAGTAGTCTCTTGCTAAACGACTATCTGAAGGAACAAATTCTAACAAGTAAACACCCACTGGAAGGGCGGGTAGATTAAAGGAATCTTTCAGTATCTCATAGTCCTTATAACCCTTATATGTACGCTGAATAACCTGCTTAGAGGATGGTATCAATGATGCTTTGATAGCTTTCAAATCATTCTTGTCCTCTACATTATATTGAGTATTACCTTTTAAAGATGTACGAGTAATGTTTATCGTAAGGCTTGGCACATTACGAACTTCCATTTGCACCGTATTATCCTTATCCTTACTTGTTACCCGATTTCGCTCTACTTCAGCCGTAGACATAGGTGCCGTCAATTCCTTACGTTCGTTACGAAGCTGTTCTATAGGTGCCCATGTAGGCCAACGAGAGAGTGCATTATCAATAAAAGCAATAAGTTTTTCTGCTGGTTCTTCATCTTCACTCATACAATTATACTTGCTTATTGCCACCTCACCACATATTGGTAAATCGCCATAAACACGCATCAAAGAGTCGAGCAATTCGCTTTTATTATCCTTCTCATCAACCGCAAGCAAAGCTGTATAGCATGCCGCCTCACGATTGCCATGCTCTACATAGTAACGATTCAGCTTGTCAAAGTCCCTTGCCTGCATACCAATGACATGGAGCAAGTCGCCTCCAAAGATATGATCATCCTTGCCTATCTTCACTAAAGGGGTATAGGTAGCAGCTTTCTGACGTGCAAGTAACGACGGATTAGACAATGCTTTCTTAAAGTATTCGGCACTGTTACCATCAGATTTACCCTGTTCTATCCATCCTAAGACACAGTTATATATTGCAGACAACACCTCATCTTTGCGTTCAGCCTCCCGTGCTTTTACCTTCAACTTATTGAGTTCGACATCCATAGAGTCAGGCGAGATCTGTGTCTGAATACTTGAGGCTAAGAAGTTAGCAGCCAATAGTTGCCCATAAGCCTTCTCATGTTGAGCCTTCTTCTCTATCTTTCGTAAAGATACAATTGCAGTCTTTGGCAAGTCTTTCCGACTTGCTGCTTCCACCTGCTTCCACAATTCGTCATAGCTTTGTGCGGCTATTTTCATTGGGAATAACAGAAGTATAAGTGGAATAAAAACAAGTAACTTCTTCATAATTATAACTCTTTAGTGATTGCAAAGATAATGATTTTCAGATAGAGAAACGCCCTATCCACCTTATATATTATAATTGTTTAATATCAGAAGTGAGGTGTGCCAAGGTGTAAGTAAAGTGGTCAAAGTGATGAAACCCCATATTCTTTAGTGTTTGCTCACTAACCTGTCGATGTGAATCAGCATTATACTCAGGTATTAAAGGAAGCCGAATAATGATTTTATCAGCATATCCATTCTCTGCTAACCACGTCAGGTTGCGAATAACAGACGCATTTTCTTTCCTTGTATAAGCCTTATAAATATCAGAATTTAAGTCTTTGACATCAACATACCACGTATGGATCAAAGGAGCAACACGCTCAACATCTTTCAGAGGAACATTAAGAGCCGTCTCAATCGTTAGTTTCCAAGCTGGATTCATAATATCCGCAAAAGCCTTGATAAAACTTGATTGTAAGAGAGGTTCGCCTCCGCCAAAGCAGATACCACCCCCTGTTGCCATAAAATAAAGGTCGTCTATCTCTACTTCTGCATATAACTCTCCAGGCGTCAACATCTGCCACACACCATCAGACTGTAAGCATTGAGGATTCAAACAATACTTACATCGCAACGAACAACCATGGAAAGCCACCAGTGTTGTTATACCTTCTCCATCTGTTGTCAGCCTATGCCGATTGATAGCTATTAGTGGGGCGGTTACTTCTGATTGCATTTCTCGTTGTGTGATTGCGGTCTATTATATTCAACACGCTGCTTAACATTATCATCAATCTTGATCATCCCCATTTCAAGATCACTCCTCCTTAATCGAATGAGCAATTCTCTATCAGAGCTCTTAACCTCTTTGACCGATAGATCAAAGCCTACATAATTATCAGAAGTATCTGTTATCAGGAGTGTATCTGTAGGATTCACACGCACAGCGAAACGCCCATCAGTGAATGTAAAAGACTTCTTGCCAGATCTTGTAAACACCTCTATTGACGAAATAGGCTTATTACTTTCGCCATCAACAACCAATCCGCTAATAACAATAGAATGTTTTTTATCGGTAGAGAAATTCTCTACTTTTTGTAAAGCCTCTCCCTCTTGTGGGATATTAATAGCCTTGGAAGAAGGACTCTTTACCGGATTGTTACAGGAAACAAGAGGGATGGTTGCAACACAAAAACCTGCTGCTAATCCTGCAACCTTCATACTCCACCCCCTTCGTTTACGTATTTTCAACTGCTCTTCCAAGTATCTGATCTCTTGTTCACAAGCAGGACAAGTGCCAGAGCAATCGCCCTCGTGGTGACATTCACAAGGGTGATAACGAATGTTATTCGCATCTGCTATCTGCTGACGAATACCTTTCAATGTTTTGCAAATATCCTTTCCCTTTGTCATACCATTACCTCCTTTTTGATAGAACAACTATTATTTATTCTTTTCTACATGTGACGTAGGACTATCAGAATCGCTTATTCGCTCACTATTAGGGGCTGCAATTTCACCAACTATACAACGATTCATTTCTAATTCGACGATCTTCTTCTTTAGTTTTAACAAAGATCTCACCTTTAAGACCTTAGTTTCAACTCCAAAACGAGAGATTCCCAAGGTTCCATTTATCGGTACTTTCACTGCAAAATAGCCGTCTATACCTGTAGAAGTATGCTTATTAGTTCCAAGCAATCGTACGTCTACAGAGGTCACTGGTCGCTTATTATCAGACGCAATAAGCTGTATTTTAATAACAACAGCATCACGTCTGCCTTGTGACCAGTCGACTACTTGCAGGGAATTTTGGCTTACCTCGTGTACAACACTATCTGTAGTTGTATTACACTTAGAGCCTTGCGCGGAGACTGTCAAAGGCATCATTGTAACACAAATACTTGCAGCAATACCAATGACCTTCGTGTTTATACCTTTATGGCTACGCTTTTTTAGTTGGCTTTCAATATATCTGATCTCTTGTTCACAAGCAGGACAAGTACCAGAGCAATCGCCTTTGTGGTGACATTCACAGGGTTGATAACGAATGTTATTCGCATCAGCTATCTGCTGACGAATACCTTTCAAAGTCTTACAAATATCCTTTCCCTTTTGCATAATGATGGTCTTTAAGTGTTGAAATATTACTATCCAATATGCAAATATACGAAAAATAATAGAATAGCAAACACTATTATTGATACGAATTAAGTATCATAACATTTGATAAGATATAATAAGTAAGAAAACAAGAGACGCCCTCTTGCGATCAAAGAGACGCCTTCTTTGCCATGAGGAAAGCCTCTTCTCACATCAAGGAAACGCCCTTTTCAAATAGATAAAAGAGGGTGTGTCAAAATGTACACATCCTCTCTTTTTTGCACAAAGCCCCGACTTTCTCAAGCCAGGGCTTTGCTATTTCCTAAAGTTTTTGTACCTTTAGGCATACAAAAAATCTCATTATGACAAAGGTACACTTTCGTTCTTACATACACAAGAAAATGATTCTTTTTCCTCAAAGAATCGATAAGGATATCGCAGAAGATGACCCTGTCCGTCTTTTAGACGCCTTGGTGGATAATCTTATGTTGGATAATGTCTACAAACTTTATAAGCCCAGTGGTCGCAAGCCTTATCATCCACAAATGATGCTCAAGGTGA
>ERZ772945.182-NODE-182-length-51534-cov-10.542648_pt1 | contig 51534 bp, 48 predicted proteins | sample MGYA00511681_ERZ772945 | MGnify/ENA primary metagenome ERZ772945 (study PRJEB29015, sample SAMEA2737943) | human oral metagenome | biome: human oral; feature: human-associated habitat; material: dental | place: China | collected 2143 ...
TTCATTACGTTTATACCAAAGCCTGGATTTTTCCTAAGTTCGCGCAACCATTCATCTGGGTTTAATCCGGCATTTTCCATAATAATCCTAAAGGGTTTATCAAGGGATTTATAAAGCACATCAGCTCCCACGTGAACAGAGTCATCAACTCCCGATTTTCTCAAGCCACCATGAAGTTTTGAGGCCAAATTAACCAAGGTGACACCGCCACCAGCGACGATTCCCTCGGCCAAGGCTGCCTTGGTCGCTGCCACGGCGTCATCCACGCGGAATTTCTTTTCGTCAATTTCCGTCTCGGTCGCACCGCCGACTTTGATGACGGCAACCTTGCCGCTCAAGGCAGCTGCTCGCTTGTCGAATTGTTCTTTTTCATATTCGCTGGAGGCGTTGTCAGACAGTGCCTTGATCTGAGCGATTTGCTCCTTCACGGCTGACGGCTTGCCCGCACCCTCAACGATGGTGGTTTCATCTTTGCCGACAATCACCTTGCGTGCTGAACCCAACACTTCTAAGCCAGCATTCTCAAACGTCAAACCGTGATCTTCAGAAATCACTGTTGCGCCAGTCAGCACCGCGATGTCGCGTAAAATCTCCTTACGGCGGTCGCCAAAGCTTGGTGCCTTGACCGCCACGGTATTAAATACGCCCTTGAGCTTGTTGAGCACCAAAATACTCAGCGCTTCACCCTCAACTTCATCAGCGATCAGCACCACGTCCTTCTTGCCAGATTGTGCCAATTTCTCCAGCATCGGCAAGAACTCTTGCACGCTAGAAATCTTCTTATCGGTAATCAAAATCGCTGGCTTTTCGTAAACCGCCTCTTGCCGACCAGTGTCGGTGACAAAGAACGGACTGACCCAGCCCTTGTCCAAACTAAATCCTTCAACGACCTCGGCTTCCAACTCCAAACCTTGGCCAGCCTCAACCGTCACCACGCCGTCTTTGCCAACTTTCTCGATGACACCAGCGATCAATTTACCAATCTCCGCATCACCCGCCGAAATGGTTGCCACTTCTGCCACACGCTCAGACTTGCCCTCAATTGGCTCAGCTAATTTATTCAGCTCTTTGACGATTTCTGCGCCAGCCTGCTCGATGCCTTTTCGCAGTTCCATCGGGTTATGGCCCGCTGCGATCAACCGATTGGCTTCCTTCAAAATCGAATAGGTCAGCACCGTCACGGTTGTGGTACCGTCACCAGCCTGCTTATTCAAATTCTTGGCCGCCTGTTTGATTAAATCCGCACCAACCTTGTAACCCAACGTCTCATCATCATTTTCTGGCAGCTCGATACCTTCCGCCACTGTTACGCCGTCGTGCGTCACGGTCGGCCCGCCAAACCCCTTGGCGATCACCACGTTGCGACCTTTTGGCCCGTAGGTTACCTTAACTGCGTTATACAGCGCCTCGGCACCGCCCAACACGCGAGCACGCGCATCATCATCGTAAAAAACTTTTTTTGCCATAATAAAAACTCCCCTTTTCTCAAACAACCGTTGCTAAAATATCTTCCTCGCGGACGATCAAATATTCCGTGCCGTCAATCTTTAGATCCGTGGTCGAATATTCCTTGTAGATAATTCGATCACCAATCTTAACATTCTTAACATTGCCACCAACTGCTTTAATTTCAGCAATTACCGGCTTTTCTTTAGCGTTATCAGGCAAGTAAATTCCGCTCGCCGTCTGCGTTTTTGCTTCTTCCCGCACCGCTACCACACGGTCGCCAAGAGGCTGAATAGGTACGCTCACAATATCCTCCATTTCGTTAACAACAAGCCTATTGTAACGCACCAATTTGGCACTCGTCAAGCTTGAGTGCTAATTTTAATTACTGTCAGTCTGATATAATATCCTCATGCAATTATTCAAACATCTCTTGGAAAAAATTCTTGGATCTTACGTTAAAAAATATTTTAAATCTCATTCCAATGTTAAATTAATCGCTGTGGTCGGTAGTGTCGGTAAAACCAGCGTCAAATCAGCAACCGCCACCGTTTTAGCAGAAAAGTTTACTGTTCGTCACAGCCGCGGCAATTTGAACACCACCTTAAGCGCACCTCTGGAAATCCTTGGTATTGACGGACCAAAAAACGTCAAATCGCCCCTAGATTGGCTAAAAGTGTTCTCCGCTGCCCGTTCTAGCATTAAAAATCCGCAATCGCCTGACATCATTATCCAAGAATGCGGTATTGATTGTCCGGGTGAAATGGCAACATTTATGCGCTACGTTCAGCCTGATATCGCTATAATTACCTCTGTCGCACCAGAACATATGGAGTTTTTTAAAACAATTGACGTGGTGGCGCGTGAAGAATTGTCCATTAGCCAAGTTGCTAAAAAAACCATCTTCAATTTTCACGATATTGATAAAAAATATCACTCACTTATAATTGGCGAAAAAATAAGCTACGGCGATGAATCTGCCGACGTTCTCTTGCAAATTAAAGAAACTACCAATGACGGCTATATTGCAACCCTAAAACACAATCAAAAAGAGTCACCCAACATCAATATTTCCGTATTGGGCAAGCACAACATCCGCTCTATCACTGGTGCGGCGGCAGCAGGTCTAGCTTGCGGCATGAATATTGACGAAGTCGCAGCAGCCTTAACGAAAATTAAACCTGTCTCCGGTAGGATGAATATTCTACGCGGCACGCAAGGATGCACCCTACTAGACGACACCTATAACGCCAGTCCCGTTGCTATGGAAAATTCCCTAAAAACACTTTACTCTCTGGAAGCAAGTCGTAAAATTGCGGTTTTAGGTGACATGAATGAGCTTGGCGATTCCTCTAAGCTGGAACATGAAAAAATTGGTAGACTGTGTGACCCCGAGCAATTAGATATGCTGATTACCGTCGGTAAATTAACGAAAAAACACCTTGCACCAATTGCCGAAAAAAATGGCTGCAAGGTTTTGTCATTTGACAAATCACCAGAAGCTGGAGAGTTCTTAAAGAGTAAAGGAATTAAAGAAGCGACAATCCTTTTCAAGGGTTCACAGGGTGGCATTTATCTCGAGGAAACTATTAAACCGCTACTCAAAAACCCGGCCGACAGCCAAAAACTTATCCGCCAATCAGAAACCTGGCTTAAAAAGAAACAACAATTTTTCGATCAGCCTTATTAGTTTTAATTGATTCACTATCCGACAGACCGACGTATACCATTAGAGCACTTACGTCTGTTCGTAAAAGCTTGATAAATAGTTGGCCGAATTATTTATTTTTCTCTAGCCCGAGAATTTCTTTTACGACCGTCTTATCATTCCACGGAATTCGTTTACCGTTAACAATTCGATACTGCTCATGACCCATACCGGTAATTAGAACCGTATCGCCATGTACGGCTGATTTTAGTACCTGATAAATCGCTTGTTTTCGATCGGCAATTTCCGTCATCTTGTGAGCCTTCTTTGTTCGCTCAATTCCCTGTCGAATCATTGCCCGAATATTATCTGGATTCTCACTATAGCTTTCTTCATCCGTTAGAAAAATTCTATCCGCCAAATTAGCCGCCAACTCTCCCATGATTGGTCGCTTTGTTTTATCTCGGTCACCACACGCGCCGAAGACTAAGAATAGCCTCCCTTTAGTGATTCTCCGTGTCGTTTTTAACAATTTCTCCAATGCATCTGGCGTATGTGCATAATCCACAATGATATCAATTCCGCGCTTATTGTCCACTCGTTCAAACCGTCCTGGAATCGTCTCTAGATTTGCCACACCTTCTTGAATATCTTCTAGCTTTATACCGAGCAAATACGCCAAAGATACTGCCGCTGACATATTAAGTACATTAAACTCACCTGGTAGATTAGTTGCCAACTCCAAATGCGTCTGGTGGTCAATGAGCAGACTTGCTTCAGTGCCCTTTTTATAAAGCTTAATGTGCGTTATCCGAGCCTCAGCCTCCGGACTCACACCGTACGTCATCTTTTCGCCAGAAGCATTAAACTTATTGAAATATTCAAACCACTTATCATCGCGATTTAGCACGATGTATTTTGGCTGCTTTTCAAATAATTTAGCCTTTGCCTCTGCGTATTCTTCCATCGTTTTATGGTAATCCAGGTGATCTTGAGTCAAGTTAGTCATCACCGCCGCCTCAATTGGCACGCCATCAAACTTATGCTGAGATAATGCATGGCTAGTAGCCTCTAAAATCACGTATTCGACACCTTCACGCTGAGCTGTCTGGAAAAAACTAAACAGCCTCGACACAGTTGGGACAGTTGCATTCAAATCATTTATCTTCTCTTCGCCAGCAATTTCAATCACGGCCGTCGTAAACAACGCCGTCTTAAAGCCAGCCTCTTTCAGAATTTCATTAATGTAACAAGCCGTCGTCGTCTTACCATTCGTCCCTGTTACCGCAATAATTCTCAGGCCACGAGCTGGATTACCATACCTCAGACTAATCATCTTCGTCCGCGCAATCCGATAGGCATTTTCAGTTTTCTCCAGAGCCCCTTTAGGCAGCGTCTTTCTAGCAATTTTTACCAACTCATTTTTCATAATACTTATTTTACCACTTATATTTGTTATAATAAAAGCAAATGAGGATTTTGGGAATCGAGTCCAGTTGCGACGAAACGGCGGCGTCAATAGTTGAAGATGGCGAACGCTTACTTTCAAATGTCGTCAATTCCCAAATCGATATCCATGCCGAATATGGCGGAGTTATTCCGGAAATTGCCGCTCGTAGCCACCTGGAAGTCATCAACCCGGTCATTAAAAAAGCCTTATCTGACGCCAACTGTACCTGGGATGATATTGACGCCATCGCTGTTACTTATGCGCCGGGACTCATTGGCTCGCTACTGATTGGCTCGCTCGCTGCCCGTACTCTCGCTATTATTCACCATAAACCGCTTTATAAAATACACCACGTTGAGGCTCATGTATACGCTAATTTTATCAATCAACAATCTGGAAACCTATCTCTATCACTGCCAAAAAAACAACCGTCATTCCCCCTGCTCTCATTGATTGTCTCCGGTGGACATTCGCAACTTGTTCTCTTTAAAAATCATGGCGATTATCAACTCATCGGTCAAACTCAAGACGATGCCGTTGGCGAGGCTTTCGATAAAGTCGCTAAAATTCTCGGCCTACCCTACCCCGGCGGCCCGTCTATCTCCAAAGCGGCCGAACTCGGAGATCCATATGCTTTTCAGCTACCTATTGCGAAATTATCAGGCGAATACGACTTTTCCTTCTCTGGACTCAAGACAGCCGTTTTAAGGGCTGTTCAGCGAGAAGTTGGAAAAGACTTTACTTTTCCTTCACACGAGCTTCCAGGGCTTGTAGACGATGAATTAAGGCATAATATGGCAGCCAGCTTCCAATACACCGCCATCAAAACTCTCATAGACAAAACCAAAAAAGCTTTTGACAATTTTCAGCCAGCTTCCGTCGTCATTGCTGGTGGTGTTGCCGCTAATCAAGAACTACGTCGCCAGCTACGCGAATCTCTACCAATTGAAATCGAATATGCCCCTATTCAGCTCTGTACCGATAATGCCGCCATGATCGCTGCACTTGGCTACTACCGCGCCCAAATTGACCAGCCCACTAACCCGTACGACATAGAAGCACAGCCAAGTTTATCAATGACATCAATTTAACGTTGTGGAGATTACAACATGAATCAACATTTCTTACAATCTGAGGCTTGGGAAAAGTTTCAAACTGACCTCAAGCGAAAAGCAGTTCGTAAACACACTAACTACGGAGATTTTTTCGGCATCATCGAACGAGGTCGCTTCAATTCTCGCCTCTACATTCCCTACGGACCACAAATCCAGTCAGTTGACAACCTGATAAAACTCTTAGAAGTCATTAAACAATCCGCCAAACAACAAAAAGTCGACTTTATTCGCATTGAGCCATTAGGTAACATCGATACCGCCATCCTCAAAAAAGCTGGCTATCGGAAAGCCAAGGATGTTCAGCCGTCTCATACTATCATTAACACCTTAGCAGACGACGAAACTATACAATCTCTTACTAGCCAGACTGTCCGTCGTATGTGGCGCAAAAATCTTAAAGCAGGTGTTACCTTTCAAGCTAGTTACGACCCTCAGGATATCGAAATTTTTATCAATATGATCCACGATGTAGCTAAGCGTACAGGCATGGTACCGCACAGTGACGCTTATTTCCGCCAGATGGCGTCTTCCCTATTTCCTACCAAGCAGGCTGGTATTTTTTATGCTATCTACGAAAATAAACCAGTAGCTAGTATTTTATTTTTCAGCAATGGCGAAACAATGTATTACGGTCATGCTGGATCTTATTCAGAATACCGCAAATTAAGCCCAGCCACCGCTCTTGGTTTAGAAATGCTTCGTTATGCGCATCAAACAGGTCATAAGTTTTTTGATTTTTACGGTATCGCACCAGAAGATGCGCCAAAAACTAATCCATGGTACGGCTTTACACAATTCAAAAAGAGTTTTGGTGGTCAACCAACGGAGTTTCCTGGCACTTGGGAATTACCCCTGCGTCCTATCACTTACAATCTTTATCATCTCTATCAAAAAATTTATCAAACAATTCGCCATCATTCCTAACGTCCGCCCTTTGATTTGTGATATAATTGAGATGTAATATAAACATGTGGAGAAAATTAAGGACACTATAAATGCAAGCTTTTACACGTGAAAAGTACTTGTATTTACTTTTGTCTTTTTTTCACATGAAAAAACCATGGAATTACTTATGCAGCTAGCCAAACAATACATACCAAATGACTACGAACCAAACATTTATGCCATGTGGGAAACTAGTGGCGCTTTAGAACCGACAGGGGTAGGTAAGCCATATTCTATAGTCATGCCACCACCTAACGCTAATGGCAATCTACATATCGGCCATGCTCTAGACATGAACCTAAAGGACATCCTTATCCGCTATCACCGAATGAAGGGTGATGATGCGATATTTATTCCTGGTGCCGATCACGCAGGCTTCGAGACTTGGGTAGTATATGAGAGGGAATTGACCAAGCAAGGGAAGAGTCGGTTTGATTTTTCTCGAGATCAGCTCTATAGCCAAGTCTGGAATTTCGTCCAAGAGAAGCGCGGTAATATGGAATTGCAACTGCGCGCGCTAGGTATTAGCGCATCCTGGAAACATCTAACTTTCACCCTGGACGATAAGGTTATTAGCACTGTATATGACACCTTCAAAAAGATGTGGGATGATAATCTAATCTACAGAGGTGAGCGCATCGTTAATTACTGCACTAAACACCAAACCAGTTTCGCTGATATTGAAGTAGAACATAAGAATGAAAAGGGGAAGTTATGGCAAATAGCTTACCCAACATTGGATAAAATTGGCGAGATTATCGTGGCTACCACTCGCCCCGAAACTATGCTTGGCGACGTAGCGGTAGCAGTACACCCAGATGACGAAAGATATAAACATCTCGTTGGTACGCGCATTTTACTACCGATTGTTGATAAGGAAATTCCAATTATTGCAGACGAATACGTTGATATGAGCTACGGTACTGGCGCCGTTAAAATCACTCCAGCTCATGATCCGAACGATTTTGAAATTGCCAAACGACACGATTTACCTTTAGAGTCAATCATTAGCCAAGCAGGTAAGATGATAAACGTTCCTGCCCAATTCTTAGGGTTAACCCCAGAAGAGGCCCGCACTCGAGTTTTAGAAGCCCTAGAAGCACTGGAATTACGCCGCGGCGAAAGCAATATTGAGCATGCTGTCGGTCATTGTTATAAATGTGGTAGCGTTATTGAACCAATAGTTAAGGAACAGTGGTTTATTAAGATGGAACCTTTGGCCAAACCAGCAATTGACGCGCTTGAAAGGGGAGAAGTTACTTTTTATCCCGTCTCTAAATGTCGCGAGCTTATCGCGTACCTCAAGCAGCTAAAAGACTGGAATATCTCGCGTCAAATCCCTTGGGGAATCCCAATTCCAGCATTTGTTAATGAAAACAATCCTAAAGATTGGATATTCGACACTCGTACTAATGAACAGAAGATTGTTGTGAATAACACAACATACATTAGAGAAGAGGACACCTTCGACACCTGGTTCTCATCCGGTCAATGGCCATATGTAGTAACCGACTATTTAAGCGGCGGGGAATTAGCCAAATATTTCCCAACCAGCCTGATGGAAACCGGTATGGACATTATGCGCGCTTGGGTATCTCGAATGATTATGTTGAGTCTATATCGTACAGGTAAACTACCTTTCAAAGAGGTTTATTTACACGGCATGGTTAATGATGAGCATAACCAAAAAATGTCCAAATCCAAAGGCAACGTTATTAATCCAATGGAGTTGGTGGCTGAATTTGGTTCAGACGCCACGCGCATGGGAATTATCGCTGGTCGCGCCCCAGCCCAGCATCAGGCCTTTAATAAAGGTTCGGTTATTGCTGCGCGCAATTTCTGCAATAAGCTCTGGAATATCGCCCGATTTGTTGAGGCGCAAATTGGCGATAATCATCAAATTGTCGAGCTGGAGCCACAAACTCTGGCCGACCACTGGATTATTCGTCAATTAAATGACGCTGCCAATAACGTGGCTGTTCGACTAGAGCAGTATCGTTTTTCTGAAGCATCAGAAACGGTTTACCATACCATTTGGGACGACGTAGCCGACTGGTACATCGAATCATCTAAGACTTCAATTAACCGCCCGCTATTATCATGGGTACTGGCGACTTCTCTAAAAATTGCACACCCGTTTGCGCCGTTTGTTACGGAAACAATTTGGCAAACCCTTAACTATACCGACGGAATCTTAATGCGCGAAACTTGGCCGACTCCAGAAAAATTTGACCCAATTGCCGCTGAGCAATTCGAGCAGTTAAAGACACTAGTCACCGAGGGTCGCTGGGTGATTGCTGAATTGCCAGGTAATAAAAAATATCGATTGTTATATGGCAATGACAGTCTAATTTCTGATAATCAGGACACTATTAAGCATCTGATGCGACTCGAGTCAGTCGAACATACAGATCAACCGCGTGGCCTCAGACTGGCGGCCGCTAATAGGGAAGCGTGGCTGGATATTGATAGCGAAACTCTATATCAGCATCAGGAAAATCTTGAGGTTAGATTAGCGGAAGCACGCCAAAAAATGTCAGGATTACAAAAACGACTAGACAACCCAACTTACGTTGAGAAAGCCCCAGCACACCTTGTTGAGGAAACTCGCGAACAATTAGCCGAGCAGGAAAAAATCATTACTCGGCTGGTTTCAGAATTAGAAGTAATTAGCTTGAAATAGTCTAGCTTACAGCATCAAGATCAAGGTGATATCCATCAAAAGTATGTTGTCCGCGAGCAGCATATTTTTGACGCAGTCGCTTTTTATCGTTGTTACGAGGCGTGGTTCGTGGACGCGCCGAGCTCTCCTTCAATACATTAGATAGCTCTGAGTGTTCTGGATGAGTATGTGAATTAGTTTCCGGCATTTTTCCGTCACTCTCAACCTCACCATGGGCACTATACATTTTCCAAGATGATAAAAATGCCTTATCAATGTTAGTATCATGGATAAATATACTAAACGCTACGTTTAAGCTCACTAGCATAGCTGTAGCAGTAAAAAACTGTTGCACTAAATTCATTTCATTCTTTCTTTTTTGTATCTATTTTTTAGAATACTGATTATTATGTTAGCATAAGCTTTGTTTTTTGTCAAGTATATTTCGCTACATAAAAATATTCGCCTCGTTTTGGCGAACATTTCATCTTGCCATCTTGGCGGAAGGGGAGGGATTCGAACCCTCGGTACGTTTTACCGCACGCCGGTTTTCAAGACCGGTACCTTCAACCACTCGGTCACCCTTCCAGGTTTAATTTGGCGGAGGAGGGGAGATTCGAACTCCCGCTACAGATCTCTCCGTACTAACGATTTAGCAAACCGTCCCCTTCAGCCACTTGGGTACTCCTCCAAATTCACTATTCAGTGTATCATATAAGTGTAATAATTAACAGCTTTATGATAAATGAGGTATAATGTAATTATGATACAAGGATATATTTCTAAGATTGTCACTGCATTACTTACGATTGGACTAGGAATAGCCCTAGTAGCCACACCGGTATCCGCTCTTGGTGAAGGTGGTGCTTCGGCTGGTATTGGTGCAGCCCGGGGAGATAATACCCCATCTAACCTAGTTAATGGTGATTCATCAATCATAAAGCGTGCCATAAATATTATGCTATTTGCAGTCGGCGTATTAAGTGTTGTCATGCTAATTTTTGGCGGTTTTCGCTATGTCATCTCTGGTGGCAAGAAAGAATCAGTCACAAATGCTAAAAACACCATTTTATATGCAATCGTTGGTCTGTTAGTCGCAGTTTTTGCTTATGCTATCATTAACTTTATCCTTGGCGCAGCATTAAGTGGAGGTTCAACCACTAACGTTTAATTGTCCAACTATTCTCGCCGTGATATACTAACAGCATGAATGGTAATCCAGAACAACAGGGATTCGAGCCAAACTCATCAGATAGGTTTGATCTAAGTGAGCCAATCGCCTGGAACGCTCCAGAGGGAGTGCAGGTTCAGCGCGGAAAAATTTGGTATGTAATGTTTGCAGTTATTCTGGTCGGGCTAATAGCCCTAGCTATTCTAGTATTTAAGAACTGGACTTTTGCTGCCTTACTGCCTATTATGGCAGTGGCTTTATTCACCCTATCAAACAAGAATCCTCAAATTATTAATTATGCAATTAGCCCAAAGGGTGTTTATATTGCTGACGTTTTACATGATTTCAGTGAATTTCGTGCATTTGGATTATCAAATGAAAACAACCAGCACTCCATCATATTATTGCCAGTTAAGCGTTTTTCCCCAGGACTAACTATCTATTTTTCTGAAGCAGAAGGTGAGAAGATAGTCGATATGTTAGGTGCACGCCTACCAATGCAAGAAATTAAACCAGACGCTCTAGAAAAGCTCATTCGCTTAATAAAGCTATAGCTTGATTGGCCATATTTTATGTGGTAGAATACAGAAGTTCACCGCTTCCGGGCGGAGAAAGCTCTTTATATTTTTGTTATGGCCAATCGGATTTCCGAAAGGCTGTATGCACCCGTAGCTCAGCTGGATAGAGCGCTGGCTTGCGGAGCCAGAGGTCGTAAGTTCGAATCTTGCCGGGTGTACCATTTAACCTAAGGAGGGGATATGAATTTTGTTAAATACGTAAAATACACAGGTCTAGCAATTATTGCAATTTTTACAACATTTATTGCGTTTATATCGGCGGCGGTATTTATTGAGGTAACAACCTGGAACGAAGCTGGTAAATGGATTATCAAGGCCGCTGAATTAGCTGGCGTTGGCCTGCTATTAAGTATTGTCATGAGTATTATTGGTACTATAGTCGCTAAGGACGCCAAGAAGAAATAATATCCTTAATTAGTTAGATACGGAGAGATGCAGGAGTGGTTGAACTGGCCGCTCTCGAAAAGCGGTATGGGGCAACTCATCGAGGGTTCGAATCCCTCTCTCTCCGCCATAAATATTTATGAAAATAACCGTTATAACAATCGGGAAGAAACATGAAGCCTGGATTCAGCCAGGCATTTTTCGTTTTTTAGAGCGCCTCAGGCCACCATTTGCCACTGAGATGGTGATTCTATCACATTCAAGTTTTGAAGGCGACAGAGCACGTCAGGAAGAGTCAGAGCGTATACTTACACGTCTTGATCCAGACGATTTCATCATTCTGCTTGATGAACGCGGTAAAAATTTATCATCACCGGAATTATCAAATCTAATTAGCAGTCATATAAATAAGCATATTGTTTTTATTATTGGAGGGGCTTATGGGGTTAACGATGATTTACGCCAAAGGTCTAACGTCGTCTGGTCTCTATCAAAGCTGGTATTTCCACATCAGTTAGTCCGGCTAATCTTAGCTGAACAACTGTATCGTGCTCAAGAAATTTATCGCGGCAGCCAGTATCACCACTCATAATTTCGGACGACCATGCCTGGCAATGACAGCAATCTCTACATGCTCAGCGCCGTTTTTTCTTAAGCATTCAGCTGCCGCCAACACGGTTGAACCAGTCGTAAAAATATCATCAATAATTATATATCGACGATTTTTATCTACCAAACCACTTAGCTCAAAGAAATCCTTTGCTTGACGCTTTCTCTGGCGTGAAGACTTAGCAAAGTGCTGAGTGACATTATTTCTTCGTCGAAGCAGGGGCCGGCATTCTATCTTTCTATTCCTAGCTAGCTTATTAGCTATCTTTTCAATATGGCCAAATCCGCGGCGACGAATATTTTGGGAAATTGTAGGTATTGGTACAATAACCGACTCTTTCGGGAGAGAGGGTAGAATGTCGTTCAAAAAATCACTCAACAGATTAGCGGCAGCTTGAACTCGGTTAAACTTATAATCATCAATTATTTTAGCCACCACGCCAGTTCTTTTCGTGAAACACCAAATCATATCACAGGGAAGTTTATGTTTTTTACATAGATTACCCTTTTTCAATAGAGTGCCGCACAATACACATATTTCATACTTCTGACTTATGATGTATTTTTTACAATCTTTACATAAAATACTACCTATTTTATGACATCTATAACAGTAGTGCGGAGCAATAATAGATAATAGTGCATCAAACATTGTAATTTTTACGTTTTACACCTTTCACTGTTGATTATACCGCATATTATAGTTATACTAATAAGGACTTTGTCAATGAGCCTATTATAAAAGTGGAGGAAATTATGGCCCGAAAGCAAGATGACAACATATTACTAACAGAAGATGAGTTGGCTGCAGCGTTTATTGACGATACAGATCAGCTATTGCCTAATCTTAACGATGACAGCAACAATAGTCCAGCTCCAGCAGCACCAGCTGAAGACAACTGGGAGGATGAAGCTGACGATCTAATGGGTCAACTAGCTGTTGACGTTTTTGAAACAGAGAACGACTTAATCATTAAAGCTCGTACTGCTGGAGTAGATCGCAACGACTTAGACGTCAGTATCTCTGACGGAATCTTAACTATTAGCGGCACACTGTCTAGTGGTGATGAAGCCGACGTACGCCAATGGCACATTCAGGAGTGTTACTGGGGCGAATTTAGTCGCACATTAGCATTGCCTACAGCCGTTAATGAAGAGGGCGTAAAGGCAGAATTAAAAGATGGCGTTTTGACAATTACCTTTGAAAAGATAAAACAAGAAAAGGCGAAGAAGATTCAGGTCCTGTAAAATTATTTAGCTAAAAATACCGCCACGGATTGGCGGTATTTTTTAATTATAAAAAAGAACCTCGTCAGCGAGGCTCTTTTTCCAATCACAAAACTTATTATGATCCTGAAGTAAATTTATCGATGACCATATTAACGATAGCCCAGGCTAAAATAGAGACGACTAGGCCAACGATGGCGTATAGAACCGTATTCTTAGCAGCCTGAACCTTATTACTATCACCAGATGAAGTAGTGTAACGAATACCACCCCAAATAAGCATAATAACGCTTAGGGCGCCGACTGCAAATAGGAATATATTAACAAACTGCTTAACTAGGCTCTCAGGACTAGAATTAACCTTATCTACACCCTCTCCTTGCGCACTGTCAATTCCACCCCTTAATGTAAAATCAGCAGCATTTACAGCTGGAGATACCGCCAAAGCGATTGTCGACACAATCAACAGTCCAGCTAGAATCATTTTTAATTTATTCATGTTATTTCTCCTTCTTTAGTGATGTTATTATTATACATTTTTCTCTGTTATTTGCAAAACTATTATGGTTTTAGATAAACTTATCGATGACCATATTAACGATAGTCCAGGCGAAAATAGCCACGATCAGACCAACTACTGCATAAATAAGTGAATTCTGTGCAGCTTTAGTTTTTGCAGCGTCACCAGCTGAAGTAACATAACGGATACCGCTAAAAATAATCATAATAACAGATAAGGCGCCCACAACCCACAATAAAACATTAACGATAGTTTGTATTAAGCCACCCTTACCTTCAATTTGCTTGCCTTTCATTTCTGGAGTAGTAGCTATGTCAATACCATCTGACACTTGAGCAGAAACACTACCAGAAAGGGAAGTAGCCAGCAGGGCTGACGCTCCAAAGACCATACAAATCATTAACGCTATCGATAATACTGTTTTTTTCATGTTTTCTCCTACTTAAAGTTACTAAACGCAAAGTTAACAATTGCTGCAGCAAATATTGAAACAACCAAACCAATGACAGCATATAAGATAGTATTTCTGGCTTTTGCTGTTTTCTGAGCATCACCACTAGAAGTTGCGAACATAATCCCACCGATAACAATCATAATGACCGAAATTATACCAACTGCCGTCAATAAAACTTGTACTATACTACCTATGATGCCATTAACTTTATCTTCACCATCAGATTTATTATTACAGTAAACTGACCCAGAACTATCACCTGCACAAATATCAATACCGTTACCAGCAGAAACTGAAGGAGCGAACGCGCCAAACATTCCAATCATCACCACGCAGACAGTCAAAGTTTTTATAATATTTCTCATACTAAACCTTTCCTATGATATAACCTGTTATAGCAATCGCACTGGCAATAATAACCAAGCCAATGACAGCATATAAAATGGTGTTTTTTGCACTAGCAGTCTTTGCCGGGTCACCAGAAGACAGGGAATAGTTTATGCCGGCAATAACTATAACAATAACCGCTACGATACCAGCTATCTTTAGCACCAGGTTAATAATGACCATGATATCAACTTGATTATCTGGCACTCCGACTTCGCTAGCGCTACCTAATAATCCAGCAAAAAATTCTAAATATTTCATAATATTCCTATATTTGATGATATAAAGCTAACAACTGCTACTGATGATAAGGCTACAACCAACCCAATCGCTGCATTCATGATTGTTTTTCGTCCGTGAGCTACTTTATCAGAAGAACCATTACTGGTCATTATAAGAAAGCCGCCATACATAATATACCCAGTTGTAGCATAACCAACAACCTGCAAAAGGTCTTCTATTATGTTCAGGACAATCTTCCAAATAAAATTGGCTTGTGCGTTCGTATCATTACCGGGAGATTTAATATTACAATTATCATCCAACAGGCGGTCATACCACGGTTTTAAAGTCATAATCTTACCGTCAGGGCAGGCCGCAGCAGAAGTCTCAGAGATAACAACGTTAGCACCAAAAGCGCCAACCACAATTAAAGATACTGCAAGTATGATATTTTTCATTAGTTAAAAACTCCCCCTGGAATGATAAAGTTGGTAATAGCCACCATAAAAGCGAACATTAATAGGCCAATCACCGTATTCGTCCAAACTTCTCGGGCTTTTTTTACTTTATCCGGACTTCCTTCAGATGTAGTATATAAAAATGCACCGTACACAACAGCACCAAAAGCGGCAACGCCAATTCCAGCTGTTAAGATCTTGATAACTTGCTTGATTATGTTGATAATTGCCGTACTACCCGTGCCGTCACAAGAAATAACAGAAGTTTCCGCGCCACCGCAACTGCCGGCAGCTAAAGCTACTTTGGGTATAAAAACGCTCCCTGTGATTACTGTTGCGATAAATATACTGATTATAATATTTCTTTTTGTCATAAAAATTTCTCTTATACAGAAATTGTAAAATAGTCAAGCGAAAAAAGCAAATATTTTTCTTGAAAAGATGTAGGTAGTCTGTTAGTATATAAAATGCAATATGCGCTCGTAGTGAAGTTGGCCTATCACGCCTCCCTGTCACGGAGGAGATCGCCGGTTCGAATCCGGTCGGGCGCGCCACAGATTATTCACCCCTTAGAGGGTATTTTTTATTATAGCTGAACTATACCTATTGCATTTATTTAATTTTCATGTTATTATATCGGCAATTAGGTCAATGAATCTAAGGAGATTTATAAGTTATACCTGGCAATGCCAGAGAAAGGATCCCAAGCGTTATGGTTCAAAATCATGAACGACTTAACCCAAGCGATTCAAAAACAAGTCTTTCAGATATAGCTAAAAAAGTCATGGCTACAGCGGCAACATTTTTAGCTGCAGCAGCTCCGTTGTCAGCGTGCGGTGGTGAGACTCACATCGAGCCAACTCCAGATGCAACAACATCTACAGCGCAAGAAACGCAGAATCCAACATCAACTTTAAGCCCAACCCCATCTCCTGAAGCCAGCACAACTAAGGCTGAGAAAAACATACCTCAAGAAATAATCGACAAATATAAAGACGTAAATCTATCTGACATCAGAGGTCTTTTAGAAAAAGAAAAAAACGGTGAAGAAGTTAGCTATAGTGAATGGAGAGCTACTTTCACTAAATTCGTAAATGAAAACTTAATACCAGAAGACAATCGAATATCTGCAGATGAATACGAAGCTGTATACACTAACAAAGATAATCTAGCCAAAGATCTAAGTCCTGTCATCGAAAATAATATTATAGGTATATTAGCCCTTGGAAGTATACGCCAAGACTCTGTTAAACACGGTTATCCTTTCTCTGTAGAAGAAATGAAAATCATAGACAAGGGTGTATTCAATACAATTACAGTTGCTCAAGCTAAATCTTTGTTATCTTCTCTAACTGTATACAATAAGAATGACCATGTTCCTAATATATTCGATATAAAAAATATTACAGACATTACTGTAGAGGTCATTGCTGAAAGCACGGGCAAAGACTATAAAGGTGAAGAGATACCATATACCTATTACACGTCTGACCCTTATGAAAAAGGGACCCAGAACCATTGTAGTGTTGGAAAATCTATTGCAAGATGCATGGAAACCGAAGCTGGCGTAGATTTTGGACCAAATAAATCTCCGTCTGGAACCGGTTCTATATATGAAGCTAATACTATAGAGATATCTAAAATATATAAAATATCCTTTAAAAATACTGACGGCGAGCAACGATCTGTACTTTTTGTAGTTAGAACGTTTGTTAACGGCGACACAGATCCAAATAACTTAAATGTCCCCGGAACTGAGCAGGTTAGTAGTGATTTAAATGCTGTAGGTTTCACTGACAACGACAAAAGAGTGTATGCGACAGACGTATTAGCTGGTTTTGCTGTATTGTCCGACTCCAACATGAACATCCCCTTCCTGCAGAAGGCTGGTGTTGAAGTAGCACCTAGCTCTATTCCCGAGGTTGCCGAAGCTATTAAAAATAGCAATAAGTAGATTTTTAATCTATTCCTTGCATAAACACCTTCATATGTGATTAAATGAAGGTGTTTATGTTTATTGGGAAGCAGGTGATTAAAAAGGTGGGGCGACTCAAGAAGCCTATTATAATTTTATGTGCGTTTGCGCTCTTTATATTACCGATAACAAATATTTTATCAGCCCATCCCGCGTTAGCTTCAAAAGACCCGAGCAGGTTCAGTAATCTAAAAGAGAATGACCAATACAAGTTCTTCACGTACGCCTCTGCTATGGCAGAATGCTTCAATAAAGGAGCTGATCTTGAGCTAGGTGTACACACTGACGTTGATGACCAGATGTTGCATGATAATGTAGTATTCACGTCGTGGGGGGGGAGTACTTTTATTCATATAGGTACATATCCAGAAGTAAAAGGATTTGATAAGGGTAGAATAGCATGCAAGAATACAGGATTTCAGCAAGAGGCTTTTAATACATTTGGAATTTCACCAAATGAGTTACTGTGCTATATGGGCTACCCAAAGGACGGTTTAAAAGGAAAGAATGATAGTAATACAAAACATGAAGAATGTGCTGCCTTAGGATTAACTAACGATTTCACCTATAATGGAATGCCTAAGAATGGCGGAGAGAATTTTTTAAACGCGCTTACGACATTAACAGGATATGATCGCAACGTAGCAGAAAAAAACGCTTACATAAAATATAGAAAATATTCAGACTGGATTAAGGGTTGTGTGGATGGTGAAGCAACCAGTAAGTCCGACAACACATGGAAGGTCTCTGTCGTTAACATAGACACTAAAAAAGTTGATACGATATACAAGCCAAAAGGCAAAACTGAATACTTGTACGACGGAGGAGGTCTCTCATATAATAACAAGCCTGAATTTTCATGCAAATCAGTTGAAAGTGAATTGGCAATTGCAGCTAAAAAATATTTAAATGTTCTAAAAGCAAATGCAGTAGATACTGCCTGCGCAGGACTAGCAGGGGACAAACTCAAAGCCTGCAAAGACGGAGCAAACCATAAAAATGATACTGAATACTGCGGAACAAGGTATGCTGGTGATGAAGAAAGTATAAGTGCCTGTAAACAAGGTCAGGCTGCCAAAATTGAAGCCCCAGAAGAAGAGGAAGGTGGCGAACCAAAAAACTCCTGCGGTATTGATGGTTTAGGCTGGCTAATCTGCCCCTTAATGACATTCGTAGCTACTATTAATGACGCAGCCTACGGTGCTATTTCCGGATTTTTAGATATAAAACCAGCAATACTTAATGACAACGGGGCTTCCGGAGCAAAACAAGGTTGGGATTTTTTCCGCAATATAGCAAACGCTATATTCGCCGTAATATTCTTATGGATTATATTTTCTCAAATCTCTAATGTTGGCGTTAGTAATTATGGAATTAAGAAAATCCTGCCTCGCTTAATAATAGGAGCTTTACTAGTTAATTTATCTTATTATCTTTGTCAGATTTTTGTAGACTTATCTAATATATTAGGGCATACATTAAAGGACGCCTTAGAATCTGGAGCGGGAGGAATAGGTACCAATTCTGAGGCTACAGGACTAGGTAGCGGGATAATTACTGGCATATTAGGCTTAACCGGAGCAGCCCTATTCATCGCCTTAGCAGTCGGATTACCTACTCTTGCCGCTGGATTTTTGGCAATTATGACAGTGTTTATTATTCTAATAGTTCGACAGGCGGGAATTATATTATTAATTGCCATCTCCCCATTAGCATTTGCAGCTTGGTTACTGCCTAATACAGAAGATTTATTTAAAAAATGGATGAAAATGTTCCGGGGTCTACTATTAGTATTTCCTATAATATCTTTATTGTACGGGGCAGGAAAATTAGCTGGTGCAATATTAGCATCAAATGCAACAGTTGATCCGAATAATCCAGACGAAACCATGCAGCTAGTTGCTTTAGCAGCCACCACTATGCCACTAATTGCCACGCCTTTCGTATTGCAAAACTCCTTAAGTTCACTAGGTAGTATTGGTGCAAAAATAGGGAAAATGAGCGCCGGTGCCCATAGTAGATTAGCCGGAAATATAAAAGGCACAGCAAAAGGACGTACTGACAATTCTGTTATTGGCGATACGAAAAGAAAATATTCAGACTTCATGAATAGAAAACGCGCAAGCAGGCGAACGAATAAATTTGCGACGTGGAGGGATAATACTCCACTCGGTCGATTTATGGGTTGGGATAAAGGTGGAGCGCGCGCCCGCGCAACTGTAAATAAGGCGTTCGAAAGCGACGTTGAAGACGCATCCACAATGCTACAAGGTATGACATCGGACAAGATAGCCGAGATAGCCAACGGCACAAACACAACTGCCTCAAAAGCTATGCGCGCAGCTGCCATTGATCATACTATGGCTAATGGTAGTTTTACAGAACGTATGGCTGTGCTGAGTAGTCTAAAAGGTGTAGACACTTCTATAAAACAACGAGCTATTAAAGCTTCATTTACAAAGGGAGATAATAATATCATAGGAAACAAATTCGGGGATGCTATCCTCGAAGATAAAGTTGGTAGTATGGATGACTTAGAAAATATGGCCATAAATAACGCTGCAGATGGCAATTTACAACCAGAACACTTAGTACAAAACGCAGGAGCTACCAAATGGCTGGCTCAGGCTTCAATTGATGCTTACGGAAAAAATAACCCTAAGGCTTCTGCTGCCAGACATGGAATTAAGGATGCAGCGATAAAAGCTAGGGCAAATCCAAACACCTCAAAGAATATAAACGGAACAATAGATACTGCATTCAAAAAAGTTGGCGCTTAGCTTCTTCTCTTGACTTTTTCCATCAAAAATGCTAATATAACCTCAGATGGAGTGGTTGATTTCCCGTAAGCAGCTTCTTAACAAGTGGCTGCAGTGGTTTGTGTTGCTGATAGCAGGGATGCTGGTGGGCATTTTTCTTAATACCTTAGCACACTCAACCTCTGTTTACGCCGTAGACGCAGAATGGAGCGGTCATAATTTAACCTATAATAAAGAAAAATATACAAAGGTAAGTGATGATAAGAAAATCAAACAATTTAACCTACCGGATAATTCGCTTGTTTATATTAATGAAGATAAGAATAAAAAAGAAACCAAGGTTATTTATTTCCCATCAAGCGAAATATCTTCACTAAGCTCGGCAACCTACGCGGTTTATTCATTTACGCCGCCAAACACTTATGAGCAAATCAGTACTTCGACTATTTCGATTGAATCTCCGTCTGAAAATTCAACCAGCACTTCCTGTGATGTACAGGGAATAGGTTGGATTATCTGTCCACTCTCCAATTGGTTAGCTGATGGCATAGATTATATGTACAGCGCACTTCAGGAGTTCTTAAAAACTAAGCCATTAGAAACAACCAACCAAAACAGTGGAATTTATTTGGCGTGGGTCATTATGCGAAATATTAGCAATGTGGCGTTTATCGTGGCGTTTTTGGTGATTATCTACTCACAACTGACCTCCGTAGGAATTAGTAATTACGGCGTTAAAAAAATGATTCCTAGGCTAATAATTGCGGCAGTGTTAGTTAACTTGTCATTTACATTTTGTGCTATATTACTAGACTTATCAAACATAGCCGGCTACGCTTTCCAAGACGCTTTCATGGGAATTAAAAATACCATATCCACCGTAGGAGAAAATACAAGTACATGGACGTGGTCGGAAGTTATCAGTACAGCACTGTCGAATGGAGCGCTGGCGGTAGGAGCAGGATACGCCGTATCACTAGCACTTACTACTGAACTATTACCAATGCTAGTACCTGCCGCGACATTAGCTGGCTTAACTTTGCTCCTCATACTCCTAATTATGGCTGCTCGTCAAGCGCTTATTATTATATTAATAATAGTTTCACCACTAGCATTTGTTTGCTACTTACTACCTGGAACAGAAAAGTGGTTTAAAAAATGGCGAGATTTATTCTTAACAATGCTAGTATTTTTCCCAGCATTCGCTGTGGTGTTTGGTGGAGCTCAACTGGCGGGAATAATAATTATACAAAATGCCGCTGGCCCAAATGGTGCAATAATGCACATACTAGGCATGCTGGTTCAAATAATACCTTTGGCTATAACTCCTCTAATTATGAAGTTCAGCGGTGGAGTATTAGGTAAGTTTGCTGGGTTTGTTAATGATAAGAATAAGGGATTATACGACAGGTCTAAGAACTGGTCTAAAGATCGTCGTGAGATCATTAAAAACAAGAAGTTGGCTAACCCCAATATGGCGCGATTCAACCCAAATCGTTTACGCCGTTGGGCAGATCATAAAGGTAGAGCACTCAAAAAAGATCTGGAAACTTCACAGAAAAATGCCGAGAATTCATTTAGAGATACAGCCAGGTATAAGAAGTTAGACTTAGACGCCAGACAGGCTTCCAGGCGTGCAGATCTGTTATCCGCACAAGATGACAATCGCTACACCGAAGCGACTTTGGGCCATACACCAACTGATACGTATGGAAAGAGACCTCTGTACGATCGCGCTCTACGAGCCGTGTCAGCTACCTATGCAACTCGACAAGATTTGAAAGCTCATCAGCAGCAAACTGCATTCATGAATGATATTAAAGGCTTAGAAACAGAAATTGCAGTGTCTGGACTAATTAAGAATAACGCTCAACGTCAGCAACATAGTGAATTTGCAGAGCAATTGATAAACAGCAAGGAGCTTCGAGAGAAGGCTGGCGGGCACGTATTCAAAGATGCAAATGGCAATTTGATTGGTGCAAATGCGGCCTTAGCTTCAGCCATAGCAACCAGCCGCAGTGAGTACGCCAAGTCAATTGACGAGGCTCGCCAAATTATAAAGCACTACAAATTGGATGCAAAACAGAGGCAGGGATTAGCCCTAGACAAAGTATCTATAAGTCTTCCTGGTGGAGTTAATTTATCTGGAGATAGTATATTCGTACGTGAAGCCGCAATTGAGGAGCAGATTAAATACGGCACTGCAGCAGAAGTTGCCGAGCTTCTTAGTGAATTGCCGCCAGAATTCTATTCTTCTGCAGCTTCAGCGCTAGCGGAATCTGGTGTAAGGAATAAGGCGTCCTTTATGGGAGGTAAGCTCATCGATGATATGCTGAAGGGCGATATTAATAACAGGGGAGACCTAATGAACCACTTTGCTGAATGGCTAGAGGGTGGTAAATACAGGCCTGAGACCTTAGCGTCTACGGATGCTGATGCCGTTAAGTTGTTGATAGAAGCTGTAAATACTACATCTGTTATTACTGATAAGAAACGTCAAGATCTTAAGAAAGTTATCAACACAATTCTTACCGACAGGAGATTATCTGCAAACGTAACAGATGCCGCCAAAGAACAATTTGAGAGTTTCCGAAACATACTATAATAGCTGTGATTTTGATATAATATAAGCAGTATGTCTATATATAAAGTTCCTCAGGATGTTGAGGCGGAGGATAAGCTACTTGGACCATTTAGTTTCCGGCAGTTTGTGTTTTTAATTATCGCAGTTGTTGGAATTGGTATTGCGTATGCTTTGAGCCAATTACTACTACCCTTATTTTTAATTCCAATGCCGGTTGTTTTGTTTTTTGGGGCGTTAGCTTTACCTCTTAAAAAAGATCAACCTATGGAAGTATACCTTGCGGCAGTTATTTCTTTTATGTTAAAACCGAAAAAACGCCTATGGCAACCTGACGGTATTGAAACGTTAGTAGAGGTTGTCGCACCAAAAACGGAGGAGAAAATATATGGCAATAAATACGATCAAGCCGAGGTTCAAAGGCGATTGTCATACCTAGCAAACCTGGTAGATAGCCAAGGTTGGTCAATTCGTGGAGTCAATAACCCGAATAGTTCAATGCAAGCAGATCTGTTCAATGAAGGTCGGGCAGCTAATGATATCCTAGATGAAAATAGCACTACGGCACAAAACATTAATAATTTAATGAGGCAATCAGACATACGCAGAAGAGAAGAAGTAATTCAAAAGATGCAAACAGCACACACGACAACGGCAGCAGCTTCTCAATCGACAAACTCTATTTCAACAGCGCAACTCATAGTTAATCCATACCCAACAATGCGCCAGTCAACTATCAATCCGCTGTCAGACAATAAACCTACTAATAGCCAACCGACTGCCACGCCGCAAACTAGCTTAAACGACGTATCACCTGCTATAATAGATTTGGCAAATAATCACAGCGACCTTTCGGTTGAAACGATTTCACGTGAGGCAAATCGAATTCAGCAAGAAAATAAATTAGCAGAAGAGGAAGTGGTGATTTCATTACGTTAGGTGGGGTTTATGCAACCAGAGTTACAAAATCAGCAATTGAATAAGCAATTACCGCAAACCAATGCGGCTATTCCTAATATTCCTCAGCAATCTGCCGTAAATACAACCATAGCAGGGTCTACTACACCGACTCCGGATAAGTCACCAGAAAATAAAAAACAGAGTGGACCAATCAGCACTCAAAACACTCTCCTGTTTTCTGAAATGCGTGAAAATATGATTATTATGAGTGATGGCAGTTTCCGAGCAGTAATCGAGTGTGAGTCAATTAACTTTGACTTGATGAGTTCACGCGAAAGAGAGGGAATAGAGTTCAGTTATCAAAATTTCATCAATTCTCTATATTTTCCAATTCAAATTCTGGTCCGTTCACGCCGGGTAGACATTGGGCCTTATCTAGACAGACTGGCTGACATCCGGCGTAATCAAGATAATATGTTACTCAATGTTCTGATGGATGATTATATGGATTTTATTGATGTTTTAGCACAAGAAGCAAACATTATGGATAAAAGTTTTTACGTAGTTGTACCGTATTATCCTGCTGGTGAAGAAAATGCCTTCAAACAGCAAACAAAAGGACTATTCAGCAGTTTCTTCAGCGGAAAAAAAGAAGCGACTGTAACGAAAATTGATCAAGTTACATACACAAAAGCAAAGGATGAGATAAAAAATCGTATCGATTCAGTAATGAGCGGTTTGTTCCAAATTGGAGTAAAAAGCTGGCAATTAAACACCCGTCAGTTAGGTGAGTTATTCTACACCTCATATAATCCCGATACGTCATCACGCGAATCACTATCAGAAATTGATCCAAGCGAACTCACTACCACCTATGTCACTAAAGGCACAGGACAAGCGCCAACAGGAGAAAGATTATAATGGCAAAGAAGAAATTAGACGCTGTTGATATTGCCGCACAACAACGAGCACGCGAACAAGCTGAAGTTGAACAAGCCTTTCTAACCGGTGTCCGTACACTGCGTGATTTTATCGCACCAAGCAGCATTGAACTTCATTCCGACCATTTCCGACTGGGTTCAAAATATGGTCGTACCATGTATGTTTACGGCTATCCACGACAAATCTACACCGGCTGGCTCAGCTCAGTCATTAATATCGATGAAGTACTGGATATTAGTATGTTTATTTATCCGGTTGATACGCAAATTGTGTTGAATAATCTGCGCAAAAAAGTTACCCAGCTGGAAGCTAGCATGAATATCAATTCAGAAAAAGGGCGCGTGCGTGATCCAGGGCTAGAAGCCGCCTTACAAGATGCTGAGGAATTACGCGATCAGCTACAGATTGGGGCAGAGAAGTTCTTCCGCTACGGTCTATATATTACAATTTATGCCGATAGTATGGATGAGCTAAACTTCGTGCAGCATAAGATTGAAACAATATTTGGACAACAATTAGTCTTCTCTAAAGTAGCTTCTAGTCAACAAGAGCAGGGGCTCAATAGCACAGTTCCACAGTTAACCGATGAGCTGCAAATTCGCCGCAATATGAATACAGGCGCAATTTCTACCAGCTTCCCATTCACTTCAGCCGATCTGACGGATAATAAGGGCGTCCTGTATGGAATTAATATGCACAATAACGGCCTGGTGATTTTTGATAGGTTTAGTCTGGAAAATGCCAATATGGTGGTGTTCGCTAAATCTGGTGCTGGTAAATCATTTACTGTTAAATTAGAGGCCCTAAGAAGTATGATGGTTGGGTCAGACATTGTGATTATTGACCCAGAAAATGAGTATCAAAAACTTTGTGACGCAGTTGGCGGTAGTTATATTCGGCTAAGTCTAAACAGTGACACAAGGATTAATCCTTTTGACTTACCGCGAGTCATCGATACTGACGAGGCGGACGACGCCTTAAGAGCAAACCTGGTGACGCTACATGGATTATTGCGACAAATGCTAGGCGGGGCACAAACAACAGCCGGTGGGCAAATTGTAGCGGGATTAACGCCGGCGGAAGAAGCAGATATCGATCAAGCGCTCATTGATACCTATGCGCGAGTTGGTATTACATCTGATCCACTGACTCACAACTCTACTCCTCCAACTATTTCTGACTTATATGACACCTTGCTTCACATGGGCGGCACTGGACCAAGCCTGGCACAGCGTCTACGCAAATTTACCTCTGGAACATTTGCTGGTATTTTCTCGCAGCAAAGTAATATTGATATCAACAATAATATGGTGGTGTTTAATATTCGTGATCTCGAAGACGAACTTCGACCAACCGCGATGTATATAGTCCTAAACCATATCTGGAATATTACACGTACCGACCAGAAAAAGCGCATGCTAATCGTGGATGAGGCTTGGCAATTGATGAAATATGACGACTCCGCCAACTTCCTGTTTTCGCTTGCAAAGCGTGCTCGTAAATATCAATTAGGATTAACTACCATCACTCAGGACGTGGAAGATTTCGTTGGCAGCAAGATGGGTCGCGCCATAGTCTCCAACTCATCAATGCAATTATTATTAAAGCAGTCTACCAGTGCTGTTGATGTCCTCGCTCAGGTATTTAAATTGACTGACGAAGAACAAAAACGACTATCTAATTTCCCAGTCGGTCAAGGCCTATTCTTTGCTGGACAAAATCACGTTCATATCCAAATTCAAGCTAGTGACACTGAGTACAACCTGATTAACACCAATCCCGCAGCTCAACAAGTAAAGCCGTCTGATACACCAATTGGTGGTTACGGAGAAGTATAAAATATGGCGCGAGTTGACTATACGACAGACTCCGAGACTGACAGTAGATTAAATCCTGCCGAGCAGGCTAGGTTCGATCAAATCTCGGCTGGACTTGATAGCGGTTCGGAATTAAGTACTCGCGAAAAGGATATCTTAAACGACCTTGAGTCTCAATTTGATAATAATGATTCTGAGTTGGATCCTAGTAGAAACGACTCCGCCAGTGAAGCAGTCAATGGGCAAGAATCTTCCGTACCTAATAATGGTTTTTATCAACCGTCTGGTAAAAGTAAAAAGAAAAATCCAGTTACACTTAAATCCTTATTGAAAAAACGTGGACCGATTGCAGCTATTGCCGGAATATTGGGACTGGGCGGTGGAATTATGGGAATATTTCTTAGCCCAGCGACAATGCTACAAAATATTATGGAGAATTTCACCTGGAAAAACGACTCCGCCACATCCGCTAAAATATCCAGAAGCAAACAGGTTATGAACGGATTACTGGATTCTGAAGATAGTACAGGAGTCTGCGCTAATAGCAGTAAGAAGATAAGATGTAGAACAGGAAAGTTGTCCTATAAAGCACTAACGAAGTTCAAGAAATCGGGAATTATTCCAGTCGATGCTGACGGCAATGAAATGAAGCTGAAGAAAACTGGTTATCCAGAAAAAAAACCAACGCACTGGAAGGTGGAAGGATTAAACGATGGTAAACCTATTGAGTCGTCAAAATTAAAAGACGAATTGCTAAAGAAAGAGAATCGTAAAATTGCCAGTAAAGTCTATGGCAGAACTGGCTTATTTAAAATGCGTTTCCGCGCCTGGACAGGAAAGCATATGAGTAAGCTCTACAATAAGTTCAATCTTAAAAGAAACAGTGCGATGTCAAAAATCGATAAAAAACTTAAAGTAACAGAGAGAATAAAAAAATTCCGAGAGGGAATGCCAAAATTTAATAACAGCACAGCCATCAATAACGTTAAGACCGGAATTAATAAGATGGGGGGCAAATTAAAAAAAGGAGCGCTAGCCTACACTATTGCTGCTAGTTATTGCTTAGCTGTAAAAATTCCAAATGTTATCGCAGCAGGAGTTACCGCAGTTCAGCTAGCTCCTCTGCTTGGCTTGGTTATGGATGTAATATTATCTCCCGGATCGCAGGCTAAAGCTTCTGGGTTAGATAGTCAACCCGCCGCAGCGTCATTATTCGGTCAGAAGGCTTCAGCTGCCGAATCTGCAGGCAGTGGGTTCTCTCAAGAAACGATGGAAACTATAGGCGACATGCTCACTCAAAGAGGTAAAATGAAAGGGTCTGAAAACACCGAAGGATCAGCTCTGGACTCTCCATTTCTCCTTGCAGCAATGGGCGTCAATAATGACAAGCCAGGAATTGCTAAAAATTATGTGCCAGGATATTCAATAGTTACAAATCCTATAATTCGCAAAATCAATGACCTTAAAGGTGCTACTCAAGGAGCTTGTGACTTTATACTTAGCCCAATTACAATGTACGCTTTTATAGCTATAGAGAGTGTAGCTACCGCCGCCACCGGTGGATGGACTAAATTGTTAACTTGGGCAGGAAGCCAAACTCTCAGTGCAATAATTATAAAGGCAGCAGAGGTAGCGGTAGGCGACCAAGTTAAAACAATTCTTGAAGAACTAGCAAAGAAATTTCTTGTACCAAATAATGCCCAGTATAAGGATTTGGGTGATGCACTTGGTGTTGGAGCGGCAGCGTTCTTTGCAAGCGGATCTATGGGGCAGATGTTACCAGGGCTTAAAATGAGTCAATTGGCAGAATTCAATGGAATCCAAATAGCGAACGAAGAATTTCAAAAAGAAATGGACATAGCCTCTTTAAGCCCATTTGATACGTCCAGTAGATATACATTCCTAGGTAGTATATTCCATAATATGGGTAATATGATGATGGCTAATGGAACTTATAGTAAAACTCCAGTAGCAATGCTATCTAATATTCTCAGGCTACCTTCTATGGCATTGTCTTATTCATCCACTGCAAAAGCAGCAAACGGTATGTATTCTGATAAATATTGTGGATACGCAAAAGACTTTTATATGGGAAGTGGGTCATCCGAAGATCCGGCTATAAATTTAGCAGGATTGCCATGTACGGGTATAACTAAAAGCCAGGATAATATGTCGGTAGAGGAAGCTATACAGATTGCCGAAGATGAAGGATGGATAAAGAAAGATGCAGATATTCCAGATGGCGCAACAATATCAGATCTCATGACTAGCGGATATATAGTTGAGGGTACGCCTCTTTACGATTTCATTGAAGATTGTAGTGACGCGAGTAGCGGAAATTACTGGTTTAATAGTGGCGGGTGTGTAGCACCAACAAATTCAAAACAAGCAGCGACAACTACTACAAGTACTACTTACAAAGATGCAGAAGGTAAAGATGTTACTAACGAATCTTTCGGAGCTGAAAACTCCGCTAAGCAATACGATGACAGAAAACTTTCCGCTATGTCCGTATTACTAATTGATTTTCAGATTGCCCAATCAATTAATGGCGAAGATGACGAAGAAGATACTCCTTCAACCACAACTAAAGCTCCAGATAATGGCGAGGCGGTTGGCGAACCCCAATTAGAAGAGGCGCAGCAAGACGGATGGGGAGGTCATAGCAACGGAGAAATTCCAGATTCAGAATTGCAAACTTTATCTTTCTCACCAGGCAACAAGATGAATAAGAAAGCTGCGACGGCTATGGAAGAGATGAACAAAGCATATAAAGCCGATAACGGATCCGACTTAACCATTAATGAAGCATATCGAGATTGCGCAACCCAGATTAGATACAGCAAAGAATTAGGATCAAGAGCGGCTCCAGCTCCCCCATGTATATCAAACCACGGCTGGGGACTTGCCGCAGATATTGAAGTTGGCGCATTTGGGTCTTCTACATACAATTGGCTGAAGGCTAATGCTCATAAATACGGTTATGTACATCCAGCTTGGGCTGAACCAGGTGGTAGCAAACCTGAACAATGGCACTGGGAATATGCGAGGAAGGTCTAATGAATAAAGAAAATAAAGTCATATTAATATCATCCGTATTATTTTTAGTAAGTATTACGGCAACCTTCCTTATTGTTAAAAATCCTGATAGCAATCAATACACAACTATTCTGTCATCATCCCAAAACACTAACGAGAATCAAAGTAATCAAAATAATACTCACGAGCAATCATCAGAACAGAAAGTTATTACCGAATTACTAAATTCTACCTCCAGCACCTACGGTAATCGTGAATTAAAAAAGTATTCAATAGTAAAAGAGCAGGGCGAATTTAAGTTGGTTACACTAGAAATTTATAGCGAGAAATTCAAATCTACTTACAACACGTATGCAGTCCTAAGAAATAATTCAGTCATAACAGGCGTTAATGACAGAAAATCCCCAGACACCTTAAAAAATATTGGCGTTCCTGCAGATATTATAGGCGAATATAAGAGGAATCGATCTGATGTATAAAAAGTTGTCTACCGCTCTTTGCTTTGCTATATCTTTTGCTATTACTATGCAACCAGTATCTTTAGCGGCAGGATATCCCGATTCATATGTAACAAACGATATTCTTTGGTACAAAGGAAATGATTCAACAACTTGCTCCGGATCATCTTCTAATGGAGTGTCAGGATCAGACAACCAAGAGAAGATTTGGGGGTATTTACGCAACGTAGGATTAAGCGCTGAACAGACAGCTGGTGTGATGGCTAATATTCAAGCAGAGTCAGGATTTAGTCCTACTAGGCACGAAGTAGGCCAAGGATGGGAGTCTGGAGGTTGGGGTCTTGCTCAATGGACATTTGGAAGGCGTACTTTAATAGCTAATAAAATACCTTCCGATCTAAAAAAATATTACAGTCAAGAATATGGTGGCGCACCCAACGAAAAAGGGATGATAGACTCTATTCCTGTAGAAGATAATGATAAATTATTAATCTTCGAATTAGAATATCTGGTTCAAGAAGGAACGGAAAGGCCCGTTACTGCTTCTGGATTTGGTACTGCGTCAAATTCTTGGGAGCTACTAAAAACCTTAAAAACAGTAGAGGAGGCTACTATTTTTTGGCATGATGATTTTGAAAAATCAGCTATGACTAAAGAGGAGGTCAAAAATATACGTGGTACTGCCGCTCAAAAGATCTATGAAAGATTCAATGGAGTAGGAGGAAATGACAAAAATTGCTCATCAAGTGACGGCGACTTTATCGACTATGTAAAACGTTATGCCTGGCCAGAAAAAACTGTACGTACAGATAAAAAACCTGAATATGCAAAAGCTATAGAAAGGGCAAAAAGCGAGAATAGATACATTGGAGATTCTTGCCTTGGGGGGGGTGTAGACTGTGGCGCCTTTGTGACAACGATACTAAATGACAGTGGATTTGATAAGAACTATAATTACGGAGGCGAAAACGGTAAGGCTGGCCCGACAGCCACGCAGCGTGCTTGGGCTGAAGAGAACTGGCAAAATCTTGGTACTGGCAACTCAATAAATATAGCAGATCTTAAACCCGGCGATGTCGCACACAGCCCAGGACATACCTTTGTTTACGTTGGCGATATAGAGGGTTTTGATTCAAAAATAGCATCTGCTTCACAATGCGAATATGCACCAAAAGCAGGAGGTGAAAGTTTAACTTCTCCAAGCGTAACTTGGTATAGGAAAAAATAATGAATAAAAGAATAATTAGTATATTAATATTTTTATCATCACTTATTATATTAACCTACGGAATTGTCATATATACATCCAGAATTAATATGGTACCAATATTCTTATTAGTCTCACCAAATAAAGCAGAAATTACCGTAGAAAATAAAAAAATTATCGGATCGCAAATTATATATCTAAAACCAGGAACATATGATTTTAAAGCATTTAGAGATGGATTTAAGAGCGAAACCATTCATGTAGAAGTAAAGAAAAATAAACCACTAAGGATAGTATTTTCACTTATTCCAACTACTCAAGAGGCGATTAAAGAGCTAAAATCGTCATCTTCTAAGAGCGCTGAAATAGATAAAACTACAACAGACAAACTTGTTGACGAGCAAAAAGCATTAGAAGATGCAAATCCAATAATTAAAAAATTACCTATCAAAAATCTAATCTACTCTATAGGCTATAGAGTAGATCCAAATATCCCAAATGGTATTATTGTAGAGATCGATACTATAGAAGGATATAGAAATGCTGCTATTAATAAAATTAAAGAACAAGGATTTGATCCATCAAAACTAAATATTGTTTTTAGAAATTATGCCAATGCGTTTAAGGAGTAATTTATGAATCGAAGAAATATTATTATAATAATAAGTTCTATAATGGTCGTACTATTATTATTGGCTTTTTTCTTCATTCGTCCAACATATACTATTTCGATATTTTTCGACAAACCAGACTTATCGGCTAAAATATATCGCAATAATGCAAAAACTAACACCGAGATTATATCGTTAGAAGGAGATACTAAAATAAAATTATCAGATGGCAAATATATAATTAAAACCTCATCTAAGTCTGGACATATCAATGAAAATTACACAGAATTTACAGTCGAAGGATCAGACAAGGATGTATCTATAAAAACCAGCTACAGCAAGAAATTTATGTCCAATAAAATAGCCGAATACAAAAATGACATTTCAGCTGTATTATTTACTAAATACCCAGAGTTGAAATCATCTTTCATACTTAAAAAGGAAATTATATTAGGAAAGAATATCGATTGGTATGCCGCCACCTATCAAAGAGAGGATATAGATAGAAATTCAGGAGACATCTACACTGTCATATTAAAAAAAGAAAATAATAAATGGACAATTAAAACTAGACCACAAATTATCAATACCACTTACAATACTAAAAATATTCCAGAAGAAATTTTATCCGAAGCAGCATCTAGGTTATCACCATTTTCCACTAGCTCTTAAGCGGCATAATAATATGTGTATAATCAGGGTTTTTTATCTGCTCTCGGATGACACATGGCGATAATTTACCATTAAACGAGAATGTAATTTCGTCAGCATCAATAATATTCAGAACTTCCGTTAAATAGCGCGAATTAAGTGTTACTTGACCATCGGCGGATATTTCTGCTGAGGCTTCTGAAGTATTTTCACCTAACTCAGATGCGATTGAGTGGATAGATAATAGGGAGTTCTCCTTTGAGGCGGTCACGGTTATTCCGCCACCAGATTCACGCGCAAATAATGCTGCAATCTTTGTCACTCTACTAAAATCAGCTTTTTTAATCACGATTTCCGTTTCTGAACTTGACGGAATCAATTGACGATAATCAGGGAATTTTCCGTCGATCAACCGGCTAACTATTTCCATATCTCCCGTTCTGAAGCACACCTGAGATTCATCAAAGAGAACGGTGATTTTTTTCTCTTCACCAACACTCTTGCTTACCTCTGAAAGTGTCGAAGCAGGGATAATAGCTGATACTTCATCATTAGACTTAGCTAGTCTTTTTTCTGCCAATCGATAGCCGTCAGTAGCTGCCAGATATAGTGAGCCTTCGTGATTATGCCAATACACGCCAGTTAAAACTGCCCGCGTCACGTCAGAACTAACTGCAATTTTCGTCTGGATTATCGCCTTCTTTAGATCTTCAACATCTATTTCATATTGGATGGCAGTTTTTTCATCAATTGTTGGTAATTCCGGATACTCATCCGCCACCACACCATTGATAACTGATGAGAACTTACCTGAAGTAATATGAAGATGCTCATTTTTGGCTTCAAGCTCAACAGTACCGCTTGGTAAGTTTGAAATAAACTCTGAGACCAAGCGAGCAGGGATAGTAATCGAGCCGTGCTTATCAATTTTAGCGCCAATATATTGAGTAGAGGCAATTTCCAAATTTGTTCCAGCGATTAATAATCTGCCACCATCAGTACGTAATAAAATATTGTTTAATATGGGTAATTCATTACGACTAGAGGCAATGTCTTTGATGAGGTTAAGAGCTTTTGCAAGTTTTTCTTGAGTGACTGATACTTTCATTATGCTTTCCTTAATTTTTAATTAGTCTTAGTAATAATAGGCGCTGTGGAAACTGGGTAAAAAATGTATTCAGATAGAGGTAGTTGGTTAATTTTATAGGTGGAAAACTCTGTGTATTTGCTGTGGGCTTTATGGTGGATATTATTCTATTATTCCACTGCTTAACATAGTAATTCATTCTTTCCACAGATTTGCGTGTTAGTAATCCGCCAAAAAAACACAGAGTCTGCACAACTTTTCCACAATTAATGTGCATATAATTTATCCTTAATATCATTAATTTGTTCACGAATACTGACATTGGTAAGGCTTTCCTTAGTAATTTTTTCAATTGAGTGCATGGCGGTAGTGTGGTCCTTTCGCCCAAGTTCTTGGGCAATTTTTGGAAAACTCATCTTCAGTTCGCTACGCAATAGAAACATAGCAATTTGTCTTGGTGTGGCGATAAACTTGTCGCGCCTGGACGAGCACATATCTTTTACGTCGATATTATAATAGCGAGCAGTCTTATCGATAATCTGCTTGGCGGTGACATGCTGTGGACGACTGCGCTTGATATCACCTAAAATACCCTCAGCTGCCATAAGGTCTGGAGTGAAGTTTTGCATTTCCGCATATGCCAGGAGTCGGTTTAACGCACCTTCTAATTCACGAATGTTTGTTTTAAAATTAGTTGCTAAGTATTCTACGACGTCAGAGTCTAATTCGGTATTGCTGAGTTCAGCCTTCGCTTTAATTATGGCGCAACGAGTCTCATAATCTGGCATCTGAATATCAATTGCCATACCCCATTCAAAGCGACTACGTAAACGATCAGTTAAAGTCGGGATACTCTTCGGTGGTTTGTCGGAGCTAATAATTATCTGTTTGTTGTTCTGGTGAAGGTCATTAAACGTATGGAAGAATTCATCCTGAGTTTTTTCTTTTCCAGCGATAAATTGCATATCGTCAACGATTAGCACGTCGACATTGCGATATTTATCCGAAAACCCCTTTTTCTTAAAGCGAATTGAGTCAAGAAATTCATTAACAAAAGTTTCTGTGGTGATATATAGTACGCGGGCGGATGGCTGCTTCTTAATTATTTCATTACCAACCGCTTGCATTAAGTGAGTTTTACCAAGCCCAGATCCGCCATACAAATAAAGCGGGTTATATTTTTCTCCGGGGTGAGAGGCGACAGCCTGACAGGCGGCGTAAGCTAAGTCGTTGCTAGAACCAACGATAAAATTATCAAATGTGTAGCGAGGATTTAGATTACTGGTATGAGATTTTTTTGATGGTAAGATGAGTGGCGCTGATGATTCTTGACGCTCAGTTTTAGTGATATCACGGTTAATACGAGGCTTTTTATTGCTAGATTCAACGTGGTAGGAGATTGATGGAGAACTTATTCCATTATGAGATAAAGCTTCAAGTATTTGTGGATGAAAACGCTTTTCGAGTTGAGTGCGAGCAAAAATATTTGGGGCAATTATTGAAATTTCTTTATCTGATATTATTTCTAGCTTCGTGTTTTTGAACCACGCCGTAAAAGATGATGACGATACAGTTACTTCAATTTCACCTAATACACCCTGCCAGACCGCATGACTATCCACGAAAACTTACTCCCTCAAATTCTTTAACTACCTTTACTATAGCAAACATTAAGAGTTTTCCACAAGTACAATTCCGGAAACTGTAATGTAAAGGAAAACAGGGGTGGAGTTTTCCACAATTAAAAAATACATCTGTTAAAACTGTGGAAAAATTAGCCATGGTAGTGGAAAAGTGGCTAACGACTTGCAAAAAATGCTAAAAAAATATATACTATTTCTTGATATGCCAAAGCGAACATTTCAACCACACACTCGACATCGTGCAAGGACGCACGGTTTTAGAGCGCGAGTTTCTACTAAGGCCGGTAGGATGGTCTTGAAGCGACGCCGTTTGAAGGGTCGTGCTAAAATTGCTATTTAATCTAGCGAATAAAAAATCCCGTCGATGTAGGCGGGATTTTTTGATATAATTGTAAAATATGTTACAACAATGTAATCGTTTTCACGGTCATGGTAGTCTGAAATTTGTCTATAAAAATGGACAAGCGGCTCGTTCTTCTATAGCTACGGTAAAATATGTGAAGAATCCATACCGCATTCATAGTAGATTCGCGGTAGTTGTGAGTAAAAAGGTTTTAAAATCAGCAGTGCGACGCAATAGAATACGTAGACGGGTTTATGAAATTATTCGTCTAGAGTTGCCATATCTAAAAAATGATCAAGATGTTGCTATTATTATATTTTCAGCAGAAGTGTTATTGATGCCGCATAAGGATTTAAAGCAAGTTATAAAGAATATTCTTTCTCAAGCAAAACTGTATAAATAGTAGTATTTTTGCTATAATCAAGATATGAGTTTTTTTGATGAGTTTATTGTTCGCCCGATTCTTAATTTGTTGATGGCTATCTATAGTCTAATTCCAGATTTTGGCATTAGTATTATTGTCTTTACAATTTTAGTGAGGTTATTACTCTGGCCATTGATTAAGAAACAACTTCATCAAGCAAAGGCAATGCGCAAGATGCAGCCTGAGCTGGCTAAGATTAAAAAACAATATGCTAAAAATCCGCAGATGCGTAATTTGGCGATGATGGAGCTGTATAAAAAACATAACATAAGTGCGTTTGGTTCTATAGGTGTTTTAATTATTCAATTACCGATTTTGATTGCGATGTACCGCGTGGTGCAGATTTTCGTTTCTAGTCGTGCTGATCTGGGTAAATATGTTTATGATTTTGTAAAAAATCTTCCAGTAGCTAATAATCTGGTTAATAATCCAGACCAGTTCAATCAGAACTTCTTAGGTATTATAGACTTAACTCAGCATGCTGTGTCGAAAGATGGAATTATTATTGGGCTATTAGTTCTGGCGGGAGTTGCTGCCTATCTGCAATATTTGACCTCAAAACAGCTATCTCCACAGTCGGACAGTAAGCGTAAATTACGAGACATTTTGGCTGATGCTGGTGGCGGTAAAGAAGCTGATCAGTCAGAAGTAAATGCCATAATGACCCGAAAGATGATGAAATTTATGCCAATAATGATGTTCATGGTGACTATATATCTGCCGGCAGCTTTGGCTCTTTATTTGGCAACCGCTAGTGCAGTAGGATATTTACAAAACCATATTATTCTTAAACAAGATTCTTTGGAAATGGAAGAAGTTGCAAATAAAAAGACAGCCTCTCAAAATTCTATAGCTTCAGCCAAGACGAAAAAACGCGCTAAACAGGCGACAGAAGCGCGAATAACGCGAATCAAGGCTAAAGGTTAAGGAGGTAATATGGATCAAATCGAAACTATTGAATTCGTAAAAAAATATCTGGAAGATTTATTAACATTTTTTGATTTAAACCTGGAAGTTGCTGTAAAAATTGAGGATGGAATTATCATAGCTTCAATTCCGCGTAGCGAACGAAGTAGCATCTTGATTGGTAGGGGTGCGGAAACTTTGCGCAGCATCCAGACCCTTTTATCGACAGCGCTTCATCATAAAAAAGCTTCGACTGTTCGGGTGAATTTGGACATTGCTGACTATAAAAAGCAGCATGCTGAGAAAATTATTGAAAAAGCACGTGGCTGGATTGAGGAAGTTCGCCGAACTGGCGAGTCAAAAATCGTCAATTTGAATGCGGCTGACCGCTGGACGGTGCACCATTTGGCAAGTGAATACAGCGATATCGAGACGCACTCCGAGGGTGAAGGTCGAGACCGCCAGCTGATTATTAGTCAGAAGAGTTCTTAGACTTTTTAAAGACCAGTTTAGAATAGAGAGTATAATTCCAAATAAGGCTGGCGATAGTGGCGATTAGCTTGCTAATAAGTAGTGCAGTTGCTTTATTTACACCAAGATTGGTAAATACTGGCGTGATGGCAGCAATAATAATCGTTTGAATGACCCACAAACCAAATAGCGTGACGATAGTAAATAGTAGAAACTGTTTTTTTAGATTCTTAGACGTTGATTTGAAAGTGTATTTTTTATTGGCAAAGAAAGAGAATAAAAAGGCAACAAAAGTTGATACAAAATTAGCCAATTCTTTCGGGACATTAAAGAGTGTAGCTAAGGTAAAGAGAATACTGAAATCAATTACCGTATTAATACTGCCGACAATGGTAAAGCGTAGTTTATCGGCGTGCTTTTTTGCGATTTCCTGCATAATACTCCTCAATTAAATATAATGGACGATTTTTAGTCTCAATAAATATCCGGCCGACATATTCACCAATTATTCCCAGTGACAGTAGCTGAACGCCGCCTAAGAATAGGATAACCGCCATTAAGGAAGAATAGCCAGCGCCAGTCGGAACTCCGAACAAAGGGCGAACTAAAAGATAGAGAATCCAGCAGAAAGCTAAGAAGGAAATGATAAATCCAAAGATGGTAGCCATTCGCAGTGGCGCGGTGGTGAAACTGGTAATACCATCAATGGCTAGGTTAATTAATTTGCGATAATTCCATTTAGTTTGGCCGGCCAGTCTGGGGTCGCGATCGTAAAAAATCTCCTTTTTCTTATAGCCAATCCAGCTGAAAATTGCTTTGGTGTTGCGCTGAGACTCGCGAAATTGCCGCAGCGCCTCAACACAGCGCCGATCCAGCAAGCGAAAATCGCCGGTATCAACCTGAATAGGAATGCTGGTCGATTTTTGGAGGATTCGGTAATACCATTGGCTGGTCTTTTTCTTTAGCCAAGCTTCGCCCTGCCGGCTGCTGCGGCGAGCATAGACATCATCATAACCATCTTTCCAATAGGCAATCATCTCTTTTATTAGCTCTGGCGGATCTTGCAAATCGGCGTCAATAATCACGGCAGCATCGCTTTCGGCGTGGTCAATTCCGGCGAGCATCGCTATTTCTTTACCGAAGTTGCGCGACAGATTGATATAGCTGATGCGTGTATCTTTCTGGGCTTGATCGGCAATAATAGATAAAGATTCATCGACGCTGCCATCATTGATGAATAGAAATTCAAATTTGTAATTGGGAGTATTTTTTGCGACGTTATCTAAGCGATCAAATAACTGAGGAAGGACAGATTCTTCGTTGTAGACTGGGACAAGGATGGTGATTGATTTCATTTCGCTAAGAATATTACTTTATCCTGAAAAAACGCTTAAATTTCAGCAGTCCGGTTTGATTGGGTAACGGCCCTTTGTGGATAATGTTACGGATATAGTCGACGGAGACCTTTCGATTTTTTTGAATAGTTAGGCGTTTTTTGTAAGCAGCGGGTTTACGAATAATTGAAGCTAGCATGCCTTTGAAGGCTGGCCAGCCGTTGCCGTGGCGGACGGCGCTAGCAAAAATTAGCCAATATGTCAGGAAAAAACGCAGGCCAATATACCAAAATAACTTCCCTGGAACGTTTTTAATAAAGACTAACGGCAGGTTTTTGAAGGTATTATAAACGGCGAGACCAGGTACTTTTTTGCTGCTAGCGCCAACCTTGTGATAAGCGATGGCTTTAGGAGTGAAGCGGACTTTCCAGTCGGCCAACTGAGCTCGAAAACTAAGATCGACGTCTTCATAGTACATGAAAAAATCTTCATCGAACATGTCAATGTCGTCAAAGATCGCTGTACGATAAATCGCTCCTCCACCAGTTGCGCCAAAAACTTCACCAGGTTTGTCAGGGGCATTTTTTATAAGCTCATCGCGGTTTCTTGGGCCAGGTAGACCCCAGGTGGTGTAGAAATCACCGGTTGTATCGAGAGTTTTACTGTTGCGACGCTGTAAAATTCCAGTTGTAATGCCGCATTTTGGATGACTCGATAGTTCATCGACGAGTGCTTGACACCATTCTTTATCTGCAATCGCGTCAGGATTAAGCACGCCAATATATTCAAAATTATGTTCTTTTGCGTAAGCCAGGCCTGTGTTAATACCACCAGCAAAACCAAGGTTTTGGCTATTTTTAATTAAAATTGGCACATCTTTCTTCTGAGATTTGACGTAGTCTTCAAACCGATCAACCGAATCATCACTTGAGTTATTATCAACAATAATTATCTCTGGTCTTAGAGTCTGCTGTTGTAGCGACTCAACACAATTCAGCGCGTCATCAGCGCCGTTCCAATTTAGGACTATGATAGCAAGACTGTTCATATTATCAATTATACTCTATAATATAGTACATGAAAAAAGGAGTTGGTCTGTTGGATCGGAAGAATCGAATTCTTTTGCGGGAACTAGTAGTAACTGATTTTAAACTAAGGTATCAGGGTTCGGTACTTGGTTATATTTGGAGTGTTTTGAAACCTCTATTTTTGTTCGCGATTTTGTATGTAGTTTTTGTCTATGTTCTGCAAATGGATCGCGGCGTGCCGCATTTTGCTGTAACCTTACTGCTTGGTGTAGTATTGTGGTCATTTTTTACAGAGGCTACTAGCAATGGCTTGGGCTCAATCGTTAATCGTGGCGACCTGATACGTAAATTGAACTTCCCAAAATATATCATCGTTATTTCTGGTACAATTTCGTCGTTGATTAACCTAGGAATTAATCTTCTGGTGGTTATATTGTTTGCGTTGATTAACGGTGTGGACTTCACCTGGTGTGTTTTATGGATGATTCCGCTAGTTTTGGAGCTATATGTTTTTGCTCTAGGTATCGCTATGTTATTGTCGGCGCTAAATGTTAAGTTTCGCGACACTGGCTATATCTGGGAAATTTTTCTGCAAGCGGCATTTTATGCTACACCAATTATTTATCCATTAACTATGGTGATGGAGCGTAGTCAAAAAGCTGCTGAAATTTTGTTTATCAATCCAGTGGCGCAAATTATTCAGGATGCGCGCTATGCGATGATTAGTCAAGACGCCTCAATCGTTAGAATGACTGATTTGATACACGATTGGCGATTGGCGATTCCAGGATTTATTATTCTACTGATGGTTACAGTTGGTGTGTGGTATTTCTCAAAGAAATCAAAGTTTTTTGCGGAGGATATTTAGATGAAAAAGAGTAGTGACGATGTGGCTATTCAAGTTAATAATTTGACAAAAACCTTTAAAATTCCCTTAGAGCCAACCAACCGCCTAAAGAGTCGGGTTACTGGTATATTCAAGAGAAACAAAGGCTACCGCAAGTTTACACCGCTTAAGGATATATCTTTAGAAATTAAAAAAGGTGAATTTTTTGGTATTGTTGGGCGCAATGGTTCGGGAAAGAGTACCCTGCTTAAAAGCATTGCTGGTATTTATACTCCCAATGGCGGATCGGTAAAGGTTAACGGTTCGCTGGTGCCGTTTATTGAATTAGGTGTGGGTTTTAATCCAGAGTTATCGGGTCGTGAAAACGTCTATTTGAACGGTGCCCTACTGGGTTTTAGTCGATCAGAGATTGATTCTATTTATAATGAAATAGTTGATTTTGCTGAGCTACATGAATTTATGGAAGAAAAGCTAAAGAACTATTCTAGTGGTATGCAGGTGCGGTTGGCTTTTTCGGTGGCAATTCAAACTAATGCTGATATTTTGGTTTTAGATGAGGTTTTGGCTGTTGGTGACGCTGCATTTCAGCAGAAATGTTTCGATTATTTTGAGGATCTTAAAAATAATAAACAAACAGTTGTTTTTGTGACTCACGATATGGGTGCGGTGCGTAGATTCTGTTCTAGGGCTATCTATATAGAAGATGGTAAGATAAAACACCAGGGTTCGCCTATCGATATAGCTGATATATATACAGAGGTTAATATAGATAAATCAAATCAAAGCCAAAAAGATAGGGAGGTAGATACCAACCAGGTTTCAATTGAGATTGTTGAGCCAAAAAAGAGGAGTTTTTCCCAAGACGAAGAGCTAAAGTTAGGTGTAGTGGTTAACGGCATTGAAGGGCAGGTGTTTGCTAATTTTTCATTGTCGGCTAATGGAATTATATTCTCAGATAGAAATTCGAGAGATATGCCTAATGATTTTATTCAGAATGGTAAAAAGATTGAATTTGTACAACCTATAGCCGACTTAAATCCTGGTAAGTACGATGTCTATATATCTATTCACAGGAGTAAGGATGATAGTACACTTAAGCACCTACCACGAGCATATTCTTTCGTAGTTAAAGGTAAAGATATACTTAGGGATGGTCCGATGCGCTCTATGGGTGAGTGGAGGTAAAGTTTTTATTAATCACACATCCATAGGCTTGGCGTTAATAGTTTTCAGATTTATTGATACGATCCAGTATACTTTTTAGACAATCATCTAGGCTTTCGTCCCAGCTGGTTAATATATTTGTATTATTAAGGTTAGCGAGACGATCTTCTTCAGTTCTTTTTACGGCAATGTTTATAGCTCCTGCCATAGACTCTACGTCTAATTCAGACATTATAATATTTTTTGAGTATTTATCAAGACTTTCTTTGTTGGCGTATTTGGTTGTAACCACCATAGAGCCAATGGATGAAAATTCTAGTGTTGGGTAATTTGGATGAGGAGCCATCATAGGTGATATAGCTAAATCTACGGTTTTACTAAACTCAATATAATCCTCCATAGACATCTTACCTTTGTTCTTGATAACTGCGCCAGAAGATAGAACTATATCGGGTAAGTTATTCTGGCCAGCCATATAACAGTCCCAGTTATTAGGATTTATAAAACCAGCCTTAAAGGCATAGTCAATAGCCTGAAGCGCAGTGAAAAACATATTCCTGTGAACATTTGGTCTACCGTAAAGGAATAAAATCTTTTTATCATTAGCCCTTTTCGATAAGAGTGTGCCAGACTCTTTGCGAGATACTGCTGGCTCAAAGAATAGAGATTTTTTGAAGGCAGGGTAGTTTCTGTCTGACATAAAATCAGCCATAAACTTGGTATTACATAGGGGAATAAATTTATCATTTTTATATGTTTCCTCGGCTAGGACATATCGGTCACTGTTGTTATAGAATATCGGTTCGAAATCTTGTACTAGGTATATAAACTTACGTTTTAGAGGCATACGTGATAAATTGTAAGCATCCCACCAGGCTGAAGCTATAAAAATATCATCTGGATGAGTACTAATATAGCCATAAACGTTATAACTGCGCTCGGCAATACTTATTACTTGAATAGCGTCATCAGAGATAGTGATGCCTTCGCCAGTAAAGAATTTTACAAGATCGCCCGGATGGCCAGTTTTGAGAGTCTGTACAATACGAAGTTTACATTTTTTTAATAAAGCTAATTTAGCAGCAACAACCAATGCAGTCGCGGTTCCACCAAAGAAGGAACTACCATCCAGAGATGGAATCAAAAGAGTGACAGTCCCTTTTGATCCAACAGCGGGCATGGCTGCATGAATCGGTAGAACATATGGTATAGAGTTGTAATAAATTTTCTCAAGCGGAACCTTTTCGTTAATCTGTATACTATAATCGACACCGTCTAATAAGTTGGTAGCCTTGTGCTCTACTTTATTAGTAAAGTTTAAGCTTTTACGCAATAATTTTCCACTAATATGGGCAGATTTACGTGCAGCGCGTATAGAGAAACGAAGGACACTCATATTTAAACTCCATGTATCTTAATTTTTTTAGTAATTTCTGGTAAAAACGGATCGCCAATTTCAGGATCGTAGCCCTTTATGTAGCTTATATAACTATTATAAAAGTCTTCTGCTGGTATCGGTATAAACTTACGAGAGATACTTTCTTTGTGGAGCATGTATCCTCCACCAACAAACCAAGTTTGTAGACCAGATTCATTCATTCTGATGCATAGGTCTACGTCACCACCGCAAATGATAAATTTCTCATCAAATCCTCCGATTTTTTCGAAAGAAGATTTACGCACAAGCTGTGCCGCACCCGTTACAGCAGTCATTGGCATATCTTTGGTTATATCATAGGGGAACTTTTCGGAGCCGACTTGCTTGAGTGCAGTCTGATATCGTTCGCGAACATACATATGGTCTGCCATACCTTCTGGCATAAGAAAAATACCGGCATGTTGAATATCTCTTTCGTTACCATATAATAGTGTGCAACCAACAATGCCAACTTTCTTTTTAGATGCTTTTTTATACATAGACTCTATTAGTCCTATAGAACCTTCGGTTAGTTCAATGTCATTATTTAGCATTAGAATAAACTCTCCACTAGTCTGTGATATACCCCAGTTGTATTCTTTCTGGTAGTTAAAGGGATAATCCCAGGTCAAAACGCGTATATTTGGCTGACTCTTGCTATATTCTTCAACTATACGTAGTTCGTCCGGTGAAGAGTTGTTGCTTATAAGTAAAATCTCTCTTACATTTGGGCCATATTTTTGTAGAGAGGAGACGCAATCAATTGTCATTTTGGCGTGATTATGGAAAGCAATCACAACCGACAAATCTAAAACACTACTCATACTATATAGTATAAACTAAAAACAAAATAATAGCTACTCAGTAATTGCGACACCCGTTGGTGATGCTGTGATAAATTCATTCGAAACATCCAGTGTATTTGATGTATTTCCACCCATTCTTATAAAAGCGGCATAAGAGAATATCGGTTGTTTTTTACCACCTTTACCATGGTAGATTACGCCCGTTACAGGATCTCTAATAAAACGAACGGAAGAGTTTACTGGAATTTTAGCTAGGTGTAACTTATGAAATGTACAGGCTGGTATTTTTTGGTGCACGCCCCACACTGAAGTTAATTCAGAAGCATTAAGTATAGCGTGTCTGCCAGAGTAGATTATATGAATATTTCCATCTTGGTCGTATGTTGTATTGGTCAGTGTAGAAACTGGCTGTTGGGAAGGCGCAAGTCTCTGTACGCTATTAGTAATAAGGTAATACGAGCCGAGTTGGTCAAGTGATGATAATTGACATGGCGATCCATCAATTGAAGTGGTTAGTATGAGGGATTGATTGGCGGGGCTAGCGAGCTGATAAACAGAACCTTGACCGTTTGCCATAACAGATGATCCACTAGCAAGGTTAGCGATAGCTAATTCATTGATTGGTATCGGTCTGGTATTTCCTAGGGCAAAATAGTCATATAAGCTATAAAAGCCTCTAAAACGCTTATCTTCAACCTTTAGTATGGAGCCAGCTGTCGTGCGATAGGTAGAATTTTCATCTGCTGTATAATCATCACTACGCAGTGCTAAAATTGTTTTTAGGTCATCTACAATAGCTGCTTGTGGCCAGTGGTGTTTAACCTTTGTAAGGTTAATTTTCTTGCCATTTACAAAACTATAGAGAGAGCCATCACTCAAAGCAACGTTGGACTGAATAAAGCCTTGTTCTACTGGCAACTGGCTATTATATTCAGAGAACGAATCTACTAATGTCGGTAGTTTTGATGAGAAAGCAAGGAAGGTATCATAGCTAAGGGTATAAAATTTTGCATTGGTATATAAATAAATAGCGGGAGTTGCTTTAAATGATACCAGACTGTTGTTATGTGGTATAGATTTGGCGTATGGTTGGGTTAGGTTAGCTGGGTTGGTTATTGGTGTATAGTTTATGTTGGCATAGCCCTTTTCTACCCTTGCTTCATGTGATAATAGGGTGTGTTTTTTCCCATCCTTCATTATATGCAGGTGTGAACCATTTAGCATTAGTGGTGATATTGCACCATACTGATGCATGCGGTCAAATACAGAGGGTTCTAGCGGCTTAGCGTATGAAGAATCGGTACACCTAGGAAAACCCCAGTCAACGCACTGCTGGTAAGATGAAAACCCAAAACGGTAACCATTGTCTGCTAGATATATTGGTCCAGGCTCAGATTTATTAGAGAAAACTGTGTTTAATATGCCACCATTTTGTAGGGAATTCATGTAAGAATTTGAAACTGGAGTAACTCCGAATCTTCCAAATCCATAGGCATTAATAATATCCCAAGATGGTATAGCATATCTAATACTACCACTCTGTAAGTAAACGGCTGGGCTTTGTGGTGATTGGATTAATATAGAACTTGTTGAACTACCGAACCAGGTATTAAAATATAACCAGAAATTACGGTTTCCGTATGAACTGCAACCATCACCAGTACCAAACCCGGCTGCTAAGGCGGCGTTATTTGGCCGATACGGCGTATAACTATATAATGCAACAGTTGCTCGGTTGACAATATTTACATTACTAATGCCGCAGGCTTGGTTTGGGTGCCATAAGATCGAATTAACACCTATGCGATAAGGAGTAAACCAAGTTGGAGAATTGTTCATGATTGCTCTAAACATGGTAGCAGCCCAACGAACCTGATTTGTAAATCCAAAATACTGTGAATTACAGACACCTGGTGTAGAATCGGGACATCCATATCCCATAGCGGTACGATACCGCCACGAACCTGGGTTGCTAATAGTTACCAAACCAACCTCTTTCTGTAGGGTCGCTAGGATAACCTGGGGATTTATCAAATATTGTTGGGATACCTCATATATTATTGTACCTACGCTTTTGCCATTTTCACGATAATTTTTTAGACATGGAGCTTCGCCGTCAGTACAATATTTACCCTTAACTTCTATAAAATACTGAATTTGATCAGCGGTCATGGTTCTGCTGTTAGTAAAAATAGAATCGCTAATAATATTCCCTGGATCGAAGGAACTTGCATTAACAGGATTGACCATAGCTATGGATAAAATAATAGCTGCAGCAAGACCTGCAAATAAAATAGTTGTTTTATGTATCATATAGTAATCTCCTGACTAGTACTACCGGATCTATTTTCAGAGTTTATGATTATAGTAAGTTTCCATGTGCCGCCGGGAACGTTATCAATAGAAAAGCCGCGACAGGTGGTATAGCTTGGTCCGTTAAAGATTTCCACTGTTTGGGTTATGTCACTCAAACCAGGCTTAGAGAGCTTTAGCGTACAGGTGCCACTAGATAGAAGCTCATTGATTATAACGCCAACTTGTAGTGGGGATCTGTCTACTCGAGTTATGGAAACAGGGATAGGTGAGGTAGCGGGCGCATTTTGTTGAGGTGTGAGTTTTTTTTGATTATTGTCGTCATTGTCGGATGTTGGATTTTGTTCATCCTTATTTGGATGCGAGTAGTTAGTCTCTCCCACTTGCCTATCCGGTAAAGTCAACACGGGCTTATCATCCTTATTTTGCTGGTAAAAATACCAATACGCTCCATAAGAAATAGTAGACAAGCAAACAACTGCAACTATTATAACAATATGGCGCCGCCGTTTATTATTTGAATACCGATTAAGATTATTTATTTTCATTAGATTCCTATATTATTATAAATATATCTATTATTTTACCACAAGCGGTAAGAATAGACAATATAGGACTCTATTATGCCATACTTAAACCACTAACAAGGACTACAATCATAAAAGAGCCCTCCACTAATTCTAACAACATCAACAAAAAACAACTGGCATAAATGGCATTGTAGCTTTATCTATTTCCGAGTATTTGTGCTATTGTTTTTGATGGTGTAGATGTATATTTTTTTGCCATCAAATATTCCACCTCGGTTGGAATCTAGGCAACTCGATTTAAGCGGTCTCTCTGATGCGATATAGCGTATATTTAGGTCGTGTAGCATTTCATCGCAAGGAGATATATGAACGAAGAATGAGTCGTCCTGAATGAGACTGAGTGAACGCTTTTGGGGTGATGAGTCAAAAAGAAAACGAACATGGGCGTAGCGGTTAAATACGTTAGCACTATTGGGAAAGTATCTTCTCCAGATGTCTGTTTGAGGGTAAGTGTTAACACCGCCATAGACTTCAGCACCACTTGCCACCATGATAGCAGATAGCACAGATGAATCATTTGCAACCCAGTAAAAATTATCTTTTTTTTCAGCGTCCATGATATATCGAGAAAATTCATTATCAGTTATACCTACTCCTCGATAGAGAGGGTTTACCATATAGGTAGATAAAATATTTAACAAAAGGACCCCCACAAGACCAACTATACGAAATTGTTCGTATGATGATAGTAATAAGGTTGAGGAAACGCTAAAGGTCAATATTACAGCTACGGACTCTAGCGGTCCTATATTTGGTATATCATAATGGCGAACCGTTGCGTATATAAGTATTGAAAAGATTATAGTAATTATGGCAAAGAATATTAGTTGCTGGATACTTGTCAGTGGCTTCCACCATTTTTTAGGAAGCTTCTTTGACCGCCTTGAAACGGCGACCAAAAGTAATAAGAAGTTAATTAGCCCGAGGCCAATAAATAAACGCTCATGTGGTATTTTTGACATACCAAGTAAACTAAACAACTGGTCGCCAATAGGTACAAACATACGTATGGCTATAAAGATAAAGATACCAGAACTTATATAAATGATAGATTTTTCAAGTTTTGAAAAGGTGGATTTATATCTTATAGATAAATAAATTAGGAAAGGCATCAACACTAGACCAATAAGTAGGAAGTTAGAGACTTCGCTTTGATTATTGCCAAGTATCATTGAATTATTGTCATGCAGCAATAGATAGCTTAGCGGCCAACTAATAAGTCGAAAAATATCAAAACCCCCAGAACTAATATTGCGATGCCCTGGGTATATAGTGTTTAGTGAGGCTTTGACAGCATCGCTATGTTGCCATAAAAATAGTCCCATAATAGTCCCAGCTATTATGATTGATCCGAATATCAAGAATAGATTACGACGTTGCCAAAGAAGATGCAGGGTGCCTCTGCCTTGTAGTATAGCTAACAGGGTTACGAGAGAAACAAGGCCAATTGTTAATTGAAACGCTGGATACATTACTAGCGCAAAACATACCGCTAAGTAGGCTAGTGCTATAGACCAGTATATTGCGGTTCTACGACACCTACTTTCGATTAACTTGATAGCTGAAACTATTCCCAGAAGACCATAAATTATTGGTAAAATCGTTGCAGATTGATACCACCATTGAATAAAAGGGCTGAAGAGCATTATAGATCCGAGTAGACTAGCAACGAGGTATTTGCGTGGGTATAAAAATAATACAAATATATAGACTGATAAAGCTAAACCGGCAGACAACAACCACCATTTAAAGGCAAATGCAAACCCTATGGGCAACAGAAAAAAAATAAGGTTATGTGGTCTAAATAACATACTCCAATCTGTGTATGGAGCGTCAGCTACAATACTCATATCTTGTCCAACACCAATATTCTTGTTTTGGGCTGGCATGCCGTTATTATATTGAGATACTGCAAATGGAGTTGTGACGACCCATTCATCTGAACGAATTGGTCGTGGTTTTCCAGCGATGAGATTTACTGGTTTCTTGCCAAGTAGATAGTCATATATTCCTGCGGATGTACCAGATATTTGAAGAGTAGATAGACTAATTAGGGCAGATAAGACTATTATTGGAAAAATCCAACCTTGATTTTTATATAAGAAACTGGAAAACGAAGACAGAGTTTCTTTAAAATTAATTCTCATAATGTAACCAATTATATTATATATATCAACAAATAACCACATCCTACTAGACTGTACTACTGTCCAAGTATTACTATAAGATTTAGTTGGTGTGTGGTATAATAGTTTCAATAAGTCAAGGAGGTAACTTAAATGATAAATATCGCAGCACCAGTTATCGACAGCGAAGAGCGTCGAGCAGTAAATGAAGTTATAGAATCAGGCATGTTGGCTCAAGGGCCAAAAGTTGCCGAACTAGAAAAAAACTGGGCGGAGTATTGTGGAGTAAAACATGCGTTAGCAGTAAACAGTGGTACAGCAGCTATTCACTGTGCTTTGTATGCCGCTGGCGTGAAAGAGAACGATGAGGTTATCACCACACCGTATAGTTTTATCGCTACTATTAATCCAATATTGATGTTGGGCGCTCGTCCAGTACTTGTAGATATTGATGAAGAAACGTTCAATATTGATACTTCCAAAATAGAAGATGTTATTACTGAAAAGACAAAGGCTATTGTGCCAGTTGATCTGTATGGACAACCGTGTGATTGGGCTGAACTACAGGAAATTGCCAAAAAGCACAACTTAAAAATTGTTGAGGACGCGTGCCAGGCCGTTGGCGCAGAGTATAAAGGCATAAAAGCTGGCGCATTGGGTGATTTTGGTTGTTTCTCTCTGTATGCCACCAAAAATATTATGTGCGGTGAAGGCGGTATTGTAACGACGAACAGTGATGAGGCTGCAGCAGCGATTCGTTCGTTTAGGCAACACGGTATGGTTGCACCATACGAGTATGCAGATTTGGGATATAATTATCGCATGTCAGATCTGCATGGTGCTATTGCTGTTGAACAACTGAAAAAAGTAGAAGAATTTACAAAAAAACGTCAAGAAAATGCTCGCAAATTAAATGATGCCTTGGCGGGCGTTGCAGGTATTAAAACACCGACTATTAGCGACAATCGAAACCATGTATATCATCAATACACCATTTTACTAAACAAGGGCATGCAGCGAGATCAGTTTATTGCTAGTCTAAGGGATAAGGGTGTTGGGGCTGGTATTTACTATCCAAAACCTTTGCACATATATCCACATATCGCAAAGCTTGGCTATAAGGTAGGTGATTTCCCAGTGGCTGAAGACTTGGCGGCACGAGTTGTATCTCTGCCAGTCCATCCAAAGGTTACAGACGAAGATATTGAGGTAATTGCTGCGGCGGTCAAGGAGTCTATCAATGGCTAATAAGCAGGAAGGAAAACTAAGAGTTGCCGTTATTGGTACTGGCAATATGGGCAGGAATCATGTTCGCAACTACTTCATGCTCCCAGAATCAGAATTAGTGGCAATTGCTGACGTAAACCCTGAGGCAAAGTCTCTGGCTGATGACTATAAGGTAAAGTTCTTTACCGACTATAAGGAGATGCTTGAAAAGGCGCGACCCGATGCAGTTTCTGTAGTTGTGCCAACGCCATTTCATCTTGAGGTGGCTACAGAGGTTATGTCACGAGGTATTCACTGTATGCTAGAGAAGCCAATAGCTTCGTCGGTAGAAGAAGCTGACAAGTTGATTGCTTGTGCTAAGAAGAATAACGTTACCTTTACGGTTGGTCATATTGAGCGGTTTAACCCAGTTATCAAGAAACTGAAGCAAATGGTTGATGATAATGCTATTGGCGATATTACTTCTGTGGTTTGTAAGCGTGTTGGTGGATTTCCAGTGGTAGAGCCAAAAACCGATGTTATTATTGACCTGGCGGTGCATGACGTTGATATCGTAAACTACCTTTTGGGTCGAAAACCAAGATCTATTTCTAGTCACGGTTCACGCACTCGCCATAGTAAAAAGATTGACTCAGCAGAGATATTGATGGACTATGGTCGAGCTTCTGGGTTTATTCAGGCAAACTGGCTTACACCAGTCAAGATTCGCACAATTGCACTAACGGGATCGCTCGGCTATTTGGAAGCTAACTATATAACCCAAGAATTAACATACTACAAACACAATATGAAAGAAATCCAGAAAGATGGATTTACTGAGTTTGTGCTTCAAGTTGGTGATCCAGAAAAACGTGTCATAAAAGTAGATTTTGAAGAGCCGTTGGCGGCAGAACTGAAGGCCTTTATGGCTAAATCTATGGGTCGTACAGCAGCAATTGTTGATCCAGTTGATGCACGTGAAGCTTTAAAAATATCATTAGAGGCCGTTGCGCCTTTTGAGGAGAAATAGGAGGAATTATGAAGAGAATCTTAGTTACAGGAGCCGGCGGCTCACCATCAGCGAATTTTATTCGCTCACTAAGGGCGGCTGATGAGGAATATTATATTGTAGGTACGGACGCCGATAAGTATTACTTACAGCGTGCTGAAGTTGATGCTAAATATCTAGCTCCATTTGCCAACGACCCTAAATATATCGATTTCTTAAACTATATTATTGAAAAAGAAAATATTGAATTTGTCCACGCACAGAATGATGTCGAGGTTGGCTTCTTGAGTGAGAACAGAGAGAAGATTAATGCCAAGACATTTTTCCCGGCTAAGGAGACAGTGAAAATTTTACAAGATAAATTTGAATCATTTAAGCTTTGGGAAAAGGCTGGTATTAAGGTTCCAAAGACTAAGCTGATAGAAGGTCGAGATACCGACTTGGCTGCGCTCCTCGAGGAGATGGGTGGCTCGATGTGGATTCGAGCGATTTCGGGTGCTGGTGGTCGTGGATCGCTCCCAGTTCATGACGTTAAGAGTGCTAAAAACTGGCTCGATTTTCAAGAAAAAAATGGCTCATGGGATGGTAACTTTACTGTGTCTGA